>Ga0209826_1003353_pt1 | contig 10145 bp, 11 predicted proteins | sample GOMGulsemesocosm_5_FD_184637 | JGI IMG/M metagenome (GOLD analysis project Ga0209826, IMG submission 184637) | Methane-oxidizing microbial communities from mesocosms in the Gulf of Mexico - GOM15C Gulf of Mexico (SPAdes) (version 2) | ecosystem: Environmental > Aquatic > Marine > Cold seeps...
TCAACACGCTGTAAACCAATTTGAGTTTTAATAGCGTGCATTTTGTCTTGATTAAGAGCTTGATAAGTTTCAATAACATCTAAAGAATTAGAACTATCATGTGTAAATTTAACCATTGCTGACAATTCCTGAAATCTTATATCCTGAATTAATTGACCAATAGCTTGATTAACTTGTACATTTGCTTGAAGTGTTGCCTGCCTTGCGTAATCAGTTGCGGCTGTCGGGTCAGTGGAATCAGTAGGACAACCACCATTTAAACAAGGGTCAATGTCAGGATTAGTTATATCAGTAGGTGCAGGATTTACGGGATTGGTTGAAACAGGCGTAGAAGTAGGTTTAGTAGGATCACCTGTACCACCTTCACCACCGCCAGAGTCATCGCCACCTGTTCCGTCACCATCACCGCCAGAGGGAGGAACATAAGGCTCTTCAATTACAGGCTCCTCTTCAGCAGGTTTTTCAACAGGGTCTTTAACTGGACAGGTTTGATCGGTCGGAATATACAAACCATCACCACAATCTTGCAAAGTTGGAGCAATAGGAGTTTCTTCGGGAAAATCCTCAAAAATACCTATCCAACCATCATAATCTCGACATTCGCCTTCCATACCAAAATCACTATTAATCGCAGTACAGAAATCAGGATTTGCACCACATTGTTTACGCAAAAGCTCAACAGAGGCACAATCTGGATATTCTTCATGATAGCTACAGGAAAAAGAACCTGTTGAATATTCTTGTGAGCAAAACGCAGGAGGAAATGGAATAAATCCCGAACCATCATCAGCGGCACATTGATTTTCACCTGTATTAGGATTGAATATAGCGTGATAACCATCTGGGCATGAGCCTGTATCCCCAATAATATCTACTTTTGCACAGCTTCCATCTGGAATAGTTCCGTTAGGACATTCAGGGCTGGATGGCGGTTTGTCATAACAGATATTATCAGCACCCGCTTGAGTACCATCTAAACATTGCGCTAAACAAGTGGATAAATTAGCATCCCAATAAAAACCATCCGCTTTACATTCTTGAGCTGTGTTTGAATCTTCTGGCTTTGGTGCTGGAGGTGGTGGGGCTGGAGGGCATTCAGACGAAGTAGGTGCGGTCGATTCATCCCAACAGACAACATCTCCATTCGGAGGCGGTTCTAAATGACAGGAATTATCATACCAATGATAGCCCGCAGGATGAGAAAGGCAGTCAATTCTATCAGTAGAATCCCACGGCTTTGAAACACAGCGTGAACCATCCCAATAAAAACCCGCTGAGGTACAAGAAGAACCATCGTTAAAATCATCGGGTACAGGGTCTAGCGGAGGCGCATAATTTGCAACATAATGAACGAAGGGAGCACCATTCTGCGCAGTACAACAAACGTAAAGATAAGCATCTGTTCCAAAAGCAGTAAGAGCATTATCACAAGTACCGTAATTTGTGAAATCCATTCCCGTTCTGCAATATTCAATAGAAAAAGAAGCAGAACTATAAAAAGAACTAAACAAACTTAAAACCAGAATTATTATATTTTTTTGTAATGTTTTCATGTTTTAAGTTTGGTTAGTTGTTATTGAATAAAAGAAAGGGAGCAGTTGCCCCCAATCTAGTTAAGCTGTGCTTTGCTTATGTTGCTGAAGCGGCACCTTTTTTGAACATACGGATTAGGATGAAGCCGACTGTTACAGGGACTACAACAGTCCAGGCTAGGTCAATTACAGCTAATACGTCTGTTAATAAGTCACCAAAAGCGGTTGTTACTGCTAGGGGTAAGGCTGCATTTGCCATGCCTGCGAAAGCGAATAGGCCAAGACCTAATGATAGTGATGCAATTGCTTTTTGTGCTTTGTTTAAAAGTTTCATTGGTATTTACTCATTTTATGGTTGTTTTGCCGGCCATCATGAAGGCGGCGATTAAAAAACCAAATGCGAGTCCGAGTGCAAAGGAGCCAAGAAGTTTGCTTATAATTTCTATGGTGTCTAAGTTTGTCATTTTTTAGTACACGAGTAATGAGGCTAGTTTTATGCCTGCTATAAATCCAAGTGCATAAAGGGCAGTTAGGCCAATTAGAAAGATTAGGCTAAATAGGTCGGTCAGGGTTGCGGTCATGTGCATTTGCTCCGATTGGAGAGGGTAAAGTTCTAAGCAGGGTTTTAGGTCTGCTTAGGTGCTTAATTCTTTTTGTTGCTTGTTAGGTTTTTGGTGGTGTTTTTGTTACTTGTTTAGTTGGTTCAGGTTTAACTGGTTCAGGCTTAATTTCAGACGCTACTGTTTCTTCGATTAATATGTTAATAGGACGAATTGCTAGAGCTGTAATGGCTGGGCGACCTGCACCACCGGCCTCTACTTCTGCATCTACTTGAAATATAGCGAATTCATTGAATTGGCGATCATATTGGCGTAGATCTTCAAACATTTCATACGGTAGTTTTAGTTTTAAAGTTTCTTGCCCAATAATATTTGGATTTCTGCCTGATGTTTTCTGAATCATGAAGAGTGATGCGCCTTTAGCTCCACCTTCAATTTCATATTTAGAAATACCAGTGACAATACCTTGTAATGTAGTTTGCATTTTATTTACCTTTTTAGTGTTTTACGTATAGTGTTTTAGTGGTCGTTATTGATACTTTGTATCTAACGGTTTTACTGAGTTTTATTGTATTTACTCTTTTGTTGTGCGAATTTTAAAAATGATGAAGCTATTTTTAAAACCATGCTCTACAGTGCAATCCCTGATTAATCTCACTAATAGTCTCTAATTTAAAAATGCTTTTCATGCTTCAAAGATTTTTAAAAAAGAGTCTATAAGTGAGATTAATGAGGTATTTTCCTTGCGATCATTTTCGTGTTGCTCCCTCACTCTTCCCCTCCCAACTAAGCATCGTCTGCCAGGCTGTAGGTCTGTCGCACTTAAAGAGCCCTTATTGGGTGTGCCCTGTCAATAGTGGATGAACGCTACGCGCTATTGACAGGGCACACCCAATAAGGGCTAAAGATCATGCGACCGACCGACAACCTGACCGACTAAGCGAAATGTTAGGGGACAAGCTGGATTAGCCCTTATTTATGTAATATGCGCGAGTTGTGTTCTTTTTAGCGCGTATTGGGTTTGTTTTTTGTTTCCTTTTTTTGTAAGTTGAAAAAGCTTTTTTTAAGCTGGTTTTGATTTATTGCTCTGTTTCTTGTGGCTTTGGAACTAAATCACCTTTAACGTACAAAGCCATTACTTTGGCCGTAAGTTTATAAGGGGTTAGGCCACGTTCAGAGGCTTCCTGTTCAAGTAAGATGTAATCAGAGGGCTTTAAAGCGGTTCTGAAGTGACGTTCTTTACTTGAATTATTTGAATCTTTTGGGGGTAATAAATCAGACATTGTTTTTAATCCTAGTTAATTAAATGAAGTTGTTAGCGGTGCGCATGGGCGTATTACTTAGGCGTGGCGCATGGGCGTTGGACTTAGGTTGATTACATGGGATAATTACCTTTTGTAGTGTTTTGATAGTGTCAGTTAGTGTTAAGAGTGAGGCTACTAAATGAGCCTGGGCTAGTTTGCTATCACCACAATGGGGTAATTTAGCGGAAACTATAAGTTCTAAGGCATGCTGAAGTGCGGCACGTTGTTGTATTAGTTTGTTTAGCTGGATTGCAACTAGTCGCTTGTGAGGCTCCTGAGAGATTAAGCGAGGTCTTTGTTTAGTGGAGATCATGACTGGAGCTCTGTTCGTAAAGCTTGAATAATTTTTAGAAAATTAAAAGAACTTTCAGGATCACAAAGAAAATTTATTTGATGGCTTTTTAATTGGTCACTAAGAGATACATAAAAAGCAAATTGTGGAGTAACAGATCCCCATGGATTACTAGAGCATTCAATATAAGATTGAAAGAAGACAAAAAAGGATCTACTTAGATGTTTAAATTCTGATGGGTTAGTAGAATTAATATATAAGAGTTGATTATCAATATCTTGGAGGACATCAACTAAGAATTGTTTTTGAACCTTGAAAAGTACGTTTGGATCAATCATTTTTTAGCCTCCTTTAATAGAAGTGTTAAAAAATCAATAAAAAAGGAATCATTAGCAGATAAATCATAATTTTTTAAAAACATATGAAGATTAAAAAAATAAGTGTGCTGTATAGAGTCTGGGTCCCAAACAAGTTGAATAGCTAATAAATAATTAAAAAACTTAGAATCAAAATCCTTTGCAGATCGATAATCAACAGAACGATTTTCATATTGATAACGCTGAAGATTACCTTCAATAAGTGTAAGTAAAAAATGCTTTTGTCTTTTAAATGTACATTGCTTAAAAGTAAGGGCTGTAGTAGTCATTAGGCCGCCTCTAGCGTAGATGAGAGCTTAACTAAGTTAATAAGGCGATATTTGCCGACCTTGACAGTAGGGATGTAATCTTGTGCTATCCAGGCTTTAACAATATTGGCAGATAAGCCGATTTGTTTAGCAAATTCTGCATGGTGCATTAGATGGGCTGGAGAGTTGTAGAAGATTTGGAAAACAGGAGCTTCAAGCTGGGGAGCTTGAGATAGGTTTACAGAAGATTCTTGTTTTACTAGATCTTCGATTGATTGGGGTTGGGTAGTCATTTTATTGTCCTTTGCCTTTGGGGAGGCGGGTGGTGGTAAATGATGTTTTTAAATGTTAAGTACATAGTACTATATACTTAATGGAATGTAAAGTAGATAGTACTATTTACTTTAAGGTAAGGGTAAAAAAATGATAAGAGAAAGAATATTAGAAATATTTGAATTTTATTCTTTAAATAACAAGGAGCTAGAAGAAATAACAGGAATAAGTAGCCATAAATGGGGAAACTTAAAAACAGGAAAACAACGTGCAAACGAAGAGCACATAGAAGCTATAGTAAAAAAATGGCCAGAATATAGCTATTGGATAACAACAGGAGAAACACTTCCAGAAGCAGGACAAATTAGCCCGGAACTGGAGGAAACAAGACGAAATCTAAGCAAGGCTGGATAATAGCAGGGAAGGTAAATACAAGATGGAACAATCCAGCTTTGGCAGGGAAGCAGAAAAAATAAACTAACACTTAATATAAGATAAAAGGACTTTTTTAGAATGAACGAAAATAACGAGGAAAGATGGCAGCGGCCTAAAGAATCAGAGAAAGAAGCTAAAACAGCAAATGAAAAGAAAGTTTATAGCAAAGAAGAATGGACAGATATTTTTAACAGAGAAAAGGAAGAAAACCGAGTAAAAAAGGAGCATAAATGGAAAGAAAAAATAGATAAGGATATAAAAGAAAAAAAAGAAACAGTAGAAAATGCAGAAACTGATAGAGATCTAAAAATTATTGGAGCAGTAACAAAAAATATTGTTGTAGTAATGATAATCTGGTTTGTAATAAGCACAATGACAAGCAATTATTACCATAATAAAGAAGTAGAGAACTTTAAAAAAGAAATGGAGATAACCGGTAAAGCATTAGACGATGTATTCAGTGACAGCTTTAAAAAAATTAATAGAACGATGTACCAGGGAAGCAACTTTAAAGAACAGCAGAAAAGCTTTTTAAATACGAATAACAGAAAACCCGCTAAAAAATGGAAACGTACATTCTGGGAAGCTAAAAAAAGTCATGGGTGTGTAAATAATGTTTGTACTTATAAAGTAATGCAATACTGGAGAGATTGTTCATTAAGTACAAAAAAATGCAATACACAAAGCAAAGAAGTAACAAGGAGCAATAGTTACATAGCAAAAGCAAAAGTCACATATTTATAAAAGACCACATTCCGACCACTTTAGACGTGGTTATTGAGCTTTAATGATAGAGTAAGGTATAATAATCTCACTGTTGTAATGACTGGGAATGTATAAAAAAGAAGCTAAGTTTCTTTTAATGCGATTGTCGCGAGTTCGAATCTCGCAGGACCCACCACTAATTCTAAAAGCAGTCTCAGTTAATTCTGGACTGCTTTTTTTATGCCTGAAATTTATAGTGTGGGTTTGAATTTTCCAGAAGCCAGTTCATGTCCTGGTTTTGACTGCTCTCTTCGTAGGGAGTAAAATTTTTTGATGGCTAATCAGCCATTCTAAAATAATTGGAGAGTTAAATTTATGCACACAACACCCAAATAAATTTACAAGCACTGCCAGAAAGCGCTCAACAAGAGGCTTATTATGTCTATTTGTTTATTTATTTGTTAAGCAAAGGATCTCTCAGAAAAAATAATTTCTGCTGATTTTGATGAAGGCGCATTATTGAGTGAGCAAAGCCTGGTCAGTGAATGGAGCAACAAAAAGAAAGAGGAAACATGGAAAGAGTTTCAGTAGGATATATTGTTTTCGTTAGTGATTATGTTTTTTGTATCTAGGTAAATAACATTTTATAATGGCAGTGAGAAACCCATGTATGACGCAAAATTTAAAGCAAAGATAGGAGCTCAGATTGTATAATTTTTTAAAAGCCATTTTCCAGAATCGAGTTTTACTATGGTCACTAACAAAAAATGATTTCAAACAACGATACTTAGGCAACATGCTGGGTATTGCGTGGGCGTTTATTCAGCCTACAATATTAATATTAATATTTTGGTTTGTATTTCAGGTTGGCTTCAAGTCACAGCCTGTTGATGACTTCCCTTTTATATTATGGTTAATAACGGGGATGTTTCCGTGGTTCTTTTTTGCTGAAGGGTTAGCAAATGGTACAAACTGCATTGTTGCAAATAACTTTTTAGTCAAAAAAGTGGTTTTTAGAGTCAGCCTATTACCGATTGTCTCACTCATAAGTGCCTTAGTCATTCATGCTTTTTTTATCTGCTTTATGTTTGCCATGTTCATTTATTATGGTTATTCAGCAGAAATATATTGGCTGCAAATTCCATATTACCTTCTAGCAACAAGCGTATTGTTGCTAGGGCTATCTTGGCTAACCTCATCAGTCGTCGTTTTTTTTAAAGATACGGGGCAATTTGTAGCGATGATAATACAGTTTGGCTTCTGGCTAACCCCCATTTTCTGGTCAATGAAAATGGTGCCAGAAAAGTATCACTGGATAGTACAGCTCAACCCCATGGTTTATATTATTGATGGTTACAGAAGCAGCATGATTTATCACCAATGGTTTTGGAATGATATTAATGCCACCCTATATTTTTGGCTAGTCACTGCAGGAGTCTTTATCTTAGGTGGACTAACGTTTAGAAGATTAAGACCACACTTTGCGGACGTACTCTGATGACAGACAATATAGCGATAAAGGTAGAAAACTTAACAAAAGTTTATCATCTATACGATAAGCCACAATACCGGTTTAAAGAAGCACTGCACCCCTTTAGAAAATCATATCACCATGATTTTTATGCCGTAAATGACATAAGTTTTGAAATAAAAAAAGGCGAAACGGTTGGGATTATCGGTAAAAATGGGGCGGGTAAATCAACACTGTTAAAAATGATAACGGGAGTTTTAACGCCCACATCAGGAAATATTCAGGTTAATGGCAAGATAGCCTCACTATTAGAGTTGGGGGCGGGATTTAATCCTGAAATGACAGGAATGGAGAATATATACCTAAATGGTACTCTCATGGGGTTCAGTAAGCATGATATGGATACTAAATTAGATAGCATTTTAGAATTCGCAGATATTAATGAGTTTATTGAACAGCCAGTAAAGTCTTATTCGTCTGGGATGTATGTTCGATTAGCATTTGCTATTTCTATTTCTGTAGAGCCGGATATTTTAATTGTTGATGAAGCGTTAAGTGTTGGAGATTTAAATTTTAAAAACAAATGTATGCAGAGGATTAAGCAGTTAAAGGATTCTGGTGTCACGATCCTTTTTGTTTCTCATGATTTAGGTACTGTACAGACGGTTTGTGATACAGCTATATGGTTAATGGATGGGGGAATTCAGCAAGAAGGAAATGCGGTGGCTGTTTGCCAAGATTTTTTTGCTTATATGACGGGCAACTCCAAAAAAGATCTGAAAAAAGAAGTTATTATGCAGCAAAGTTCAGAACTTGCAGAGTTTACAAAGCTTTCAGTAAAATCCTGGGAAACACATGATAATTTGCCGACGTTTAGCATTGAAGAAAATATTGAAATTGAATTTGAATTAAAAGGTATGGTTCCATTGCATAATGTGATTTTTGGAATAAGTATATACAGAGATGATGGTGATTGGCTTATAGGGCAAACGAGTAAGGATAGCGGAGTTATTTGGAAAGATGCAGGTAAGCTAATAACAGGCTCTTTTGTTTTGACACCAAATATCTTAGCTCCAGCAAATTATTCCATTGCAATTGCTGCATACACCGAAGACTTTTCTACCTGTTACGCTTTAACTGATATGACAGCCCCTTTCAGTGTTCGAGCCGAACACCCTGTTTGGGGGAAAGTTATAGCCCCCTGCCAATGGAATAAACTATGAGAAAGGAAAAATGAGTATAATTTTTTGTCCTGTCTGTAAAACAGATAATACTTCCCCTCTATTTAATGTAGATAAATTTGATATTTCACAATGTAATCATTGCTCAGCCTCTTTTGTTGAAAAGGTGCCTAGTGGAAAAGAATTGAAGGAATTTTATGATGCCCCCAGTTGGTTCGAAGATGGTATAAAAGGTGGTTATCAAGCATATGATGAACAAACCGAAGCAACCATACCTTTTGTAGAAAATCTTCTATCAACGCTATGTATAGATAAAACATATAAGTCAATCTTAGATATAGGTTGTGGCTATGGTACGCACCTTGGTTTGGCTAGTGACTTAGGTTGGGAATGTTTTGGTGTTGAGATATCTGATCATGCTCGTCGGATTGCACAAGAGCGACATGGAGATGTAGCCTTTATTAAAAGCTGTGTAGATGAGATTATTCCGCACGAGTTTGATTTAATTTTAATGCTTGATGTTATTGAGCACCTTCCTGATCCCTATCAAGTTTTTTATGAGCTTTTTGCAAAAGGAGCAATTCGTAAAGATACTATTGTTGTTGTTACAACGCCAAACGCACAGTCTATTGATTCTCTTAAGAAAAAAGAGAATTGGGCATATATGCACCCGCCCTCTCACTTGGTTTATTACTCAGCAGAGGCTTTATATCAGTTTTTTCATCGACTTAAATTTAAATCGATAGATATATTAGGGCAGTATCAAACAGAAATAGGGTTTGATCAGAGTGTAGTAACCAAGTTTGATAGAAATAATAAATGTATTGAGAATGCTGGGTTAATCGTACAAGCATCAGGAAGTGATTTTACTGGGTTTATGCACGAGCGGTATGTGCCAGGAACATGGTCAGTTATTGCTGAATATGAGCATATGCCGAGATACATATTGGCAAAATCTTATTGTGAAGGAAAAAAAGTTTTAGATTTTGGCTGTGGTACGGGGTATGGCTCAAAAATATTAGCAGAAGTTGCCGAGCAAGTTACTGCGTTAGATATAGATAGGGATGCTTTGGAGTGGGCGCGTACAACGCATAAATCGAAAAACCTTGAATTTATTCGGAGTGAAATTTTAGGTGAAGAGTTAGCAGCTAATAGTTTTGATATTATTGTTAATTTTGAAATGATTGAGCATGTAGATCAAAAAACTCAAAAAAAATGTCTTGCCCAGTTCTCAAGGTTATTAAAAAAGAATGGATGTTTACTCATCTCAACCCCAAACCCTGATGTAACGGCTAACTATGGTGATAACCCCTACCATATTCATGAAATGACAAAAACTGAGTTTAAAGGTTTTTTAAAAAAATCTTTCAAATATGTAAGTCTTTTAGAGCAGACTATAAGCCCTATAGTTTTAATTAAAGGTGAGAGCGCTGCAATGGAGCATTTTTCCTCAGGCAATATGCATTCCCCGTTAGCGTATATTGGTATAGCATCAAATACCCAAAAAGATGAGATAATGGGAAGTGAATATATTGATTATAATTATGACTTTATCGGTATGCTTTTAAAAGGTTTTGAGGATATTTCTTCTACACAAACTCAAGAATACCTCATTTATCAAGATCTAACAAAAGCTCAGCGCTCTTTAAGCAGTAAGGAGCAAGCCTTTGAAGAACAAGAGCAAAACATTGCTGATTTGAGAGGCTCTTTAAGCAGTAAGGAGCAAGCCTTTGAAGAACAAGAGCAAAACATTGCTGATTTGAGAGG
>Ga0209826_1003357_pt1 | contig 10133 bp, 9 predicted proteins | sample GOMGulsemesocosm_5_FD_184637 | JGI IMG/M metagenome (GOLD analysis project Ga0209826, IMG submission 184637) | Methane-oxidizing microbial communities from mesocosms in the Gulf of Mexico - GOM15C Gulf of Mexico (SPAdes) (version 2) | ecosystem: Environmental > Aquatic > Marine > Cold seeps...
CTGACGGGCAAGGCCTTGGTGGACCCTGATGATGCTGAGGTGATTTATTCGGTGTCTGATACGTGGTATGGCAGTACACCTTACCCTAGTGCTGGGCCTAGGGGATTTAGCTCAAGGGGTTTCTTGATAGGTTGGCGTTATCGCTATAGCGAACAAAGAATTCACCATGATGATCCTTTGTATATATTGGGGCACTTTAAAAGCTATAGTGCGATGGAATTACCGACAAAACATGAATCGTTGGCGGCCTTATTGCGTAGCTGGAAAAGAAACCCTCAAGGCATTTTAAGGCGGTTTGATAAAAATAAAGATGGCCATATAGATGCCGAAGAGTGGAGTGAAGCCGTGCTTCTGGCTAAAAAAGAAGTTAATGAATCTGTGCTTACAGACTTAAATAAGGATTCCGATAGCATCATTGAAAAGCCAGCAACAGGGCGCAAACCTTTTTTGATTTCGGCAACACCGGAGCTGGAACTAATGAGGCATTTCCAATACAAATCATACTTAGCCTTAGTGGTGTTTTTTGTAGGGGGTATAGGAGCTATTTGGGGTTTGAATATTCGCTTTTAACGTGGTTTAGGGTTAGTAATAGGCATTATTTGAAGCTCTTTTGTTTTTAACAGGCTTAAAGTGAAGAAAATCTATTTTCAGTCAGAAAATATTTAGATTGAGATCGAAAAGTCACCGTTCGATGGATTGTTTTATTACCGTATTTCACAAAACGACATTACCCCTGTTTGTAGTGTTAATATCACAATACATGGAAGAAATACCCACCTACATATAATTAATACGTGGACATGTCTCTTCCGCATTATTAATGCTGTTAAATTTCTAAGGAGAGATCATGGGTAATCGTCACAATGTTTTTATTAGTTACCATCACAAGAATGATGAAAACTATAAAATTGAGTTTGAGAGTCTATTTTCTGGTGTGTATGACATACTTGAAACTAAAGCAGTTAGTGATGGAGACATTGATCCTTATATAAAAACTGAAACTATCCGCCAAAAAATCAGGGATGAGTTCATTCGCTCAGCCAGTGTTACGGTTGTTTTAATTGGTTCAGAGACATGGAAGAGGAAGCATGTAGATTGGGAAATATCCTCTAGTATTCGTGATACTCAGCTTAACTCAAGGACAGGCTTAATCGGAATTATACTCCCTACGTATCCGCGCACAGATACAAGTAAGTATAACAAGGGAACAATCCCCCCAAGGTTGCAAGACAACATAGGTTGTGGTTTTGCCAAAATCTACAATTGGTCTAATGATCCATATGAGGTGCAACAATGGATTCATGAAGCATTTAATCGGCGCAAGCAAGTTAATCCTGATAACTCTCGAGAAATGTTTGGGAAAAATCGCTCTACATCGAGTTGGTGCTAGTTATGAAATGGAGCAAGTGGTTAGAGAATTGGGATATGACATCCCTCAAAGTTAAGACCCCATTTTTAGATATGGAGTGGAAGCCCCGGGATGAGGATAAAGCAGCTGCTTGGGATCTTTATATTGAGTTGCTAACTAGAATAACCACCCAGAAGTTAGGTGATAATCACGGGGACGAAAAGACAGCATTAACAAGTGTTTTTTCATTATTCTCCATTACACGTAATGTGATGAAAAATAATGGGCGGAACTGTATTGAGTTTACAAAAATAGCCATCATCGTTCTTAATCAAATAGTCAGGCCTTTTACCGCTAAATGGCATGGTTTGTCTGTGAATGGGGCATTTGATGATCAAAAAAAATGTGAAGAATTTAGATCGGAGCTAGCTGAGCTTCAAAGAGTGCTGGTAATTTATACAAAAATGTTGGCTGATATGGCTGGAGTTGAAGATCTTACTGAGCTTGAGAGTAACGGAATTTAACAAAAACTTGCATCTGACGTAAGACGTTAGGCTTTTGGTTCATGCTTCTTCTGCGGCTTGGTTGGAAATAACCATTTTGCAACAACATAGAGAAGACCCACAACTTGAACAGTGTTGGTTGCAAGTAGTGTCATGACAACTTCATTTTCTAATTTTAGTAGTGTTCGAAAAGAAGCCGTCTTATCCTCAGCTATAACTTCTATTTGAAATGAACTCATGAGTAATACTGTAAAAGTCGCTAAGACAAAAGAAATTACAAAGCCCAAAATCCACCAAGAATATGCTCTTCGATGAGGGCCAAGCATGGCCAAGTCATCGTTTTCAATTTCAAGTTTACGAATTCGTTCTTTAGCAATACTTAAAGTTGTTTCGTGAGCCTCAAGTAATTTATGTTCTTTATGGGATTTAGCTTCAGTTGCTTCGAATAGCTCTTCTTCCCTTGAGGCATCATCTAACTCGGGGATCTGAATGTCATCTAGGGAATCAAGGGAGACGCTACGGGGCATTTCGGTTCTGCGACAAACCAACAAAGTGCTCTTTAATCAATTTATTATCAATTGTCGCGCGCGGTGAAACTTTATATACCTTATCCCAAGGAGTTTCAGGCATATGTGTTAAATTAGAAAGCTGTGGGCCTGAATACGCTCCATAGATAGCCCAAACTTTATTAGCAAGCTCCCTCGTATGGCTGTCACCGCTATCAACTTTAGGTGGCGCAAAAGTAAAGCTAAGGTCGCCTTCAGAGATCTGAACATCTGTAGCATAATCGGTTATGCTATTTCGCCCACAATTTCTAAACTCACTATAAAGACTAGGAATTACCGGGCCATACTGCCATGCTTGAATATCGTCAGTGACCAGAGACTGACCTGTGATAGCTAGATTCCACCCATGCATTATGTAAACCAACTTTTGTAGCTTCATTTGGTCTAGGTAGCTACCGTTTTCCCTAGCAATATCAATCAAGAGGTTGGCGATAGCTTTTGCGTTATACATCATAAACCCCTTATATATTAATTAGTTACGAAAATACCGCGTTTGTGTATAGTCTTTTTGCAAGGCAAGTATAATTATAGGCTGCATTTAGGTCAACTGAATAATAAAGCCTAATAAGTGGGTCAAAGGCGATGCGGAAAGAGACCCGCGCGCTTTATCCTAAACGTTATAGTTAAAGGGGACGGTGCTTTTAGTTAGCACTATTGGTGTTTTTTGTAGGAGGTATGGCGGCTATTTGAGGCTTAAATACTCGCTTTTAATATGATTTAGCGCCAGTAACACGCATTATTCTAGGCTCTTTTGTTTTTAACAGGCTTGGATAGCAAGCATGAAGCGTGCGAAGATAGGGGCTTTGATTTAACTGGTTTAAACTGATGCAAAACCCACTATTAGACGATTTCCTACTCCCTCCGTTTTCAGCGATTAAGGCTGAGCATATTGAACCAGCAATAGATCACCTCCTTGCCGAAGGTCGGCAAAAAACAGCGTCGTTATTGGCTAATCAAGTGGAGTACTCATGGGCTAATTTAATTCAGCCAATGGAGGAAATGGATGATAAATTAAGCCGAGCTTGGTCTCCAGTGGGTCATTTAAATTCAGTGATGAATAATGAATTATGGCGTGATGCCTATTCAAATTGTTTGCCAAAGCTTAGTGAATACTCAACTGAAATGGGGCAAAACAAAGGACTTTATCAGGCTTATCGATCCATAAAAGAGGGGGCCGAATTTGCTAATTTAGCCGTTGCACAGAAAAAAACGATTGATAATGCGCTGCGTGATTTTGAGCTATCAGGTGTGGCTTTGCCGGATGATAAGAAACAACGGTATATGGAAATATCGCAGCAACTATCGACATTAACCAACCAGTTCGAAGAGAATTTAATGGATGCCACGAATGCGTGGAGTAAGTTGGTTGATGATGAGGCTCAGTTAGTTGGCTTGCCAGAATCGGCAATGAGTTTATTGCGTCAAACGGCACAAGAAAAAGATCAGGCGGGTTGGATGTTAACGTTGGAGTTTCCTTGCTATATGGCAGTGATGTCGTATGCAGGTAATCGTGAACTGCGCTATGAAATACATCGAGCGTTTGTTACGCGTGCCTCTGACCAAGCTGATAGTGCTGAGTCGTGGGATAACGCTAATATTATGGATGAGATTGTTGCCTTAAGGCATGAAAAGTCGCAACTACTTGGTTTTGATAGTTATGCTGACTTGTCATTAGCAACAAAAATGGCAGAAACGCCGCAAGATGTATTGGATTTTTTACAGCAGTTAGCGGAGAAATCATTACCTATGGCAAAGCAAGACTTTGCTGAATTAAGCAACTTTGCAAAAGAGCAGGGACATTCTAGTGAGCTAGAAGCTTGGGATATTGGCTATTATGCTGAGAAATTACGTGAAGCTCGTTACCAATTTTCTCAAGAGCAAGTGAAACCCTACTTTCCTGTAAATCGCGTGCTATCAGGAATGTTTTCAGTGGTAGAAAAACTCTTTGGTATTAAAATTTCAGAAATAAAGGATGTTGATACATGGCATAAAGATGTTCAGTTTTTTGAAATAAGTGATGAATCAGGTGTCCAGCGAGGGCGCTTCTATATCGACTTATATGCTCGTCCACATAAGCGTGGTGGTGCTTGGATGGATGAATGTGTGACTCGTTTTAAAAAAGCCGAGGGTGTGCAAACGCCAGTGGCGTATTTGGTGTGTAACTTCACGCCACCGATTGGTGACGACCCTTCTTTGCTTACTCATGGTGAAGTTGAAACCTTATTCCATGAATTTGGGCATGGCTTGCATCATATGTTGACACTGGTTGATTACCTCAGTGTTTCGGGTATTCATGGGGTTGAATGGGATGCCGTAGAGTTACCGAGTCAATTTATGGAAAACTGGTGTTGGCAGCCGGAAGTGATGGCGCTTATTTCAGGCCATTATAAAACAGGTGAGCCATTACCGATGGAGATGTTCGATAAGATGCTGGCGGCAAAGAATTTTCAGTCGGGAATGCAAATGGTCCGGCAACTCGAATTTTCACTGTTTGATTTTCGTGTGCACCTTGAATATAACCCTGATAGTGGTGCAAAAATTTACCCTATTTTGCAACAGGTGAGAGATGAAGTGAGCGTAGTGAAAACGCCGGTATTTAATCGCTTTCCAAATGGTTTCTCGCATATATTTGCTGGTGGGTATGGTGCAGGTTATTACAGTTATAAATGGGCTGAGGTTCTATCTAGCGATGCTTTTTCGTTATTTGAAGAAAAAGGTGTGTTTGATGAGCAGACTGGGCGCTTATTTATGCATTCAATTTTAGAAAAAGGAGGCAGTGATGACGCCTTATCCTTATTTACTGCTTTTAGAGGTCGGAAACCGAGCATTGATGCTTTATTACGACATAGTGGTATTACCGCTTAAGATGATTAAAAAGATACTTTTTTTATTACTCTTTTGCCCAACAATCGTTTTTTCGGCACATATTACAGATAGGTTGTTGGCAGGAATGTATGAAACGGCGAGTAGTGAGCAAAAACCGATTAAGCTACTTCCCAGTGGCACGCCAATAGAGCTAATAGGTGAAAAAGGTAGCTTTATAAAAGTACAGTTAGTTGACGGTAAGATTGGCTGGGTAGAAAAACGTTTTTTATCGGATGATAAGCCGGCAAAAGTTCGTTTGCTAGCATTACAAAGTAAGTATCGGAAGTTACAAGCTAAGTTGGATCTTGCAGAGAAAAGCTTGCTTGAAAGCAAGAATGAGAATGATCTGCAAGCTAAGCTACCGGCCCCTGCGGTGAAAAAGGAGCGACAAGGCTTGGCTAATGCTGAATTGAAGGCAGAGCCTGTGCCGCCGCCATTGGTTAAAGATGCTTCGCTTGAGAAAGAGACTGTTGACGAGAAGGAGTCGAGTTATCTAACGATTTTACTGGCATTATTATCGTTGCTTGTATTTCTTGCGCTAGGTGTTGCTCTTGGTTTTTGGTTGCAAGATCAGCGTCAGCTTAAGCGACATGGCGGGTTTAGAATATAAGCTAGGCGCGGAATATGCATATTCCATAAAGTAATTAGATGGGCGGTTATCTGCTCTATTTGGTTTAAGAAACGTTTGTTTGCTACTGTTTTCTTGTTGTTTTAAAAGGTATAGTTTTGATCTATATCATGAAACTTATTTAAACAAGGGGTTGTTATCGTGCTAGAAAAACATCATCAAATTTTGATTATTGGCGGGGGTTCTGCAGGGGTTACAGTCGCCGCTAGTTTAATGTTGCATTCTGATGGTCAGCAGCTAGATATTGCTATCATCGATTCCGCTCAGACTCATTACTACCAACCAGAGTTCACTTTAGTGGGTGGTGGGTGTGTGAGTTTAGACAAAACACATCGACCAATGAGTAATGTTATCCCTAAAGGTGTTGCGTGGATTCAACAAGCGGCTAGCCATGTTGATCCTGATAACCAGCAAGTGACGTTGTCGAATGGCGATAAAGTAAGTTTTGATTACTTGGTTGTTTGCCCAGGTTTAGTGCTTGATTGGGATGCGATTGAGGGCGTTAGAGAGGCGCTCGGTAAAAATGGTGTTTGTTCTAATTATTCCCCCGAGTTTGTTGAATATACTTGGCAGAGTATTCAAAACCTTAAGGCAGGAGATACAGCCTATTTCACACAAGCTCCCTTACCGTTTAAATGCCCGGGTGCACCTCAGAAAATTGCTTATTTGGCAGCAGATCACTTAAGACGGCAAGGTATTTTAGATAGCTGTGATATTCATTTTGCAAGCCCCGTTCCAGCGATGTTTGGTGTGCCATACTTTGCAAAGGCTTTGGTTAAAGTAGCGGATGGCTATGGTATTCACAAGGACTTGCTGCATAAGCTTATTAAAGTAGACGGCGAGGCGAAGAAGGCAACGTTTGAAATTGTCGATGGTGAGTGTAAAGGTGATATTAAGGAAGTTCACTTTGATATGTTGCATGTTACCCCGCATCAAACACCACCTGCTTTTCTGCATGGTTCAACTATTTCAAATACGGCAGGCTATGTAGAGGTGCATCAGCACACCTTGCAACATATTAAGTACCCTAATATTTTTGCATTGGGGGACGCGGGTTCTACGCCCAATTCAAAAACGGCTGCTGCCGTACGTAAGCAAGCACCAACGGTGGTGCAAAATATTAAGAACCTAATAGCAGGGCTGGCGCTAGAAGAAAGCTATGACGGGTATGCTTCATGTCCATTGGTAACCGCACGTGGCAAAGTGATTATGGCTGAGTTTATTTATGGTGGTAAAGTGACGCCTAGCTTGCCATTTCTTGCAGAGCCAAATGCCGAGTCAACGATTATGTGGCACGTAAAAGCGACGGGTTTGCCGTTATTTTATTGGAATTACATGCTGAAAGGTTATGAGAAGTTTATTGAACCCCAGCAAGATTTTGATACAGGCGAATAACATAACAATAATAAAAAAGGCGCTCATTTGAGCGCCTTTTTTATGTTGATTACTTTTTAGATGAGAGCCTTAATATAAAAGGTTTGAATGTCACCATCACGTCCGTGTAATAGCATCTGGTGTGCCGATTTATCAATAAAAACGCCTATATCCAAATGAGCAGCAGGGTCTGTTGCTAAGACCAGAATAACATCACCATTATTAACCTTGGTTAGTTGCTGTTTGAGTTTTAAAAGTGGTAACGGGCAGTTTAAGCCTTTTACATCGAGAACAATGTCGTATTGCATATCTTAGTTTTTCTATAAATGTTATTTTGTCATCTTAATAAAGTGAGCAATTTAAGGCAATCAATGAATTATAAAGACTTACGTGACTTCATCGCAAAACTAGAAGAGTTGGGTGAATTAAAGCGAATTTCTGTGGAAGTAGACCCACATTTAGAAATGACAGAAATTTGTGATCGCGTGTTGCATGACAAAGGCCCTGCTTTGCTATTTGAAAACCCTAAAGGCTATTCTACACCGGTATTGGCTAACTTGTTCGGTACACCGAAGCGCGTTGCCTTAGGCATGGGGCAAGATAGTGTTGAAGCGTTAGCCGAGGTTGGCGAGGTGCTGGCTGCGCTTAAAGAGCCAGAACCACCGGAAGGTATTAAAGATGCTTGGGAGAAGCTACCTGTTTATAAACAAGTGCTTAATATGGCGCCTAAGCTGGTTAAAAAGCCTGCTTGTCAGCAGACTGTTATTGAAGGGGATGCGGTTGATTTGGCTGCTTTCCCTATCCAAACATGCTGGCCGGGTGATGCTGGGCCATTAATTACTTGGCCATTGGTTATTACCAAAGGCCCAACGGTAAAACGGCAGAACCTAGGCATTTATCGGCAGCAAGTGATTGCGCCGAATAAAGTAATTATGCGCTGGTTGGCGCACCGTGGTGGCGCGCTTGATTTTAAAGCTTGGCAAGAACAGCACCCAGGTGAACCTTTCCCTGTGGCGGTTGCTTTAGGGGCGGATCCTGCAACTATTTTGGCAGCAGTAACACCCGTACCTGATTCCTTGTCAGAATATGCTTTTGCAGGTTTATTGCGCGGCTCTAAAACTGAGGTGTCGAACTGCCTAACGCATGATTTACAAGTCCCCGCGAGTGCCGAAATTGTTCTGGAAGGTTTTATTTACCCTGATGAAATGGCTGATGAAGGGCCGTTTGGTGACCATACTGGTTATTATAATGAGGTGGAGAGTTTCCCCGTCTTTACCGTCGAGCGAATAACGCATCGAGAAAATCCAATCTATCATTCAACCTATACGGGTAAGCCACCTGATGAGCCTGCGGTATTAGGGGTTTCGCTGAATGAAGTCTTTGTGCCCATTCTAAAGAAGCAGTTTACGGAAATAGTTGATTTTTATTTGCCGCCTGAAGGCTGCTCATATCGTATGGCGATTGTTAGCATCAAAAAACAATATCCGGGTCATGCTAAACGGATCATGTTTGGTATTTGGTCGTACCTTCGTCAGTTTATGTATACCAAGTTTGTCATTATTACCGATGATGACGTGGATGTGCGTGATTGGGAGTCTGTCATTTGGGCGATAACCACACGTGTTGACCCAACGAGGGATACAACGTTAATTGATAATACGCCGATTGATTACTTAGATTTTGCTTCGCCGGTGTCTGGGCTGGGTTCTAAAATGGGCTTAGATGCGACTAATAAATGGCCGGGTGAAACGACTCGTGAATGGGGTGAGCCTATTATGATGGATGACTCCGTAAAGCAGAAAATCGATACCTTATGGGACTCATTAGGTATCGATTAAGCTACGTTAGTGTGCTCGAATTGTTATTTAGATTGAGCTCAAGGCCTTGCTTATAACAATTTTGGGCTTTATCCATAGACTCAGGCTGCTGCTCATATATTTTTCCTAGAAGCAGGTACGCTGTACTCGTTGGAACAATAGCAATACTCTGTTCCACAAGGTCTTGGGCTTTATCCAGCTCAACTTGTTTTAAATGAAGTTGTGAGGCTGCGTTGAGTAAGCCAGTGTTGTTGCTGTAGTTTTTAAGCCACTTACTTACTTGTTTAATCTTCTTGCTAGAGTCAATATTTAGCGTGCAGTATAAGTCTAGTAATGGTTGGTCAAACCCAGAATTAAGAGCTTTAACTAACGGCTCTTCGGCAAGGCTGTCTTTAGTTGATTTAATAAGCTGTGTTGCGTAGGGGGTTAAATACTCTGGGTTTAGCTTCTGGCTTTTATTTAACCCTTTCCATAGGCTGTTTAGAACGTGGCCAACTTGTACGCTCAGTAGGTTCACCAAGGTTTTGTGCTCGATGGATTGCCATTCTTCTTTGGGTATTTTTCGGTTATTCTTGATTGTTGGTAGCAGTTGATACAGTGCATCCCAATCTTTTAAACCGAGATGAGCTTTCATCAGTAAGGTCAGCACAACGGGGTGCCCAGGAGTCGCTGTTCGGAGTTGTTGTAGGCTGGCTAAGGCTTGCTCAATTTGACCTGCCGATAGTTGTAGCTTTGCCCATGTTAGATGAATAGCATGGATTTTATCAGGCATCGCTTCGCCTGCTTTAAAGAGATAGTCATCACGTCTATTGTAAGCACCTTGAGACTGAGCAGCATGAGCGGCACTGAGGTAGTTTAATAAAGGGGTTTCGCTATGTTTAGCATGTTTTATTAATGACCTTTCTGAGCGCTGCCAATTTCCTTCAGCAGAGTCAAAAAAACCATTATTCAGTGCCTTGGTTGAGCGAGCTTGTTTGCGCTTTTTATTCCATACAGATAAGTTTTTGGGTGCTTTTTTTACGGTTAATAAGG
>Ga0209826_1003359_pt1 | contig 10129 bp, 10 predicted proteins | sample GOMGulsemesocosm_5_FD_184637 | JGI IMG/M metagenome (GOLD analysis project Ga0209826, IMG submission 184637) | Methane-oxidizing microbial communities from mesocosms in the Gulf of Mexico - GOM15C Gulf of Mexico (SPAdes) (version 2) | ecosystem: Environmental > Aquatic > Marine > Cold seeps...
TTGAAATAATGACATGGTAAATAACTTTTGTTGATTTCTGATACTATTATGATCATTTTTTATCAATAAAGTTCAAAATTTCTTTAGTATACTGTGTTATTTATCTGAAATGCGTGATCCCACCCTGTTACTTGGTTGAAACTTGTAGCCATTGCGATGGTAAAATTCCCGAGGCATCGGTATAGTGAATCCATTTATTTGGCGCAATCACTATTTTATTTGAGTTCGCATTTAACCAAGCTCCCCACCAACTAAAACTACTATTAGCAATAATATTGTGCTTACATAAACTCATTAAATGCATATCTTGAAACGATTGTTCTCCTGAATTCCAATCAACAAATCGAACATTTTCAACCTTGATATTTTCTTTACACCAAGCAATATCATCTGAAAAAATCACATATAATGGAGTATCAACCAAGGTTTCAATTTTCTTAATTGCATTTTTATAATAAGGTAAGTCACAAATCCCACCTAAAGCCTTATGCTTTAAATAATCACCTCGACGAATATGAATAGCAACCGTTTCTTGGTCTTTAATTTGTTCACAAAGAGACAAGCTTTTGGGATCTAAAAACTCAGGAAAAACTAAATGTTCGCGTAAAGTTTGTTCAATATTGTCAAAGTATTTAGGGCTTTGCCACGGACCACGATAATAAATATTGCTATTCGCAGTACCAAAATATTGAGGTTGATAGGTAAAATGATGATGTTTTTTTTCTTTAATGTAAGAAGTATTAAGAAAAGGAGTATGCTTTTTTACTTCTTTTATTAATTTTGTAAATATATTTTTTGTACCTTGAATCGTTTCTTTTTCATTTTTAGTACAATAATCAGCTTTTAAATTAAAAACTCGTTCTAATTCAAAACCATTATGTAGCGCATAACTTTCCATATCAAATGCATCTAGTTTGACTGGCTCATTAAACTTATCTTTTAATGCTAGAAAAAAAGCATATTGAAATAATTGATTACCAAAACCGCCACAAATTCTTACTATTTTCACAGGCACTACTCTTTTATATCATCATTATTTATTATTTTACACGTAATTTATTAATCTATCATTAATAAAGCAGAGATTTCATCAAGACAACCCCGTATAATTCCCAACCGCGCATACTCATACTTAAAGTAGGGATCAACTAATGACAAAAAACAAAGTGGCCTTAATTACAGGTGTTACTGGCCAAGATGGCTCATACCTTGCTGAATTATTACTAGAAAAAGGCTATGAAGTACATGGTATAAAACGACGTGCATCCTCTTTAAATACCCAACGTGTTGATCATATTTACCAAGACAACCATGAGAAAAATCAAAAGTTTTTTTTACATTACGGTGATTTAACCGATTCTTCAAACCTAACGCGTATATTAAAAGACGTGCAGCCAGATGAGGTTTATAACTTAGGCGCACAATCCCACGTTGCCGTATCATTTGAATGTCCAGAATATACTGCTGATGTTGACGCAATGGGCACATTACGTTTATTAGAAGCCATTCGCTTTTTAGGCTTAGAAAAAACAACAAAATTTTACCAAGCCTCTACATCAGAGCTTTATGGTGAAGTACAAGAAATTCCACAATCAGAAACCACACCATTTCACCCACGTTCACCTTATGCCGTAGCTAAAATGTACGCTTACTGGATAGTCGTTAACTATCGTGAGTCTTACGGTATGTACGCGTGTAACGGTATTTTGTTCAACCATGAATCGCCGCGCCGTGGCGAAACCTTTGTAACCCGTAAAATTACCCGAGCCATTGCTAATATTTCTCAAGGTTTAGAGCAATGTTTATATCTTGGCAACATGGATGCACTTCGTGATTGGGGCCATGCTAAAGATTATGTTCGTATGCAATGGATGATGTTACAACAAGAAACGCCCGATGATTTTGTTATCGCCACAGGCAAACAAATTAGTGTGCGTGAATTTGTTACCTTATCAGCCAAAGAAGCAGGTATTGAACTTGAGTTTACTGGTGAAGGTTTAGATGAAGTTGCCACTATAACCGCTATTACGGGTGATAATGCTCCAGAATTAAGCGTAGGTGATGTCATTGTAAAAGTTGATCCACGTTACTTCCGCCCAGCAGAAGTTGAAACACTACTAGGCGACCCAACAAAAGCAAAAGAAAAGCTTGGTTGGGTTCCACAAATAACAGTAGAACAAATGTGTGCCGAAATGGTAGAAAATGACCTTAACAAAGCCAAGCAACATGCCATATTAAAAACTCACGGTTTTAACGTAGCCGTTACTATAGAGAACTAAGTAATGATATCTGCTAATACAATGTCAGCTAAAAAGTATATTTTTGTTGCAGGCCATAATGGTATGGTGGGGTCTGCCATCATTCGACAACTATCAAAACAAAATAACATTGAAATTATCACTCGAACTCACCAAGAGCTTAATTTAACCAACCAACAAGCAGTTTTCGATTTTTTTCAAAAAGAAAAAATAAGCCATGTTTACTTAGCCGCTGCAAAAGTCGGTGGCATTATGGCTAACAACACTTACCCTGCTGATTTCATTTATCAAAACTTAATGATTGAATGTAATATTATTCATAGCGCTCACCTAGCTGGTATTCAACAATTACTATTTTTAGGCTCATCGTGCATATACCCTAAATTAGCTGAACAACCCATGAAAGAAATGGCATTACTAACTGGTACATTAGAAGAAACCAATGAACCGTATGCCATTGCTAAAATAGCAGGTATTAAGTTGTGTGAAAGCTACAATCGCCAACACGGTAGAGATTATCGTAGTGTTATGCCAACAAATCTTTATGGCGCACATGACAACTTTCACCCTGAAAATAGCCATGTTATTCCTGCATTAATACGTCGATTTCATGAAGCAAAACTAAATAACGATAAAGAAGTAATAGCATGGGGTAGCGGTAAACCAATGCGTGAATTCTTATATGTAGACGATATGGCAGCAGCTTCTATACATGTTATGAATTTAGATAAAGCAACTTACGATAAAAACACCGAGCCTATGTTAAGTCATATTAATGTAGGTACTGGCGTTGATTGCACTATAAAAGAATTAGTAGAAACGGTAGCAAAAGTAGTAGGTTTTACTGGGATAATAATTTTTGATACCAGTAAACCAGATGGTGCGCCACGTAAATTAATGAATATAGATCGCTTAAAGGCACTAGGCTGGCAATATTCAATTGAATTAGAACAGGGTTTAACACTAGCTTATCAGTGGTTTATAGATAACCAACATAACATACGAAAACAATAAATTATGATTAATATTATTGCACATAGAGGATTATGGATCGATCCTAAGAATAAAAACACAGCTGATGCTTTCAAATTGGCTCTAGACAATGGTTTTGGAATAGAAACTGATTTAAGAGATTTTAAGGGTGATATTGTTATTAGCCATGATATACCAACTGATGAAAATTTGTCGTTCAAAAAATTTATGTCATTGGTACGTTCATACCCCAAGCAAACACTAGCGCTGAATATTAAATCTGATGGGCTACAACAATTGAGTAAACAAGCACTAGAGCATTATTCTAGATACTTTTTCTTTGATATGTCAGTACCTGATACACTAGGGTACTCAAAAAATGATCTTATATTTTATACTCGATATTCTGATATAGAATTGCTCCCTTCTTTACTTGCAGAATCTGCGGGAGTTTGGCTAGATAATTTTTCATCTAATGCATTAGATTTAGCAGCATTAAATCGCTTTTTGAACTTAAATAAAAAAGTAGTTTTGGTTTCCCCTGAACTACATGGATACAAGTATCAACAATACTGGGAACAACTTTTACAGTTTTTAAAATTAAACATAGATAAGGTCGCTTTAATTGGACTGTGTACTGATAAACCCATTGAAGCAAAGGAGTTCTTTAAAAATGCAGGATAAAAAAATTAAAGCAGTAATTTTTGATATGGATGGCGTATTAATTGATGCTAAAGATTGGCACTATGAAGCTTTAAATAAAGCTTTAACTACTTTTGGTATATCGATAAGTAGACATGACCATTTGACAACATATGATGGTCTTTCTACGAAACAGAAGCTTAAAATGTTATCTAAAATATATGCACTACCAAAAGCGTTGCATTCATTTATAAATGAAATGAAACAGCAATACACAATGGATATAACTTATCAAAAATGCAAACCAGTTTTCCATCATCAATATGCCCTATCGAAATTAAAAGAAAATGGTTATAGATTAACCGTTGCATCTAATTCAATTCGTAATACCGTAGATGTAATGATGAATAAAGCCTGCCTTGATCCCTATTTAGATTTCGCCTTATCCAATCAAGATGTTGAAAATGCAAAACCTAACCCTGAAATATATAATAAAACAATTAAGAACCTTGGCTTGACCCCTGAAGAATGTCTTATTGTAGAAGACAATGAAATTGGTTTACAGGCAGCATATGCCTCGGGTGCACATGTATTAAAAGTTGATACGATACATGATGTAAATTATGAACACTTAACTTCATATATAAAGGAGATTGAAAGTGAAGCTTAATATACTCATACCAATGGCAGGTACAAATACATTTGATGTAAGCAGTGATAATAACTTCCCTAAAATATTAACTGATTTAAATGGTAAGTTATTAATTGAAAGATCTTCAGAGCCATTCACATCTTTAAAGTATAATAAAAGAATTATAGTTGCGGTTCCTAAAAATCATATAGAAGATTATAAATTAGATAAAGTTTTACCTCTTCTAAATGAGTCGATAGAGATTTGTGCTATTAACAATAATACGCAAGGTGCAGTATGCTCTGCAATGCTAGCCATTGAGCACCTAGATATGGATGAGCCTCTAATTATTTCTAGTTTTGAACAAGTTTTAGACGTAGATTTAACATCCTATATTGATGTATTTTTAAATAAAAAAGTTGATGCTGGCGTATTAACTTTTGAAAGTATTCATCCAAAGTGGTCATATGTTAGAACCGATGAAAATGGGGTTGTATCACAAGCAGCGGAAAAATTACCTATTAGCAAACATGCAATAGCAGGGTTTTATTTTTTCAAGAATGCACGCATATTTATTGAATCTGCAAAAAATATGATTCGAAATAATGTGTTATGTAATGGCTTGTTTTATACCTCTCATACGTTAAACGAAATAATTTTAAATAAGGGTTCTGTTCTATCTATCCCTATTGCTAAATCTCAATATTTTCATATTCATGATCAGCACTCGTTAAATGAATACGAAGATAAAATAAATATACTAAATTCAAATTTAAACAAAACTCGGCATCAACTAACCCTTGATTACATTGAAGCTTTTAATGCTTGTTCTATTAAAAAAATAGCTAATTTATTTGCTGATGAAGTAGCGCTAAATGATCCCTCAGTAAATATTAAAGGCAAGAAAGAAGTTGTAGCTTACATTGCTGATTTATTTAACAATCACACGCTTTTAGAATTTAAAAGTAATAATGTATTAGTTGACAACCAACAAAGCGTTATTGAATTCGAACTAGTGCTTGATAGCACTAAACTCATTGGTACAGACATCATTTGCTGGAATGCAGATAATAAAATACTTTCTATCAATGCTTATTTACATGAGAAAAAACATGAATAAAACAAATTTAGATCAATTTGTCCGTGGTTGGATAGTGGGAGGATTTACACCTTCATTATTTGATACACAAGATGTTGAATTTGCAATACAGGAATTTAGCAAAGGTGACATAGAAGCATCTCATTGCCATAAAATAGCAACTGAAATTACGGTTATAGTTCAAGGCAAAGCACTAATGAAAGGAATTATATTAAACAAAGGCGATATTCTTAAAATATTACCGGGTGAATATACCGACTTTGAAGCTTTAGAAGATACTATCACTGCTGTTATTAAGCTTCCTGGAGCTTTAAATGATAAATATTTAGAGGAATAAAAAAGATGTTAAACATTGTAGTACCTATGGCTGGTCGTGGTAGCAGATTTGTTAATGCTGGATATACTGATCCTAAACCATTAATTAATGTTAATGGTAAACATATGATAGAGGTTGTGATCAACAACCTTAAACCTAATTGTGAACATCGTTTTATTTTCGTTTGTCAAAAAGAGCATGTGCATTCATATGGCTTAGAAAAGATATTTAAAAAAGCCTGTGATAATTTTGAAATAATTTCAATTGATGGCGTTACAGAAGGCGCAGCTATTACCGTATTAAAAGCAAGGGAGTTAATAGATAATGACAGCCCCCTCATGATTGCAAATTCTGACCAATGGGTTGACGTTGATATAAACGAATACTTACATGATATAGACGTTCGTAATTTAGATGGCAGCATGCTTACAATGAAAGCTAGCGATCCTAAATGGTCCTATGCAAAAGTAGATAGTTCAGGGATGGTTTCCGAAGTTGTTGAAAAAATAGTCATATCTGATGAAGCAACCGTTGGTATTTATAATTTTAAGAGTGGTCATGATTTTTGTCATTTTGCAGACTTAATGATAACAAAAAACATTCGAAGTAATGGCGAGTTTTATGTAGCTCCAGTTTATAGCTCTATGGCTGAAACAGGATCATACATAGGTGTATATAATATTGGCGCTGAAGCGGATGGTATGTATGGGCTTGGTATTCCAAGTGATTTAAATTTATTTCTTAATCTTGACATATCAAATAAAGCCGTCGATTTTTAATCTTTTACTTACTAATTTGTCTAATACTTTATAGTTTCACCCTACTTTTTAATAATAAAACGTCTCAAAGAGCCCGTTTTATTTGGAGAATATTTAAATGAAAATTGGCTGGTCTTTTTGCATTATCACCTCAGAAGGTAACGATAGTGTTCTCAAACAAAGTATCAACTCAATTCTACAAGAATTTAGTGGTACAGAAGACTTTGAAATTATTATTGTTGGTAAAAGCACACTGAAAAATGACTTTCTTTCTTATCCCATTCATTTTTTTGAAATAAACGAGCGTTTTTTATATATAAACTTCTCCCCTAGCAACTTAGTAAAAGCTATTAAAACAGGGAATTTTGAGCGTCTCATTTATAAGCCTGGACCAATTAGCCATAAAAAAAACTATGCCGCAAAACAATCTAGCTTTAATAAATTATGTTTTTTACATGATTATGTTGCACTCGAACCAGGATGGAAAAATGGCTTTATAAAATTTAAAGAACCTTGGGAAGCATGCATGAACATAGTGCTGAATCAAGACAATTCAAGATATAGAGACTGGTGCACATGGGACTATCCTAACGTAGGTCGAGCTTTACTTCCCTATGACTCGTATGTAAAAGAAATGTATTTTAGTGGTGCATATTTTTGTGTTAAACAAGATTTCTTTTTAAATAATATGCTTAATGAAGATCTTTTTTGGGGCGAAGGTGAAGACACTGAATGGTCAATCAGAGTCAGAGATAAAACCACTTTTAAGATGAATATAAACGCCAGTGTGAAATTTATTAAATTAAAATCACTTACATCATCTCCCTATAATAAGGGTTGGGTGAATAATACTAAAAAGCTTGCACATATATTAACCGACTTAAAAAGTAAAAAGACTACCGACTAATCATATAACCAAAAGCAGTATTAATAGGACCCCTATGAAAAGTTTAGCTATACCAGCAGCAGTATGCCCCAAAGCAGGATGTTATAATAAAATGAGCTTTCCTAAATTTAATTATCGTGCAGACATTGACGGTTTACGAGCATTAGCTGTTATAAGTGTAATAATATTTCATTTTAATCATCAATGGATTTCAGGTGGGTTTATTGGTGTCGATGTGTTTTTTATTATCTCAGGCTTTATTATAACTAGCGCTATTTATCCACAGATGATCTTGGGTAAATTCTCATTCAATAATTTTTATGTAAAAAGAATTAAACGAATTTTACCGTTATTTTATTTAGTTGCAATATTCAGTTTCGTATTAGCATATCTACTATTTACCCCTAACGACTTTATTGGTTTTGCAAATAGTTTAAAATATGCCAGTACATTTATATCAAATATTTATTTTGAACGTAGTTCAGGATATTTTGCACCTACATCAGAAACAATGCCACTGTTACATACGTGGTCATTATCTATAGAAGAACAATTTTATTTAATATGGCCTATCTGCTTAATTATATTTTCAAAGTTATTATCCAAAAAACAATTATCAGTAACCGTTTTTATATCTTTATTTTTATTGGTTTTTTATTCGCAACAAATTACTTTATCTGAGCCTTCAAGTGCCTATTATTTAATACAGACACGCGGGTTTGAGCTACTCTTTGGTGCACAGCTTGCTGTTTTGTTATTCATCAAAAAAGAATCAAGAATAGAATTACCCCCTGCCATATATCAATTATCTGGCATCATTGGTTTAATCATGCTTTTAGGGCTATTTTATACGCTTACTGAGGATAGTAACTTCCCAGGTTACAATGCTGCCTTTGTGGCATTAGCATCAGTATTGATTATTTTTTCTGGAGAAAACAAAGAAAGTTTCACCTATAAATTATTCAGTAAAACAATATTTGTTTATATCGGAAAATTATCATATTCACTATACCTTTGGCATTGGCCTATTTTGGCTTTCTATAGATATTACAACACCAGCTTTGATATTAAAGGGGTCTTAATATGTGGGTTAGCAACCATATTATTATCTTTTTTATCTTGGCGATTCGTAGAAACACCACTACGTTATATCGCTATAAAAAAGCGTTGGGTATATCTATTTTATTTAATTATCCCCATTATATTATCCGCTACCATAGCAAATTTAATATCTAAAAATGAAGGTTATGGCAATAGGTTATCTCAACAAGCTTTACAACAATATGAAATGACACAATCGTCATATCAGTATACAGAGCAACCATCAATTACTCTAAATAAACCATTAAAGCCTTATTTATTAGGTAACGTATTTGATTTACAATCTAAAGATAAGGTAAGAGCATCTCTTTGGGGGGATTCTCATGCAGGGCATTTTCAGGCTTTTGTTGATGACTTAGGAAAACAATATCAATTTACATCTTCAGTTAGTTACAAATCATCGTGCCCTCCATTATTAGGGTCTGACAGAATAATAAACGGTCAAATAAAACATAAATGTACTGAACGCAACAATGATTTCAAAAAAAACATTTTAAATTCTGATATTCAAATTGTATTTTTAGCGGCACGCTGGGCTGTATATACTGAGACAACACTCATTGAAGGAGGGACTAAAATGTTTATTGGTGATAAATCTGACCTATCAGAAAATATAGATAATAGTCGTCGTGCATTTAAAGGCGGACTAGAGCGTAGTATTGCATTTATTATTAAGCAACATAAAACCCCTGTACTATTTAAACAAGTCCCCGCATACCCCTTCCACCCAAGTAATTGTTGGATAAGAAAAACAAATTACAATTTACCAGACGATAATTCCTGTAACATAAAACAAAGTGAAGTAGAAAGTCGTCAAGCTTTTGCTAACAATGTTATCGATGACTTAAGTAAAAAACATCCTGAACTCATCGTTATATCACCAATGTCATTACTATGTGATGGTAGTACTTGTATGAGTAAGTTAGGGGATATATTACTATACAAAGATAGCAATCACTTAAATGCTTATGGTAGTAAAGCATTATTAAATGCTTACTTACAGAGCAGTGAATCAAACCGATTGAAAACGCTATTAAATATCAATCCATAGTAATGCTATTTATACTGCTCCTATCATGCCACCCATGATAGAAGAAAACGACACGGCAAGATTATTGAGGTAACTAACATAAGCGCGATTTTATTAACACATTACACATTTTGATTCGATTTCTGACCCCGCCCATAAAAATATAAAAGATTACGAATTTATAAGTTTATTTATACTAATAATATATTTTAAAGAACTATTAAAATAATATAAAGTACAATGCACACAGGAAAATAATAAAAGGTTTTTATGAGAATTTTAGTTATCCCCAACCGCGGTCGTTCATACAATGCAGTGCGTCCTGAAGCAGAATGTTATATAGCTTTAGCTAATTTAGGGCATGATATTACCATCATGTCTAGCCCAACAAATGCCTATATTAACGAATACAAAAAATCAGCTGTAAATTTTATAG
>Ga0209826_1003362_pt1 | contig 10127 bp, 13 predicted proteins | sample GOMGulsemesocosm_5_FD_184637 | JGI IMG/M metagenome (GOLD analysis project Ga0209826, IMG submission 184637) | Methane-oxidizing microbial communities from mesocosms in the Gulf of Mexico - GOM15C Gulf of Mexico (SPAdes) (version 2) | ecosystem: Environmental > Aquatic > Marine > Cold seeps...
GGAGTGGTGCAGCGGCTACCGTAGGGGCTTTATTAGAGTCAGGGAGCTTTTACCCTAAAATGTATTTAGTCAAAATGGCTGCCCCGATTATTCAAGCGATGATATTAATGATGATCTATCTACTCTTACCCTTTGTGCTGGTATTTTCATCTTATAAAATCGGCACGATGATCTTTATGTCTATTGTGATTTTCTCGATTAAATTTTGGACCGTGCTTTGGGCCGTCTCTCATTGGCTGGATAATAACTTACTGACCTCGTTACAGCCCAGCACTTGGTATCAGATGTTTGGTAACATTACTTTATCAGAAATGGTCATTAATTTTATTACAGCCACCATGTACATTGCGATGCCACTGTTTTGGTCGGGAGTAGTAGGGTGGGCGGGGCATAAAGTAGGTAGTGAAATGACTGGGTCAGTCGAAGCAGCTAGAGCGCCTTCTGCTTCTGCTGGTGATAAAGGAGGTAACGCTGGAAAATCAGCAGTTACAGGCGCAATGAGAGGAAAGTGAAGTATCAATAACCCAAAAGAAGAGCGTATCGGTGCTTTTTTAGGAAGTTGTACAAGCTTCATAATTTTTGTATGTTATTCGTTTTTAACTTAATCATAGTCCGTCCCTGGAGTGCCATAATAATCCAATTTACCAGTAAAAAAATTAAATGTATCACCATAATTAATAACAGGCTCATCATCTTCTAATAACCCAAACCGACCCATAAAGGCTAAGGCACCCAGATAAAACAGAATTTGTATCAGCGGCCATAAAATCACAAACAGCGTTATGGCAGTGACGCTAAATGCAATCAAGCGCCAATTAGGTTGTAGTTTGTGTTTAATGGATTGAAAAACAGCTTTGACAATGACTGTCATAGATAACTGAGATAAAGAGGTTCGCCAAATTAACGCCGCAAGCAACACAGGGATACCTAAGAGTAAAATGATCCCTCCAGCAATAGTTATATTAACGATAAAGCCTGCATTAGTCGTGTCGGGTGAGAAAAGCAATAAAATCACACCCGGTAATGTAGCCAAACCACCCGCTATCGCTAAATATTTTCCGACAGTATTGATTTTATCGGTTACAGCCCACGGGGTATTTGGGGTAGCATAATAAGCCAGGCGTACATTCACCCGATACATAGCCATCAAAAGGCCAAATGTACCTATAATAATGACACTAAATAGAAAGCCTTCCATTGTATTCTCCTCTCCTCAATCAGAAGTTTAACTTATATTCAAGTATAGATGATCAGTCAAATTATGGTGCTTTTTATGCGGCCTATCGCCTTAATGCCTGCACTTCAAGGTTACTGCCAGAGGAGCTGCAGGTTTAGTCATGATTTCTCAAGCTAAATAATTACTTATACGACTTCACGTCGCACGAATCCTTACGCTCGGCCAAAAATATCGCGTTTATGCACAAAACCCCAAGATGACACTTAAAATAAGATCCCTCCCATTTACTTAAACTAACTGTTTATGTTCAATAAACTCAGCGAAAAATGGTCATAATTTCGAGCTATTTTATCGATTAGGTGACGTTTTGGGTGATTACTGAGGCTGCCGGCTAGTACATTAAGCGCTCACCGCAATCGGTTTAATGAGAGCGTTAGGTTTGTGTAAAGAAAGATCATGTGCCGCCTGTAAATTAAGCCAAAATTCTGGACTTGTATTCAATGATTTTGCGAATAACCATGCGGTATCTGCTGTAATACCTCGCTTGCCACGCACAATTTCATTAATACGCTGTACCGGCACACCCAAATGAAGCGCTAATGCAGTTTGCGTTGTATCTAAGGGCTTAAGAAATTCATGAAGCAGAATAAGCCCTGGGTGAGTCGCTGTTCTATGTGAGGGAATCATACCTATCTCCTGCAATTAAATTAATGATAATCAACAATGCGTACATCCGTCGCATTTGATCCTTGCCAGCGAAAAACAATACGCCATTGTGAATTTATTCGAATACTGCAAAACCCTTCTAAATCGCCAGATAACGACTCGAGTCGGTTACCTGGTGGGGAGCGCAAATCGTCTAAAAATTGAGCCGCATTTAAAATATCTAATTTATACAGTGCAGAAGTCACTATTTGCGAGGGAATTCGCCTGACACGACTACTTTTAAGCCCGTGATATAAATCTGAAGTTGTTTTATCACCAAAGGATATAATCATAACTGTATTTTATCGAATACACGGTAATCATGCAATTTAAAGATATGACAAAAATCCAAAATATTTTTTACAAAAGAGATAGTATCAATGGAGTGTGCCTTATTGATAGCAATCCCCCCGCCATAAAAACCTATCATTTTACTGCTCTAAAAAACGCAGGCTGCAAAAAAATATTCAGCGAGAAAATCAGCAGCACAACCATCGACCGACCCGAATTGGAATCCTGCTAGATTATTTACGCGAAGGCGACACTTTATTAGTCACCCGAATTGACCGCTTAGCCCGAAGCCTAAGAGATTTGCAAAATCTGGTTTACGATTTACGCAAAAATGGTATTGAGCTTAAAGCGATTGAACAGCCGGTTGATACATCAAGCGCAGCAGGTAAAGCCTTTTTAGATATGCTGGGTGTGTTTGCTGAATTTGAGACCAATCTTATAAAAGAACGGCAGCTTGAAGGCGTTGCTAAAGCGAAGGCTGAAGGCAAGTACAAAGGGCGCAAACCGACAGCCAGAGAAAAATCTACACAGATACATGAATTATTAGGGCAGGGCTTAACCAGGCAAGCGGTGGCGGATCAATTGGGAGTGTTTATCGGGCGTTGAAAGTATGAATTTTACGACAACAAATGTCGATGCGGGCCGGTGCAATGACACTCCTTAATGCCTACTTACGATATAATTGACCTCCATCCCATGATCTTAATAACCCAACCATAATGACAAGTAACAGAAAACAATGGGTGTTCTCTCCACCTAGCGCAACCAAACCTAAAGTTCCCGACGCCATCAAACTCATATTGAAAGAGAAGGCTGGTACAATTATAGAAAACACGATTAAACCTAACTATATCTTACCGCTTCCAACAGATAACGATTTCAATTACCTGGTTGATATCTACACAAAATGGTATCGGAATTATTTCTACTTTTGTGCTACATATAATTCCCCTAGTCCTAATGCAATTGCACCTTCATTTGAAATAAAATGGGCTCGCATGGAATATGTAGGCCATGACAAGTTTAACCTTTCCTATTTAAGACATACCGGAAAATGGGCGGAGGTACTTCAAGATCTTTCTATGGCCGACAGTTTAAATGCCATTATAAATGAGTCCTACTTCGAGCCGTAAACAACGACACATTATGGTATGTGACTCTATTAACAATGCCGATTAAAACTTGGGTGATTGAGTTCATAATAGTTATTTTAAAGCCATGCTTAAATTTACTTCAATAAAGTTACGCCTTTATTCAGCGAGGTCTTGATCATGATGCCATGCTTCAAGCAGCCAATCCATCGCCACCTATCCCGAAGAAACGAGGCCGACCGAAACAGAGCAAGGCCAAAAATCTCCTTGATCGCCTTAAAAGTTACAAAACCGAAACGTTGAGGTTTATGACAGACTTTCGCGTGCCGTTTGATAATAATCAAGCCGAGCGCGATATTCGTATGCACACGCTCAAACAAAAAATATCGGGAACCTTCCGTTCACAGCAGGGCGGGCGCATGTTTTTTCGTATTCGTAGCTATTTGTCTTCCGCTAGAAAACAAGGTCACAATGTGCTGACAGCATTAATCGCTTGTTTTCAGGGCTGCCCCTTGAATCTAGTTGGTGCTGAGTAGTAACAAAATTACTCTCATTTAAGTATAAAGAAAACGCAATTAATTTAAGGGGATAACAGAAAATGGCGTAGCCCTGATACGCTAGTCATTAACTAGTCAATATTTTACGTGGTTCGGAGTCCAGAGTTACGAAAAGTAGAACTAACCTCTAAATTGATTCTTTCTATTTTTTTTATCGTACAAATATCCATTGCACTTCAAACTACTTTACCTGAAACCGTATGCTTTTTAGCTGCTATCAGCACCTTATCAGTCAATTCCTGCCTGCTTTTGTAGGATCGGACCGTTGAAGTTAATGCTTTATTGTCAGCGCGTAGAGTGTCAATTGTCGCTTCCAATGAGTCAATACGGTTTTGTTGTCCGCCAATGGTAGTTAGGGCTAAGGTTAATTTATTTTGAAGTTCTTTTGCTTGTTCCAAGCTGTAGGGCTCACCTGATTTTAAGCTCTCTACAGCGGGAACTAAAGATAGCGGTATGCGCATCATCTTAGTTTCTTCTGTTTTAGGGCGTCCGCTACCTATACGTGCCCCCCCTCTGTTATGTAATTCTGACATTGTCGATACCTAGCACTAAAAGTTAAGATTATAGAACCCGATAGATAGTTGTATACAACAATCAAAAGGAGCGATGATGGGCAACACGTAGAATTTGGAATCTGAAGATGACAAGGTTTGACGTCCACGCACCCGAAAATTAATGCACATCGATTTTCTGTTAATGGCCATTATAAGTCAGCCAGCACATCCGCGACCCTGCCTGGGTTATCATCAATATAGATTTGTGTGGTCGCGATGGACGCATGACCCGCCACTTGCCGAATGATATTAATATCAATGCTTTTACTGGCGAGTTTAGTAATCAAGGACCGTCTTCCGCTATGACTAGAGGCATCAGGATAGCCGGCATCCACATAGATATTTTTGAGCACTTGCACCATAGAGTTAGGTGAGAAGGCGGTTCTATTTTGACTGATAAACAAAGGCGCATCGCTATCAAAACGGGGGCACGTTTGCCCCTTACGAAATTCGATATACTCGGTTAAGGCCTCCATCAACTTAGGATTGGATAACTGCGCATCCCGATGCTTGGCATTTTTGGTATAGGAACCATATAAACGAATTACTGGTTTTAGCTGTTCCCCTTCATAAATATCGGCTATTTTTAACGCGGCCATTTCCTTTGCGCGTAAACCTAAAAAGTGACTGACCATCATCAGGGCTTTATTTCTTTCGGGGTGTTTACCCGTTGCAATAAAGCGCAGTATTTTTTTAAATTCGACCTCGGTAATTACGGTTGCTTTTCCCGCGGTACCATTTTCTGATGAAGGACGTCCGGCCATTTTATTGCCTCAAGAATATAATAAAATGCTTTAATTAACTGCATATTATTATATTAACTTTTTAAGTGCAAGGGATAGGGTCAGACCACCTCAATAAAATAGCGGCCTACAGCGATAATATAATAGTCTGATTAAACTATTATATTTTGTGTTTCGATCTAAGTTTAGTTACCTGCAAGTATAAAAACTGACTACCCCTTAAAAAGCTGACTATGGCTACCAAGCCTAACTAATTTAACTGTTCCGCCTTCAACCTGATAAATTAGCAGTACATCACCACTAATGTGACACTCCCTAAAATCTGACCAATCGCCACAAAGTTGATGATCTTGAAATTCAGGAGGGAGTGATTCAGATTTTGATAAGCAATAAAGCGCTTCAATAAATTTAGTGAAATGCTTATCGCTCATTTTCAGTTTGTTGCTATCCCTGATAAACGCTTTTGTTTTAGTTAAGATCATTTTGAAAGGTCGCTTTTCAAGTCCTCTATGCTTGTTGTTTCCATGTCACGATTAGCCCGCGCATCATTTATTGCTTGTATGGTTTCATCGTTAGGTATTTTTAACTCGAATGGAATACCTCTATTAATTTTCACCTGTTCAAAAAACATAGTAATGGCTTGGGTAGTAGTAATGCCCAATTGCCCCAAGATGCCTTCAACATCATTTTTTAGCTCTGGCTTTATGCGCGCGTTAATAATTGCCGTCTTCATTTTAATTTACCTACGTATTACATTTGAAATACAAATTATAGGCCATTAATAAAAAAACACAATGATAGTTGGCGTTAGATATATTGGGTATTTATAGCACCATAAGCTCTAAGAGTTCATGAGATTCAATTATGGGACATAAAAAAGAATGCTCGAACCCTGCATTCTATCGTCAGCGAAAAAAGTCCCGTAATGTATACTTTATGGGATAAACGAATTTGGCAGCGAAGGTCAGCTAGTCAGCCAATAGCGGTCATTCAGAGTAATTCTTAATTTTAATCCTAGTAATTTTGTAACTACTCAGCGTAATTTAAAAATATAACCATATGATTCTAAAATAGAATTAATATTAGATTCTATTTTTTAATAGCATTTTAGTGCAATAATGAATAGAAATGGTCAAATTTATTTTTTATATCATTGATTTGTAATTAAAAAATACGCTGAGTAGTTACGTAATTTTTACCATTAATTATCATCAAAACCAATCGTTTTGAAATATCTAGGTAGACCTGCTGTTTCTGATTGCTGCAGACTTGAATGATTGATTACCGCTTCTTCGGGGGGCTACCTAGATCCATTCCAAATAAATTTCAAGAAACAATTCTCCATTAATTTAATTATTTGTAAGTATAAAACACACATGATACATTGACCGAACGATTGGTTAGTTAAATATCCTTACACATGACATTACAAAATCATAAACCGGAATCTACCCGGCGAATTCTCGAAGCCGCTGAAAGTTTATTTTCTGAAAAGGGCTTTGAAGGAGCATCAATTAGTGCTATCGCCAAACAAGCCGAAGTCAGCAAGGCCAATATTTATCATCATTTTGAATCAAAGGAAGCACTCTATATGCAGGTGCTTCAGTCAGCTTGTGAGGATTTTGGCAATATTGTTAGTGGGCTTACAAAAGATGAAGGTTTGCTGGAAGATCGTTTGGGTAAATTTTCCAGTACTCATATTTTAGATCTGGAAAAGCGAGACAGAGGCACTCGGTTAATTCTTCGAGAGTTAATTGATGGTAACCAGAACAGGCAACTTTTATTTGCTGAAAATATTGCCTCGGATCATTTTAAGCACTTACTGGATGTCATTCAAAATAGCCAACAATCTGGAGAAGTTCGAGAAGATATTGATCCGGCGGTAGTCGCAACGTTAATGCTCGGAGCAAATATCTTTTTCTTTATGGCTAAGGGGACGCTGCAACATTTAGACGATTTTAGCTTATCCGATAGCCCGGCCGGTTTTGGCAATGCAATTGCTGACATTATCACTCACGGTATTTGCAAAAAATAAACAACATAGGTTAAGCGTATGAAGACAATATCAACCCTAAGTTCCTTGATTTTTCTGCTGGTTTTGGCATCTTGCTCTAAAGACCCAGAAGTGATCGATGAAAAACCAATAAAAAGTACCCCCATTACTGTTACCGCTGCTAAATCACAAGATATAGAAATCAAACTGGAGTCAGTAGGTATTATAAAAACACTGACTGAACCAGTCATTTCGGCTGAAACCGAAGCCAGGATTGAAGCCATTCATGTAGATGTCGGCAGTAAGGTAAAAAAAGGCGACTTGCTACTAGAGTTGGACGACAGCAGAATTATCAGAAACCGAAATGCCTTAAAGGCAGAGGTCAAAAATCTGAATGTACAGATACATAATGCCCAGAAAATTGTTCAACGTTATAAAACATTACACCAGAAAAACCTGGCCCCAATAAGCCTGCTTGAAGAAGAGGAAACCAAATTAGTTGTTTTTAAAATGCGCAGGGAACGCGCTCAAGCGCTGCTAGAAATGGCAAAAGATAATTTACAGCGTGCCAAGGTAAAATCGCCAGTTGATGGCATTATCGACCAACGCATGGTTTCTGTCGGTGATTTTTTAAAACTGGATGAACCCTTATTTAAATTATCAACCAACAATGCATTAAGAGCCATTGCTGCATTTCCAGAAACAGCGGTAGAACAACTTCAGGTCGGTCAGAAAATGTTTATCCGCTACCCCTTATCGAAGCTACACCTGGTTGAGTCTCCCATTACAAAAATAAGGCCAATGATTAATGCCGGAAATAAATCCATTGTGGTTATTGTTGATTTTGCTAACCCTGGAATATTTAAGCCGGGGGCTTCTTTTATTGCCGAAGTGGTTATCGAGCAGCATAAAAATGCTGTTATCGTACCGAATCGCAGTGTGGTCATAAGACCTGCGGGTGAAGTGGTTTATGTCATAAAAGACAATAAAGCGACACAACACATTGTTCGCACGGGAGAAAGATTGGGGAATGAAATAGAAATTGTTGCCGGTCTGGAAAAGGGTAGCATTATCGCTTTCGATGGGGCCGGTTTTTTAACGGATGGGACTTTAGTGGATATTAAGGAAAAATAATGAATTTACCCGATATTTCTATCAACCGGCCAGTCCTGGCGCTGATGCTGTCACTGGTATTCGTTCTGTTTGGCATCATCAGTTATGACCGCATCGGTGTCGATCGGTATCCGCATATAGATTTCCCAATGATTTCGGTGACCACAACATTACCCGGTGCCAATGCTGAAATTGTAGATTCCAGTATCACCGGCATTATCGAATCCGCTGTTAATAGTACCCCGGGTATTGAACATATCATGTCAAGATCATCGCCTGGGGTTTCGGTTGTTGTTATTCGATTTCAACTGGATAAGAATACCGATATTGCCTTTAACGAAGTGCAAGCCAAGGTGAATCAGATTTTACGGGATTTACCGGATGGAACTGACCCTCCAGTTATCACTAAAGTAGAATTTGGCGCAATGCCTATACTCTGGATAACCTTAGCAGGTGATCGTACCTTGCAGCAACTTAATCAATATGCACGTAATATCATCCGTAAACGCCTTGAAATCATTAATGGCGTGGGAGAAGTTCGAATTGGTGGTGAACGTGAGCGAGTCATTCGGGTTAATCTTGACCCTCAGTTAATGGCAACTTATGAGCTTACGCCACAAGATCTGGTACAGGCTTTTGCAATAGAACATGTGCAACTGCCAGGGGGATTTTTGGTTAGCGGTGATAGTGAGCTTATTATCAAACTGGATCTTGAGTTTCATGACATTGAGTCACTGAAGCGGCTGATTGTTGTTAATCGCGGTGGATTTAGCGTTCATCTTGAAGATATTGCTCGTGTAGAAGATGCCCTAGCTGATTTTAGAAGTCTCGCTCGCTTTGATGGTAAACCCACAGTGGGGATCGGTATTGTAAAAGTCAGTGGCGCCAATACGGTTGCTATTATCGAACAGGTAATGGAGCGTCTGGAAACGGAAATTATTCCGCAATTACCACCTGGTATTGACTTAGGTATCGCAACTAATGACTCGGACCTGATTCAGGATATTATCGACGCACTTGAAGAACACTTAACCGAAGGAACTTTTCTAACTGCGCTGGTGGTCTGGTTATTCCTGAAAAACATACGTTCTACCTTAATTATTACCACGGCAATACCGGTTTCTTTATTAGGCGCCGTGGCTCTGATGTATTTCATGGGGTTTACCTTTAATACCATGACTTTACTGGGCTTGCTGCTGCTTATCGGAGTTGTGGTCGATGATGCCATTGTGGTGCTGGAAAATATCTACAAACAGCATGAAGCGGGAGTTGTCGATCCTGTAGAAGCGGCTAAAACAGGGACTCGCCAGGTTGTTTTCGCGGTACTGGCGGCGACACTCACCTTAGTGGCGATTTTTGCCCCGGTCATCTTTCTCGGTGGTATTATTGGACGTTTTTTTCAGTCCTTTGCCGTCGTCGTGACCTTTGGTGTACTGGTCTCTCTGTTTGTTTCGTTGACCTTAACACCCATGCTCTGCTCCCGATATTTACGACATACAGGGAATCACACAGGCATCTACAATTTTCTGGAAAGACTGTTTCGCGCAACAGAAAATGCCTATACTCGCGTACTTAAGCTTGCTCTACGTTTTCGCTGGACAGTGCTCGCTATCACACTGATGATAGTCCTGAGCAGTGGCTATTTTTTCGCTCATATCGGTAAGGGATTTATGCCAAATGATGATGAAGGCCGGTTTATGGTTGCCTTTAAAACGCCACTGGGATCAAGTATTGAATATACCGCCGAAAGGATGAGTCTTATTGAAAACACCTTGCAACAACATGCGGAAATTGAGAGTTTATTTTCACTCATTGGTGATAAGCAAGGCGGTCAGGTTAATAGTGGAACCATCATTGCGAAATTGATACCCAGAACACAGCGGCATATCCATCAAACCGAATT
>Ga0209826_1003364_pt1 | contig 10121 bp, 7 predicted proteins | sample GOMGulsemesocosm_5_FD_184637 | JGI IMG/M metagenome (GOLD analysis project Ga0209826, IMG submission 184637) | Methane-oxidizing microbial communities from mesocosms in the Gulf of Mexico - GOM15C Gulf of Mexico (SPAdes) (version 2) | ecosystem: Environmental > Aquatic > Marine > Cold seeps...
TACTACATCGTTGTATAGCCACACATGGAACTAGGAACTTCTAGCTTTCCAAAAGAGATTCAAAATGCCCTAAAAGGACTTGAATCGAACAGAACTCTATCCACGGGTTTTGTATAACCTCACCGATAAAACGAAAGGCCCAAGGTTTTCTTTGCGCTTAATTTTTGTCGTCTTCAAAAAACAAAGTTAGCGATAGTTTTGTTATTGCTGGACGTTCAGTTCAGTACCCCGGTGTTATGTATTTCGATAACACGCATCAAAAAATGGATATTGCTAGCGCGGTATTCAACTCAACAAAATATTTCCAGCCTTACTCGAAAGAGTGGTTATTTAAACTTGGTAAATCCCAGAGGGAACAAGCGTTATTAATCAGCGAATGCATACCGTCATGTTGGCAGTGACACAAACAGGTCTGCTAAAAGGGAAATATCAGAATCACAAAGTATCTGTAGCCGCAAAGCTATCTTCATGGTTAACCGCTATGACGTTCGATACACAAAATACTCTTAAGGGAGCCGCTATTGTTTGACGTTGAGATTGATGGGGAAAAAGAAGAGGGGATATAGGTAGGAGGTATGACAAAAACAATATAAATAAGACAAAGGAGCTTTAAATGAAAAAGCAGATTGAACAACAAAGAAAACGACGAGATGAATTACTTGCTCGAATGAAAACGCAGGGAATTGACTTCCATTCGCGTAAACGTGGTGATCGAGAAAAGACACAGAAACAACAAAAGAGGGTGGGTGTATGAAATTGCCAACTTCAGAATCCAATAAAGAATCAATGAAGGTTATTGAGTCTTTTGGGTGTAATAAGCAAAAACGCTGTAAAAGTTTTCTAAAAAGCCTGATGGCTCTTCATAAAAAGAGAGGTAAGTGGCATTTAGTTATGAACAAGAAGGTATCGGATATGACCTATACCGGTCGGTGGTATTTTATTCACGCCCTATCAGCCGAACTGTATTCAATGGGTTATCAGATAAAGTCAGCGGGTGGCATTAAGCAGAAGCATTGCATTGCACTTTGTAATAGATGGGAAGAGGAGGGTCTATCTGCTTCAACCATAGCAACTCGGAAATCATTATTGAGGGTTGTTCTTAGTTGGGTCGGCAAGAAGTCCACTATTGATAGTTTGAGTTTAAATGAGCTATTTGTTAATCCTGCTGTTATTACTCGACCTCAAAAAACGGTGATTGATAAATCGTTAAGCGGGGCGTTGGAATTGGAAAAAGAGACTTTACCAGCGGGTGACCGTTGGACGGATGATCCATTACAAGTTATTCAGAATTTGTGGGTTTCATTAGGTGCAGTAAGGACGCAATCAAAAGTGAATAGGCGTTATTTTATCGTGATGTTGGAGTTGATGTATTGGCTTGGTTTAAGGCCAAGAGAGGCTGCTTTTTTCAATCCAGGCAAAGATATTCGTTCTAACGGGATTGATGGCCAGTATTGTTTTGTCGTAAAGCAAGGGTCGAAGGGTGGCCGTGAGAGGAAGGTGTTGATATTAGAGGATGGTCAGAAAGGATATTTAAAAGTGCTGCAAACAAGAATGTATTGTCGTTATCGGATAATGCCAAAAGACGTATCAAAAACTGATTCTTGGATGCGGAGTTTTAATAGGTTTTGTGTAGACAATGGGCTTTCTAAAGAATTGAACAAGAACCCGTATTCATTGAGGCATGAGTATGCGCATCGAACCTACGAGCATATTAGTGGTCAGCTAAGTCCTATCCGTTCAAACAATGTAGCCAGAGTAGATGTTGTTGCTAAAGGCGTTGTCTCTAAACAACTTGGACATAACCGCCCATCGGTTGCTGGTGCGTATATAGGATAGTTAGATAGGCTGCGTACGAAGAAGTCGTTTTTTACCCGAAGATTTAGGTTTCTCAATAGAAACAAAAACCCTGCTGGAGCTGATCATTTCTTCTTTTCTTTGAGCAGCCTTACGTTCTTCCCAAGCGGTTAATCGATCTTCGTTCATGACGTTTTGAGTGGCTACTTGAAGCAGGTTGCCGGGGTAAACTTTATTCATGGTTGTTCCTTATTTATTGTTGATAATTGTATTCTTTCATAGGTTTTAAATTGAGCAAGTGAGAAGGGGCAACTGAAGAAACTGACCAAGATGTGAAACAGGTTTTTCTTGATAAGCCTTTACGTATGCTTGGCTCTTGTCCCTTAGTAACAAGGCATTTTTTTAGCCTGGGCGTTATTCGCAGTCATGGGAGACTTGCCGATATACGACAGTTAATTAACGATGCAGTGACTATTTTTTTAGGTGCCTTAGGATGGTAAAGAAAAGGCATGGGTTGTACGTTTCGATTAGGCATTTGAAAAGTGTACGCCAATCAAGAGAGGGTTGCAATATTATAAATTTTTCAAAGATCTTTGATGATTTGAGGTCTCTATAAACAACAGCCCTTTAATTTATAATTAATTTGACAAGTCAATGCAGCATGATTGTAGAGCGTTAGGCCTGCGATAAAAATCGTAAAACCCAAGGGTGCTGAACCTTTGGGGCCAGCACCCTTTTTTGTAATAGGAGGCGCTGTGAAGAATATATTAAAAAACACACACCATTTTGGAGTGTGTTTTTTTGCCTAAAATTAATGGAGATTATTTCTTTTGATAACCGGTCTATTTTTAAGCAATCTCAGAAATACCAAATAGAATAAGCACTAAGCATTGGAGTTAACTTTTTACGCACAATGTTATCCACATATTTTGTGGATAACAATCATGGGAGCTAGTCTTCTTGAGGAGGGTTACCAATTAGTGACGATGATTCGTATTGAAATATGTGCGAGTTCATAATCATGCAACTGCCAGTGGTTGCGGGTGATAGCTAATGCCATCAAAGCCTCGTAAAGTAAGCATAGCTTGAGTGATATTTTTAAATAACTTTTGACGGGATGTGTCGTAGTTGTAGAAAAGCCTTGAACGTTTAACCGCAACAACACTAGACCCTTGGTAACTTGCTGAGACAGCATCTTTACTTGTCCAGGCTTTTTTAAAACGGCGCATTAGTTCATCGAGCGGTATATCAACGCCTTTGTTCTCTTGCAGACCTCGCCATATAATCGCTTTACCATAAGGTGAGCCATAGCCTTGAAAGTTACCGTTTTGAAATTCTTTTAAGATCAGGACATCAAGAGCACTTCGTCCTTGCTCAACAAGTATCTGTGTCAAAGAGGGCGCTTCAGATCGGCTATAAGTGATAGGTATTATGTTGTTACAAGCACCCGTAAGAAACACTTTGTTATCTTTAATGCCAATGGATTTTATTTTGTAGTGGCTCATGGGTTCTCCTCATTAGTGATAAGACCATTTAAGCGCACATTCTTTCAATAGCAAGTCACACGGGATCCTCGAAGACATTGGGTTGGAGTAACAATATTAAACGTATTTACTTATTGAAAAATGAGTTGTCTCTGCATTATCTGACAGTATCTAAATTCTTATGTAATAGAGGATAAAAGTGTCCAAAAAAATCACTGTTAAGCACAGCACGAAGGAATAAAGCCGAGAAATACAGACTAATTAATCTAAAAACAGCGTAATGACTGAAAATATGGGTCATGAAGATGGCTCAAGTTGTTTGTTATGCTGAGTCTCTAATAGACAGAATAGACAAGCTTCACGCACTAGATTATGAAGATGAACTGAGTGATTTGTTTTTATTTTTTTGTGAAAAAAAAAGAATGTTCATATAGCCTGCGAAAGCTATACTTGAAACAGTAAAAGACGAAACATTGTCGAACAATGAGGGTTAAAAGTCGTGTTAGCTTCAAATAAAATGGCTAAATTTGATTATGAATAAAAAATAAAGAAAGCACTTAACGGAGGGGCAAAGCCGTTTGATAAATATTAAGGAAAAGAAACTTAGATGTCTGATAATAATGAACTGGTATTAAAACCGATTAATACCTTATTAAGTGAAACCTTTTATATTCCGGCATATCAGCGGGGATATCGCTGGACCAATCGACAAGTCACCGAATTACTAGATGATATTAAAGAGTTTCAACAGCAGGCCGAGAATAGTACCAAAGATGCTTTCTATTGTTTACAACCGATTGTGGTGAAGCCACATAATAGCGCTTGGGAATTAGTAGATGGGCAGCAACGGTTAACAACTATTTTTATTATTCTTACTTATCTTAAAGAGATTCTTACACTGCTAGGTAAATCACGTTATCAATTAATTTATGAAACTAGAGAAAATAGTGCGGAATTTCTTAATGATATTGATGAAAAGCGTGGCGAAGAAAACATTGATTTCTTTCATATTGTTGAAGCAAAAAAAGCTGTTGATGAATGGTTTAAAGCACAAGATGGTACTTACCAAATTAAGTTTATCCAAACCTTATTAAATGACGATGATATAGGGAAGAATGTAAAAGTTATTTGGTATCAGGTAGGTGAGAACGAGGATGTTACGGATGTGTTTACCCGGCTAAATATGGGTAAAATTCCCTTGGTTAATGCTGAGCTAGTTAAGGCATTGTTTTTAAAATCAAGCAACTTCGACCAGGGTGGAAAAGTTGTTAGACACCTTCAGCAGCTTAATATTTCCCAAGAGTGGGATGCCATTGAAAAGCGTTTACAAGATGATGCGTTTTGGTATTTTGTAAGCAATACGGAAATTAGAACAAATCGTATTGAGTTCGTACTGTCTTTGGCCGCTAGAAGATTAAGCAGTGAAGGTATTATTAATACAGATAAATTGAAAATATTCCTTCAGTTTAACCAGTTGCTTATCAATCAAAGTACGGATATTGTGCAAGAATGGCTCAAGGTGAAGCAGTGCTTTATGACACTGGACGAATGGTTTAACGATCGTGCTCTTTTTCATTTGGTGGGGTATTTGGTTTCACAAAACGTGTCTATTGAAGAGATATTTGACTTAAATGATGCTAACCAAACTAAGCATGAATTCAGACAAGCGCTAATTAAGCGAGTTTTCGCTAAAGCCTTTTCGAATATAAAGTTTACTGAATTATCTAAGGATATGGTTGAGGCCGAGCTATCTCAGCTCAGTTATGATTCTGGAGCAAAGCGGTTACGAGCAATTTTACTGTTGTTTAATATTGCTAGCCTGCTGGCTAACACAGCAACAAACACGCGTTTTCAATTCGAAAAATTTAAGCTAGACGTTTGGGATATTGAGCACATACGCTCTGTAGCTTCGGATATGCCAGACGTAAAAGATAAGCAAAAAATCTGGCTGAGTAATGTTATTGACTATATTTCAGAAGATAACATGATTAGTACGGACAAAAAGCCGGTGGAAGATGCGAGTGCCTCACAAGTTATTAGGGAAGATGCCAGCAGACTATTAGAAAGTTCAACTTTTGACAAAGAGCAATTTGAGGTGATTTATGAGCGAGTTTTATCGTTATATGATCCAAGTGGCGATGAAGATGTTGATAACTCTATTGGTAATTTAACATTGTTGGATAGCTCAACTAACCGTAGCTACAAAAATGCAGTATTCCCGATAAAACGTTCTAGGATTATTGCCCTTGATAAACAAGCGACCTTCGTTCCTTTGTGCACTAAAAATGCCTTTTTGAAATATTACAGTAAGCAAGTAGACAAAATGTTGTTTTGGGAAGTAAAGGATAGTCTAGACCATCAATTAGCCATGGTTGATATTATCTATGACCTTTCTTGCGGCAAAGGAGTGCACTCTTGAGTAGTGGAAAAAGCTTAACTTTTTACGGTTTGTTTGATGAAGTAAATTGCGTCGAGATCCCAATACTACAGAGAGACTATGCGCAAGGACGACCTGAGGAAAATGAAGTGAGAACCTTGTTTTTACGTTCATTATTTAATGCATTAACGCTAGAAGATGCGGTGTCGCGACAACCGCTTGATCTCGACTTTGTTTATGGTAATTATGAAGATAGTGATAATAAGATTTTCTCAGTGCTTGATGGGCAACAACGTTTAACAACCTTGTTTTTGCTACATTGGTTCTTGGCAGTTGAAAATGGTCGATTGACTGACTTTAGAAAGCAGTTTGTAACACCAGAAGGTATGTCTCGTTTTACTTATAAAACAAGGCCGAGTACAACAGAGTTTTTTAACGCACTGATGGCTAAAGACTTCCTAATATGTAACTCTAGAATTAGTGAACAAATAACTGATTATCAGTGGTTTTACTTGTCTTGGAAACAGGATCCTACGGTACAAGCTTGTCTTTGTATGCTGGATGCGATTCAGGAGATGTTTGCAGAGAAATCGAAAGGTTTATTTGAAAAACTTTCTGATACAGTTAATCCCTATATAACTTTTCAATTTTTAAACCTTCATTCGTTTGGCTTATCAGATGAGTTGTATATCAAGATGAATGCTCGCGGGAAACCGTTAACGGTTTTTGAAAACTTCAAAGCTAAGTTTGAGCAGTTCATTCAATCTTGTGATCAACCTTGGCCAGATTATAAACTAGCTTTTAACGATCGTAACGTTGACGGCTATGATTATTTTATTCACAAGATCGATACAGATTGGGCGGATTTATTTTGGCCATATAGAAATACTTGCTCTAAAGATAATGCGTTTGATGATGAGCTAATGAACTTTTTTCGGTTGATTATTGCTTATCAGTACCTTTTAGATAATAGAAACTCTCCTTTGCTGTTAGCTAAAGCTAAGAGCGACATTTTTGGTTTGTCAGGAAAATTAAAGGCAGCAACATTATCTAGGTATGAAGAGCTCAATTGTTTTAATCAAAACTTAATTCTACGTCTAATTAAAATGTTAGATCTAATTTATGCTGAGGGTCTGTTAGGTAACAAAATTAGGCCTTATTTTGAAGATCAATATTATTACTCAGAAGAAAAGACTTTCCGAAATGTTATTTCTAATACGGCTAGTTACGATGATAAGCTGCGCCTCTATGCTTTTTATACATACTTGGAAAAAAACAAAGATCAATCTGAATTAGTTGCTTGGATGCGCGTTATCTATAATTTGGTTGAAAATACTATTATCAATACATTCGATGAGTTTTATAAAGCCCTTTTTGCGATTAATGAATTAAGCCAGTTTGATTCTCCGATATTAGCTACGTTGAAAGATGGTTGTGATATTTCCGGGTTCATCGGGTATCAAATACTAGAAGAAAAAATTAAAGCCCACCTATTACTGAAGTCAGGCAAGTGGAGCGATGTAATAATTGAGATAGAAGCGCACTCGTCTTTTGATGGTCAAATTGGGTGTATCTTGAATTTTTCTGGAATATTGGAGTTTTACCGAAAATATAAGCACTGTGACTGGAGTAGCGAACTTGATAAGCAGTATTTTAATGATTTTCGAAAATATGCTAATTCGTTGGGAGCAGTCTTTAATCTTATCGCAAGTAGTTCTTCGAGCATTGACTATCTTTGGGAAAGAGCCGTACTTAGCAAAGGAATATATTTCACAGAAAAATCTACCAGTGGAAAATTCAATTTACTTAGTTCTAGAGATACAAGAAATAATATACCTCGGGATCATAGTTGGCGTCGGTTATTGCAAATTGGTTCTTTAGAAAGAGAGAAAAAGCAAGCGTATGTTAAAGCAGTAATTGATGATCCATTATTCAATTCAGCAGATATCGCCACTTCTTTGAAATTGATTTGCCAAGATGCAGTAAAAAGTTCAGGAATGAATGCCTTGCAACATGCGTTAATAAAGTACAAAGAGTTAATGGCTTACTGTAACCAAGGTTTTATTTACTTGAATGGTAAAGAGGTTATTTTGCTTAGTGAGTCGCAACGCAATCATTATCACAGCGAGCTTTATACAAAAGTACTAGAGCTTGAATTGAAGGAAATAAAGGGTTCACTGGAACCCTTTATGTTTATTGATTACGAGTCAGTTAAATCTCGTGATGATAAGCCATTTACTCAGATCCGTGGGTGGAAGTTTAATGGTCTGAGTTATTTCATTGAAGTCAGACGTCAGGGTTCCGGATTTAATATTCGCTTTAAAGGGTGGGGTCTTTCCGACTATCCTGAGGTTCTTTTATCTATTCTTAAGACGCAAGGCTTCAGTCGTATAGAAAGTGACTACGAGGGTATCGGAGGTCGTGATCATTTTGTACAAAATGATCAAAAAGTAGTTCAGGAAGTTATCAATAAAATAGTTGATTTGTGTTCTGATTTGAAGGATCTAGATAAAGAGTAAAGTTGGCCTACTTGAACGTTTCACGTAATGCAATGTAGTTAAACTTTTCAAGAATCGCTTGGAATACAAGTGCAGCAGTGGTTGGCACGATTGTACGGAAATTCTAACCTTGAGGAAGATTATTTGTACAGTGAATAGCTCTTACATTCCTAGTCAGCATTTACATTCTCATGTAATGCATGAGTAAAACTGTCAACATTCAATGTGTCGCACTGGCGACTGAAATCCGCGAAACTAATATATCCGCGATATCAAAACAGCGTAGTTGAAGACAAGATTTGGGCTTTAGATTAGCAGCGTTCAATTATTGTAAGAAATTTGGCAATATTAAAAACCGTTTTCCCTGTCAAAGCATTTAGGTATGTTTTATAAAGTTAAAAGCAATTAATTAGGGCGGGAAAATGGCGAAAGATAACGATTTGTTAGACATGCTTGATGGTGATGGCATCAAAAATGAATTTTTCATGGAAGAGGAGGTGGTGCTTAATACAAAAGAAGCAAAACGCGCCATGAAGAATTACTTCAAACATATTCAGGTGCGTTCTAGTGCAGCTACGTTACTGCTTGTTAAGTTTGGACAAGAAAAAGCCGCCAAAGTTAATCAGGACACCATTGATGAACAACTGGCTCATTTTTTGAAAGACATGGCTCAAGATATTCGTCATACGAAACAAATACTCGATGATGCAGGAATAAAATCGCTTGTTTGCGTCACCGGTGGGATCAAAGGGAATGTGAAAATAACATCACCTACTGGTTTTCAATTTCTAAACCTACTTAGGCAGTGGGACGTGTTGAATATTAATCTAGCGACTTTATACATGCGCCAAGAGATCGGCCAACAAGAAGTCATGAAAAGTACGAATCAATGGACGCAACGATTAAAGAAATTTAATGGAATGGTTGAGATGTTATCCATCACTGCATACAAAGCAACCGACAAGCTGAAGCGCGAGTCACTTGAAAAGAATAAAACAAGGCGTACACACGGTAAGGCTCCAGCGTTAAAAACAAAAGTGGCTTGATCAAGGCTTAGGATATAAATGAGACTGTTCATTCCTGATAATTTAACCGTTAAATATCAGTACAGATAAAATAAATCTATTCAGGACTGATAATAGCCTATACCTTCGGATAGGCCTGTTTAAAAAAGGACTCGCGTTTAAAACCCAAGTCGTGGCCTAAACTCAATGGCCAATTAATCGGAGCTTGGTTAAAAACACTGATATATAGGTGATAATGGCGTATAGTAACTCATACATAAGTTAAATTAGGTCGTTGTGAAAACTTTCAAAGTGATGTTAAATCTGTACGATGAAAACATATTAGTGGGCCATTTAGGCGCCGCTAAGGAGCGAAAACTTATCGTGAATTTCCAATACGACCCGATGTTTCTGGCTGGTAAGAATTTCTTCAATATTTCTCCAGAACTGTACGCAACACCTGCCATTCAATACCCCAACCCTAAAGAGCTATTCGGCTTTATGGAAGATTCTATGCCGGACAGATGGGGCAAGGCTCTTATCAAACGTAAGCTCGGTAGGTCAATTGACAATTTAGATGCCCTACTAGAAATTGATGATTTTGCTCGTATGGGTGCGCTACGATTTTATGACGAGAGTGGGCCATTAAGCCAAAATTCTAACATTCCGACGATTAGAAATATCAGAGAGCTGCAGAACTTGGTAAACAAATCAGACGATCTAACAGCAGACCTTACTGAATTATTCGATCCTGGTTCACCGTTAGGTGGTGCCAGACCAAAAGCAGGCATCATGGATAACGGTGCTCTGAAGATGGCCAAGTTTCCAAAAAATGATGATGAACACAACGTTGAAGCATGGGAAAAGACCCTGTTAGACCTCGCTTCTCAGTTAGATATTAACGTACCAGAATCAGAGATCATGTATACGCCTCTATCAAAATTTGGTGTATTAATACTTGAAC
>Ga0209826_1003365_pt1 | contig 10120 bp, 8 predicted proteins | sample GOMGulsemesocosm_5_FD_184637 | JGI IMG/M metagenome (GOLD analysis project Ga0209826, IMG submission 184637) | Methane-oxidizing microbial communities from mesocosms in the Gulf of Mexico - GOM15C Gulf of Mexico (SPAdes) (version 2) | ecosystem: Environmental > Aquatic > Marine > Cold seeps...
TCAGCACAGTTCTGCCATTCACTCTGGTCTTATCTATACTAAATGAACATCAGAACCCCGCCGAGACGTATCCAACAAGGACCCAAGTATGCCAGAGCCGTACCAACCGGCTGCCGAAACCGACATCGCCATCATTGGCGGCGGCATACAGGGGGCGGGCATAGCCCAAGCCTGCGCCGCAGCCGGTTATCGCTGCACGCTGATAGAAAAGAGCCACCTTGCGGCCGGTACCTCCAGCCAGTCGAGTAAATTGATTCACGGCGGGCTGCGCTATCTCGAAAGCTATCAATTTGGCCTGGTTCGCCACAACCTACTAGAGCGTGAGCGTTTACTGCGTTTGGCCCCAGACTTAATTAAACGCCGCGAGTTCCTAATTCCGGTCTACCCACACAGCCATCGCCGCCCTTGGCAACTGTTCCTAGGCCTAGCACTGTATCGCTTGCTCGCGGGTGAAAACCCATTGCGCTCGGGTTATACCTTACCTCAGCGCGAGTGGTCTCAGCTGCGCGGCATCAACCTCAACGGTCTGTCCCATGTGTTTCGCTACAACGACGCCCAGACCGATGACCGACTATTAACCCAAGCGGTGATGTATTCCGCCGAGAGCCTCGGCGCGCACCTATTGTGCCCCGTCATGGTCGAACAGGTGGCCCAGACAAACGCGGGGTATGAGCTCCTGCTCAGCGGCGCGCACAACTGCGCCAGTTCACACCGCCTCGCGGCGCAAGTGGTGATCAACGCCACGGGGCCCTGGGTCAACCAGTTGTTACAGCGTGTCATCAGCACTGCCGAGAGCTCAAACCATGACGGTCCCAACCCTGAGAGCACAGAAAGTAATGCCCCTAACCTGGAGGTCTTAGCGGTAGATCTGGTGCAGGGCAGCCACCTGTTGCTCGACAACCAACTGGGCGAGCGGGCTTTTTATTTGGAGGCCCCCTGCGACAAGCGCGCGGTGTTTGTGATCCCCTGGCAGGGAAAAACCCTGCTCGGCACCACCGAACTGCTGCATCAGGGGCGCGCCGAGGATGCTGCCATGACCGAGGGCGAACGCAATTATTTATTGCGTACCCTGCGCCACTATTTCCCAGACATGCGCCCTGTAATAGCTGGTCATTTTTGCGGCCTACGCGTGCTGCCTAAGGGCAAGGCATCGGCCTTTACACGGCCCCGTGAAGTTCAACTGCACAGTCCCAAAAATCACCCGCGACTGCTCAGTGTGTACGGCGGCAAGCTCACGGGTTACCGGGATAATGCAGAAAAGGTGATGCAATGGGTCGCTGAGCAACTCGGGCCACGTGAGGCATTAGCCGACACTCGACAATTGCCACTGGAACTGCCCGCTGGCGCGCTGCCAGCACGTGCCAGTATCAATTCACTTTAAACGGAGGGGACTGCAAGAGAGGGTAAGTAGAACCAAGCGAGCTCGACATCAGCTCGATACCCCCTTAATCGTTATCGGCTGACTAGCGCCCCTCTACTGGCTAGAGCCCAAGTTTTTTAGATACTCGGTGTAGATGGCTTCAAATTCCCCCGAGGCCTTTACTTTTTTCAGTGCCGCGTTAAATTCACCGCAAAGCGCTTTATCACGGAAACCGATGCGGCTGTATATACTCGGGAAAATATTGTGTACGACAAAGTCGTTGGGGCCTGCGCCTTCAGCCGCAAGACTTTTTAAAGCTTCAAGAAAGATATACCAATCACCCACGCTGACATCATAGCGCTGCTTCCACAACATCTTCGCCTGCAGCTCAGGTTTGCTCACCTCTTCATAGGCCGCGTCGTCGAGCTGTTGCGCAAACGCATCGCCAAGGAAACCTTTAGCGCCCTGAAAGGCAACCACGCGTTGGTTTTTCAAGTCGCTAACGCTGTGCACTTGCAGCTTCGAGGTGGCACGGGTAATCGCCACATCGCGAAACCGAAACACCGGGTCGGTGCGACAACCGTTAATTTCTACGGAGTCAAACAGGTTCGATACCGCATCAAGCCGACCTGCCTCAAAACTGGCCCATAAACTGTTATTGCTCAAAGACCAGACATAGCTAGGCTCATAGCCCGGCATTTCACGAAACACAGCCGAGATCACATCGGTGAAAACGCCTGAATTATCCGACTCGATATAATAGGGTTTGAAGTTACCCATGCCGACACTCAGCTCTTTTGCTGAAGCCGCAGGTAAACAAAGAAGTAGAGCGACGGCGCAACCCAAAAGGTAACGAACCGTCAGGGAGACATTCCGTCTAATTTTCAACACGCCGTTCACTGTGGGCATACACATCCCTGTCTATATAAACCAATAACGCCGCCTTCTGTCAGCTGACGCGGGGTCGCCATGCAGCGAACCAGTCCACTGAGTATAGAATTAAACCGGAAAAATAAATACACACATTCTATAGGCTTATTTCTACCGACCAGCAGCGCTACTGACGCTCATCGATCACATCTTTAGAGAAGTAGCTGTAGAGGGTGGGCAGCACAAACAAGGTCAAGAGCGTTGCAGAGAAAATACCGCCGACGATCACCGTCGCTAGAGGTTTTTGAATCTCGGCGCCGACACCACTGCTGATCAACATCGGGATCAGCCCCAGCATGGAGGTCAGTGCGGTCATCAGTACCGGACGCAGTCGTGACACAGCGCCTTCCAGCACCTCACTCTCAACCCGCACGACACTCAAGGCATAGGTACGCGACTCGAGCCGAGCTACAGAGCGCAGACGCTGATTGATGCTTTCGACCATCACCACGCCGTTGAGCACCGCTACCCCGAACAGAGTAATAAAGCCCACCGAACTCGGCACCGACAAATACTGCCCGCCAAAGTAGAGCGCCACTATGCCGCCGATCAGCGCCAGAGGTACGTTCACCAGGATCAACAGCGCCTGTCCGATAGAGCCGAAAGCGAAATAGAGTAACAGTGCAATTAATGCCAAAGAGATAGGCACAACGATGCTTAAGCGCTCTTGCGCACGCCTCTGGTTCTCAAACTGACCGCCAATCGCCACACTGTAGCCCACCGGCAACTCGGCTTGCTCGGCAATCACCGCCTGAATATCCGCCACCACGCTGCCCATGTCGCGACCCTGGACGTTGGCCTGAATCACGATGCGCCGCTGTACGTCGTCGCGACGCACCTGCGGCGCACCAGATTCAATCGCCACGCTGGCCAGATCGCCTAGGGTTAACCAGGCGCCACTGGCGCTTTGCAGGCGAATATTCTTAATCGCCGTGACACTGTCGCGCTGCGACTCTTCCAAGCGCAGATAAATATCGTAGCGCTCGTTGCCAGCAATCACCTGCCCCACGACTCGGCCGCCAATGCCTTCTTCAACCAGAGACATCACCTCGCCAACGCTGACACCAAAGCGCGACAGTTTTTGACGATCGGGGCGAATCACCAGCTGCGCCTCACCGGCTATCTGCTCCAGCGCCACATCCACTGCGCCCGGAATCTCTTTCACCAGCGCTTCAATCTCAGCGCCCTTACTGGCCAGGGTGGCGAGATCCGGACCAAACAGCTTGATCGCCAGCTGCGCCTTCACGCCCGACAAAAGCTCATCAACACGGTTGGCAATCGGCTGGGAAAAGTTAAACAATAAACCTGGATGGCTCTCGAGCTTTTCTTCCATCAACTGCTGCAGGGCGATGCGATTGTCCGCCGAGGTCCACTCACTGACGGGTTTTAAACCAATGTAGATTTCGATGTTGTTGACCGGCTCCGGATCGCCACCCAGCTCGGCGCGCCCGACGCGACTGAAGGCGTATTCCACCTCTGGAAAATGCATCAGCTGTATTTCAACCTTGCTGGCCACGGCTAGGGAGGTGTCCAAACTGGCCGACGGAGCCAAGGTCACGCGCAAATTAATAGTGCCTTCTTCAAGCTCAGGCACAAACTCGGTGCCGATAAAAGGCACGAGTGTCAGTGCAGCCAACAACAGACCGAGCGAGCCCATCACCACACGTTTTCGATGCTTTAATGCAAGCTCTAGCCACCTGCGGTAACCGCTTTCAATCGGTTCCAGAATAGGGCTGCGCCTTGCCACCACACCGCGACGAAACATATAGGTCGCCAAGGCTGGCACAACCAACAATGCCACCAGTACAGAAGCCATTACCGCCAGCATGATGCTGATCGCCATCGGCTGGAAGAGCTTGGCCTCGACGCCTTCGAAACTGAAGATGGGCGCGAAGACCACCATGATCACCAGGGCAGCGAAAAAGATGGGGCGCGCCACTTCGCGACCAGCCTGCTGCACGCGCAATGCACTGTTGTTTTTAAAATCAGCACCGCTCTTTACATCCAGCGCGGACTCTTCGGCACTGAGGTGTTTGAAGATGTTTTCCACCATCACCACCGAGCCATCCACCAGCATACCAATAGCCACAGCGAGGCCGCCGAGCGACATTAGGTTAGCGGACATACCAAAGTAGGCCATGACCATCAAGGCCAAACCGATCGACAGGGGGATCGACAAGAGCACCAACACCGTGGCCGATAGGTTTAGCGTAAACAGCGCAATAATGACGACGATCAAAACGAAAGCGATTAACAGCGCATTGACCACCGTTTGCACCGCCTGCTCAATCAGGTCCGCCTGATCATAAAACGGCTCGAAACTAACACCCGCTGGCAGCGCCTGCTGGATCATCGGAATGCGCGATTTGATGCCGTCGATGGTGCTCTTGGTATTGGCGCCCATGCGTTTGAGCACCACACCGGAGACCACTTCACCGAGCTGTTCATAGTCCTTTCTATTCACACCCGCCGCGGTGCTCGTCTCGTCACTATTGATACGTCGGGTCATGCTCACCGCGCCCTGACGAATCTCACCACCGAAGTTCACCCTGGCCAGATCACGCACGCGTACCACAGTACCGCCGACGGTTTTCAACGGAATGTCGGCTATGTCCTGCAAGCCCTGCTCTTCTTTTATCTTTTCACCGGTTGCGCCTTCTTTTCTCACCGCACCGCTACCAACCCAGCCGACACCACGAATCACCAACTGCTCCTGGCCGCGACTCCTGGCCGCGATCCATGTACCAACCACCGGCGTTGCGATTATTGCTTTCAATCGCCTCGCTGACCTCAGACAAGCTCAAGTCATAAGCGAGCAGGCGACTCGAATCGACGTTCACTTGATACTGACGCACCTCGCCACCGAAAGACAAAACTTCGGTGACGCCGTCCACCGGCATCAACAAAAGTTTCAGCACCCAATCGTTGAGACTGCGCAATGCCATAGTGTTGTAACCGGCATCGGCGTCCGCCAACAACAGGTAGGAATACACCTGCCCTAACCCTGAAGTATTGGGCCCCATTGCCGGTACACCGACGCCATCAGGGATCAGTTCTCTGGCCTGCTGCAAGCGTTCAAACACAAGCTGGCGGGCAAAGTAGATGTCCACCCCCTCGTTGAACACCACCGTAACACCGGACAAACCCGTCTTGGAGATGGAGCGCACCTCACTGACATCCGGCAGGGAGTACATCACCGACTCAATCGGAAAGGTGATCAACTGCTCGACTTCTTCCGACGCCAGACCCGGCGCCTCGGTATTAATCGCCACCTGCACGTTGGTCACGTCCGGAAAGGCATCGAGATTTAATCTTGGAATCATCACCACGCTGGCGGCCAAGAAGGCGCCCAGCGCGAGTACCACTAGCAGGCGATTACTCACCGCCGAATCGACAAGTCGACTAAACATAAGCTACCTCCCTATTTAATGGTTGTGCGGATCGAAGCCGCCCTTGGCGAATTCCGAGGCGATAAAAAATGCCCCTGCGGTGGCTACCCTTTCTCCGGGCTTAACACCCGAGACCTGATAGAGTTCACCCACGCGCGATTGCAATTCAACTTCACGCGCGGTGAACTTGCCTGCCTCGATTTCAACAAACACCGTCCAATCACCATCGGCGCCGCGCATCAGCGCAGCTTCCGGCAGCAGGATTAAGGGCGACTGAGCGCGAGCCTTAACCGGCAACAACAAGCGCACCTCGGCAAATAAACCTGGGTGCAATAGGTGATCGCGGTTGTCGATTTTCAAGCGCACATTACGCGTACGTGTCTGCTCATTGATGGCGTGGATTTCTTGAATCACATGGGCTGGAAATTGCTGCCCGGCCACTTCAACCTGCGCGCGAGTACCTGCGGGAATCCTCTGCCCCAAACGCGGCGATAACTTGGCTTCGACCCAAAGGGACGATTCATCCACCAGCGTCAGCAATGCTTGGCCAGCGGCCAGCCACTGGCCTGTCTGAAAATTATCCGCCAACACCACACCCGCGTGCGGCGCCGTAATGCTGAAACGGCCCAGTTCGGAATCATCGGCTCTCAACTGTGTGAGCTGCGCCTCGGTTAAGCCCGCCGCCAATACTTGCGCGCGGCTCTGCTGATAACTCACCAGGCTGGCGTTATAACGCTTGGCACCCACAGTGCCTTGGCCCAGCTGTTTCACCCGTAACCATTCGTGCTCGGCCAGTTTGTACTGACCTTGAATTTCGGCCATTTCAACACTGAACAGGGTCACCAGCGGCTGCCCTACTTTTACTTTCTGGCCCAGTACAGCCTGACGCTCGACCACCCGCGCGGCTAACTGCGCACTGATTAAGGTGGTGTTGTATTGATCGTTGACCAACTCCCCAGGCGCCTTGATGATTTGCAGGGCGTTAACGGCGGCGGTGAGTGTCTCGACACCTACCCCGGCCATCTGTTGTTGCTCTGCGGACATTTCGATCACCGCGGCCTCTTCATGGTCATCGTGAGAATCACTTCCGCCCCCATGACCGTGCCCAGCTTCATCGTGTTCATCAAGGTGGTCACTGTTTTCTTCGTCCTCAGCGCCGGCATGCTCATTGCCATGGTCGTCCACGTCGCCGTGGGCATGTACTTCAGCGTGGTCGTACTCGGTGGTTTGTTCAAAGGCTTTCGCTGGCAAAGTCTGAGCATCATGATCGTGCTCGGCACCGGCCTGTACCTGCGTGGCGGCGGCGGCGAGTAGGAGGATTAAAGCGGCAAAGCTCTGCCACCAGTAAGGCTTAAGATTTTGAGCCGTGCCAGTAACAGCCATTGCATTGATTCTCAGAGCAAAAATATTCATTGGTATTCCTTAATACTGTGTCGCGCTTTGGACGCTGGCGTAGCTTCCTGCTGTACAGGGGCGCCTGCATCGAGAGCGGAAAACGTATTGGCAGGGGCTTGAGCCAACTGCTGCAACCAGACTTCGACCTGCTGTGTGTCCAACAACCATGCCACCCAACTACTCTGGGCTTGGCGGGCCAATTCAACACCCGCCACCAGAGCATCGTTGCGCTGCTGCATGCCAAAAACGTAGTCGCGGGTGGCCATGTCGCCACTGTCAAATTGCTCGGCCAGTAGATGTGCACTCTGCGCCCCACGGCCCTCGGTCAGTGCCTGCCACTGCTGCCACTGCGATTGCTGTAGGTGAGCGATTTCAAGTTTTGCGGCTAGCTCACTTGATGCCACCCGCACACTGTCGCGCCAGCGTACCTCCAGCTCCAAACTGCGACTTTGGGCGGATTTGAGTGCCGCACTGCGCGCCTGATTGAGCGACAATGGCATGGCAATATCCAGTGCAAGGTAATCTTCATCACCCTCTCGATTGGCGCTTAAACCCAGCGTCGGATCCACATTGCGCTCACGATCGGCCAGCTGCTCAACACGCTTAGCTTGCTGCCAAGTCTGATGAGCAGCCAGCGTCCTGGGACTCTGCTGTGCCAAGACCTGTATCGATTCAAGCCGCGAAGCGCGTTTAGCCAGTGCCGCCCAAGAGCGTTGGGCAGGTAAAGAAAAAAGCGGCGATTCGGTATTCAGTGCTTGCTTGAGCTGTGCCATCGCACTCTGCTGATTAGCACGCTGAGCCGCCAGTTCCGGCAGCCATTGCGCCTGGGTCAGGTACGCTAGCTGAGCATCCAGCGGCTGAAGATCGCCGGCACGCTGACGCTGCTCAGTAATCCTGCGCAACCGCGCCCAACCGGCTTGCTGCTCTTGCGCCAAGACCAGACGCTGTTGCGCGGCGCTAAAATCAATCTGCGCCGTTAAGGCATCGGCCAACGCTTGCTCGCGCGCTTGCTCAATGGCGAGCGCTTCACCGGCCTCGCGGCCAACGGCCACAGCTGTCTGAGCTGTGCGCTTGCCGGACCAATCCAGTGTTTGACTGACGCCAAAGCTGTAGGTGCTTATCTCGCGGTTCTCATAGCTCATGTTGAGCTCAGGGCTGTAGCGCGATTGACTCTCACTCAGGCGCTGGTAGGCGGCCGCTTGCGCGCGGTAAGTGAGTGATTGCTGACTGGGTAACAAAGACACTGTATGCATCAACCATTGCGCCCACTGGGCGGTGGGTTGCATAGCGATACGCGGCCTGGACATGGCCGAAGTCGAGGCTGAGGGCGTCAGGGTAGGCACGTTGCTATCGGCCCACACTGGCACAGGCAGTAGCGGCAGCCCAATTAATGAAATAGCAGCCGCCAGTTTTTTTACGGCGACGCTGGGTTTGATTCTCATGGAGTCTCTCCAGATCTGTACACACGGCTCAGCTCACTAAAAAGCAGCAAGCTGAAGATAGATTTCGAGTGTTTAGACTGCGAGGATCGGTGGGCGCAGCAATGCCTCTAAACGCTGGCGGGGAGCCAGCTGGGGAGTATTCGTGGACAAGTCGTGCAGCGCACGGGGGAAATAGAAGTGGGCACTCAGGCTCACATCCTTGGCGTGGCCCGTACAAAAGCAGCTGTGATCGTGCTCAGCTTGACTGCTGTTAAGATCATCGCCGTTACCATCGCCACTATCAGCTCTATAATCATGAAAGTGATCGGCCTCGGCTAATTCAGCCACAGGCTCTTGATCGTGTTGGTGCCCAGCAGAGTGGTCTTGGTAAAGGTTGCCCGTGTGCTGTGTTTCCTCAACCATATCCACAGCCGCCCACACTGATTGGGCAATCAGTAAGCTGGTCAGCAGTATGGAGAGCAACAATTTTGGCATGGAAAGATTTTAGGCTCTGAGCTATCCACTAGGCAACGCCTGTGAAGGGTTAATTTCTGTAATCGCCCAGTGAAGGCGTGACCCAATATCGGCACACAGTCACAAATAGCGGTGATCGTATCCAGGAGCAGCATCACTGCCCACTTTTAGTCTGGGGCAGGCGCATAAAGTTTCACACTTAACAGAAATAAAGCTGAGTTAGACACTTCAGCCGCCATTTCATGGCATTTCAAACGCCCTCATTGAAAGTGGCACATGTAAGCAACGGCGTATGGACAGCACCACCGTTATCTAATGATATGTCTATACTAAAGCTATTTACCGAGCCCTCCATGACAGAACAAGACAAAGCAATCTCCTGCGCAGGGCGCTGTCGCCCTTTAGCGACAATGCTGACATTCGCAGCCCTGCCTATGTGTTTCTTCGGCTTGGGTAGTAGGCGTGCTGGAGACTCGGTCAGCAGCCAGCCCCAAAGTCCGCTGGCACTGGCCAACCACCGGCGAGTTGATACAAACCTTCGTCAACAACAGCAAACATGGAGAGCAAAGATCAACGTAAAGCACTTATTCAACCGAACTAGTCAACCTCCTGCACTCATTGACACAGCCAATGGAGATCTTCGTCGCTCACGGATGTTAGAATTATCACTGCAGTGGAAATTACAATAATAGCGCCCATGACAAACCGAACACCGATGCCTTTAATCGCCTGCATCAGAACCCTGTTCTGCTGGCGGTCCACACCAGCACATCCAGCTCTCTATAGGTGGCTGCTGGTGATATTAATGTTGAGCCTGAATACCTCACCATCAAGTGCGGGCAATCAAGAAGAGCAACTTAGAGCCGCGGTGATCGGTGGAATCCTGCGTTATACCCAATGGCATTGAGCCTGAATACCTCACCATCAAGTGCGGGCAATCAAGAAGAGCAACTTAGAGCCGCGGTGATCGGTGGAATCCTGCGTTATACCCAATGGCAAGACAGTGCTTCCAAAACACTCTGCTCTCTTGGCGCACCCAGTTCTGAAGACATACTGCTAAAATCCGCCCACAGGGTTAAGGCCAACAATCAATCCATATCAATCCTTAAAGTAAGTCACTCCGAACAAATAAAAGCGTGTCAAATTCTAGT
>Ga0209826_1003366_pt1 | contig 10115 bp, 20 predicted proteins | sample GOMGulsemesocosm_5_FD_184637 | JGI IMG/M metagenome (GOLD analysis project Ga0209826, IMG submission 184637) | Methane-oxidizing microbial communities from mesocosms in the Gulf of Mexico - GOM15C Gulf of Mexico (SPAdes) (version 2) | ecosystem: Environmental > Aquatic > Marine > Cold seeps...
ACGAGCGTTTGTTCTTGTACGTTGCCCTCTTAATGGCAAACCTCTCCGATGTCTTATTCCACGATAACACCCTAAATCCATCAAACGCTTAATGTTCATAGACACTTCACGTCGAAGATCACCCTCTACTGTCAATTCACCTACTACTTGACGAATTGATTCGAGTTGTTCTTCTGATAGCTCTTTAATTTTAACTGCAGGTTCTATATTAACCTTTACGCATATTTCGCTAGCAGTTTGACGACCAACACCATATATTGCTGTTAAAGCAATAACTGTGTGCTTATGGTCTGCTACATTGATTCCGGCAATACGTGCCATCTAGATACTCCTACTACGGTATTCTAAAGTTAAGCGCGCAATTATAGCATTACAGCTCATTATGCGCAACAAAATTATCCTTGACGCTGTTTATGACGCCCGTCTTTACAAATGACGCGCAAAACGCCATTTCTTTTTACTACCTTGCAATTTCTACAAATTTTCTTTACAGATGCCCGTACTTTCACAGCACTTACCTCTTAATTAATTAAATTAGACTTATTTTTTTAGATTTGCTTTTTTCATCAACCCATCGTATTGCTGAGACATCATATGTGTTTGAAGTTGTGAAATAAAATCCATAACGACCACCACAATAATTAACAATGAAGTTCCACCAAAATAAAATGGTACATTCCAATATACGATCATAAACTCAGGCAACAAACAAACCAAAGTAATATAAAAAGCACCAACCAAAGTAAGGCGAGTCATTACTTTATCGATATAAGCAGTTGTCTGAACACCTGGCCGTATACCTGGTAAAAAAGCACCAGATGTTTTTAGGTTATCAGCAGTTTCCTTTGAGTTAAATACTAAAGCAGTATAAAAGAAACAAAAGAAGATAATAGCAGCCGCATAAAATAGAACGTAAACCGGCTGTCCTGGGGACAACATAGTCGATACGTCTTGCAACCAACCAAAACCCTCATTACTACTAAACCAACCAGCAATAGTTGATGGAAAAAGAATAATACTAGAAGCAAAAATTGGAGGAATAACACCCGCCATATTTATTTTCAAAGGTAGAAAACTACTTTGACCAGCCATCATTTTACGACCCTGCTGCCTCTTAGGGTAATTAATAATGATTCTACGCTGACCTCTTTCTACAAACACAACCAATGCGGTAACAGCAATAGCAACAAGAAATAATAAAACGATAAAAGCACCGTTCATTTCACCTGTTCTAGCTAATTCCAACGTACCACCAATTGCTGAAGGCAACCCAGACACAATACCAGCAAAGATAATCAATGAAATACCATTTCCGATACCACGCTCAGTAACTTGCTCACCTAACCACATCAGAAATATTGTACCCGTCACCAAAGTAATTGCAGTTATGACTACAAAACTGAGACCTGGATTAATAACAACACCCAAACCACCAGCAGTCTGATTTTGTAAGGCCATTGAAATACCAATAGCCTGAAAGGTTGCAAGCACAACAGTACCATAGCGAGTATACTGCGATATTTTTCTACGCCCTGACTCACCTTCTTTCTTGATCTGCTCCATATACGGTATAACAACCGTCATCAACTGCATAATAATAGACGCAGAGATATACGGCATAATCCCAAGAGCAAAAAGACTCAAACGCATTAAAGCGCCACCAGAAAACATATTAAACATATCAAGTATTGAGCCACTTTGCTGCTCAAACATGATAGCTAAGGCTTTGGGATCAATTCCAGGGACAGGAATATGAGCGCCAATACGATAGACCACTAAAGCACCAACTACAAACAATAGTCTTGACCTTAGTTCTGAAAAATCTCCCATCTTACTTGCCATTTCTGCTCTAGAAGTACTCACTTATGCCTCGACTTTGCCACCAGCGGCTTCAATTGATGATCTAGCTCCAGCAGTAACTTTCAAACCTTTAGTTGTTACTGATTTTGAAATCTCACCAGATTGAATAACTTTAACTGTCTTAGCAAACGCAGGAACTAAATTTGCATCAACCAATGCTTTTAAGTCGACCACATCAACGTCCAGAGAACCAACTTCAAACAAAGTCACTTGCGAAGAATATTTTTTAACTCTTGATGTAAAACCAACCTTAGGAAGCCTACGTTGCAAAGGCATTTGACCACCCTCAAAACCCACTTTAGGCAGCCCACCACTACGTGACTTTTGGCCTTTATGTCCACGTCCACATGTTTTCCCAAGAGTCGAACCTATACCACGACCAACTCTTTTACGAACTTTACGGGATCCATATGCAGACTGTATCGTATTTAAATACATTACAATTCCTCAACTTTCAGCATGTAAGATACCTTATTGATCATTCCACGATTTTCTGGAGTATCAATAACTTCAACGGTATGACGTATCTTTCTTAAACCTAAACCCTTTAAACAAGCTTGATGACTTTTAAGCCTACCAATCTTACTTTTGGTCATAGTTACACTTAACTTTTTATCAGCCATGATGACTACCCAGTGATTTGTTCAACTGTCAAACCGCGCTTAGCAGCAATTTGTTCAGCATTATTCATTTCAGACAACCCTTTTATGGTTGCTCTAACAACGTTAATTGGGTTATTTGTTCCGATGCATTTAGCAAGAACATTATGAACTCCAACAACTTCAAACACAGCACGCATCGCACCACCAGCAATTACACCCGTACCTTCAGAAGCAGGCTGCATATATACTTTAGCTGCGCCCGTCTCACCAGTAACCGTGTACTGTAATGTACCATCCTTTAACGGTACTTTACGCATGTTTTTTCTTGCTTGTTCAAGTGATTTCTGTATTGCTATGGGCACTTCTTTCGCTTTACTTACCCCATATCCAACCCGACCATTCCCATCACCAACAACTGTTAAAGCAGCAAACCCGAAAACTCGACCACCCTTAACAACCTTAGCAACACGTCGTACTGAAACTAATTTTTCTTGCAAGCCATCTGCACTTGCTTGACCCTGAGGTCCTGATGTAGCCATTATATTCTCCTAGAACTTCAAACCAGCTTCACGTGCCGCTTCAGCTAACGCTTTAACACGACCATGATATTTAAATCCAGACCGATCAAATGCAACGTCAGAAACGCCCGCCTCAATCGCTCTTTTAGCTACAAGAGCACCAACCAATGTTGCTGCCTCAGAATTGCCAGTACCTTTAGTATTAGCTTTAACATCTGAATCTAATGTAGAAGCACTAGCAATAGTTGCCGTTCCCTCTTCATTCATTACTTGTGCATATATATGCTGTGAAGTTCTATGTACAGTTAATTTATTAACACCTAACTGTTTTATCTTACAGCGCTGTCTTAGTGCTCGCTTTAAACGAGCTGCTTTCTTATCCATTATCTTAACCTACTTCTTCTTGGCTTCTTTTCTAGCAACATACTCATCAGTATATCTGACACCTTTACCTTTATAAGGCTCTGGTGGTCTGAATGCTCTGATTTCTGAAGCTACCTGTCCTACTTTCTGCTTATCAGCACCCTTAACCAACAATTCTGTTTGGCTAGTTGCTTCAACAGAAACACCTTCAGGAACTTGATACTCAACAGGGTTAGAAAAACCTAAAGCAAGTGTAAGGGCATTACCTTTAACAGATGCTCTGTAACCAACACCGATTAGAGTAAGCTTTTTCTCAAAACCTTGAGAAACACCTACAATCATGTTGTTGATAGATGCTCTTGCTGTACCAGCTTGTGCATTAGCTTTTTTGATTGCATTATCCCATTTAACCTGGATAACGTCACCATCAACTTCAACACTTACATCATTATGAATTTTATACGATAACTGCCCACCTTTTCCTTTGATGGTCATATCGCTTCCGTCTATTTTAACATCCACCCCACCAGGAATGGTGACCGGTGCATTTGCAACTCTTGACATAAACTAAACCTACTATTTAGCAAACTGTGCAAATAACTTCGCCGCCATGCCCAATAGCACGAGCTGCACGATCTGTCATTACACCATTTGAAGTTGAAACTATTGCGATACCTAGACCAGCTAGTACTTTCGGCAACTCATCTTTAGACTTATATATTCTAAGACCAGGTCTACTGATTCTTTTTACTTTCTCAATAACCGGCTGACCTTTGTAATATTTTAAGTCGATAGTCATTTCTGTGTGACTACCAGTTGTTTCAACCTTATAGTCAGTTACATAACCTTCTTCTTTTAAAACATTTACTATTGCAACTTTCAATTTAGATGAAGGCAATTTAACATTTTTCTTTCCTGCAGCTTGACCGTTTCGAACCCTGGTCAACATGTCTGCAATTGGATCACTCATACTCATATTATATCTCCAAAAACTTCTTAAGCCTGTTACCAGCTTGCTTTAGATAAACCAGGAACATCACCGCGCATGGTTGCTTCTCTTAGCATATTACGGCTAAGTCCGAATTTACGGTAAACACCATGTGGACGACCAGTAAGCTGACAACGATTACGTCCTCTGCTTGGGCTGGAATCTCTAGGAAGTTTTTGCAATTTAATACTTGCATCTTCTTTATCTTCAAATGAAGCTTCTGGATCATTAAGAACAGCTTTTAATGCTTTTCTTTTTGCTTCAAATTTACCGACTAGCTTAGTACGCTTTGCTTCACGTGCTATCATCGATTTTTTAGCCATTTCTACGCCCTTTAGTTCTTAAATGGAAAATTGAAAAGCTTCATTAGAGCAAGCCCTTCTTCATTTGTTCCCGCTGTGGTTGTGATAGAAATATCCATTCCACGCAGTGTGTCAATTTTGTCATAATCAATCTCAGGAAAGATTATTTGTTCTGTCACACCCATTGAATAATTTCCACGACCATCAAAGCTTTTAGGACTCATTCCACGAAAATCACGAATTCGTGGAATTGCAATACTAATCAATCTGTCTAAAAATTCGTACATTTTATCACTACGAAGAGTGACCTTACACCCGATAGGCATATCATCACGAATTTTAAAACCAGCAATTGATTTTCTTGACAATGTTACAACCGGTTTCTGTCCAGAGATTTTCTCCATATCAGAAAGCGCAGCTTGTAATACTTTTTTATCTGCTACAGCCTCACCAACACCCATATTAAGTGTTATTTTTGTTAATTTGGGCACTTGCATTATTGATTTGTAACCAAATTGCTTCTGTAAAGCAGGGATAATATTTTCTTTATATTCTGTTTCTAGTCTAGCCATGATTTTATACCTTATGCATCAACTACTTCGTTAGTAGATTTAAAATATCTGACTTTTTTTCCATCTTCTAGAAACCTGAAGCCAACTCTATCAGCCTTTTTTGTTTCAGGGTTATACAAAGCAACATTAGAAATGTTGATTGGCATATCCTTGTCTACAATTCCACCTTGAACACCCGCATTCGGATTTCCTTTCATGTGTTTTTTTGCACGGTTGATCCCTTCAACCAAAACTTTACTGTCACTTATGACTGATAAAATTTTACCTTGCTTACCCTTATCTTTTCCGATAAGTACGATGACTTCATCACCTTTTTTTAATTTTTGCATCTGGAACCTACCTTATAATACTTCAGGAGCAAGTGAGATTATTTTCATGTATTTCTCACCTCTCAATTCACGCGTTACAGGCCCAAAGATACGAGTTCCTACTGGCTGTAAATTGGCATTTAAAATGACAGCAGCGTTCCCATCAAAACGAATAACTGAACCATCAGGCCTACGAACACCTTTACGAGTTCTTACAACCAATGCATTATAAACCTCGCCTTTCTTCACTTTTCCGCGAGGAATTACATCTCTAATACTTACTTTAATGACATCACCTATACCAGCATACCGCCTATGTGAGCCGCCCAATACTTTGATACACATGACCTTTTTTGCACCGCTATTATCAGCAATATCAAGGTTAGTTTGCATCTGAATCATTGTTAAATCCCAATTATATCAATTAATCTTGTAAAACCTAATCAGTTAAAAGTCCCTAAAGAACTGAAACCAATTTATATGTCTTATTCTTTGAAAAAGGACGACAAGAGGTTATTAAAACCATATCACCGTCTTTTGCAGTATTAAGCTCGTCATGAGCTAAAAACTTTGTAGATCTCTTTACGTATTTCCCATAAATTGGAAATTTAACAAGACGCTCTACCAATACAGTTATGGTTTTATCCATTTTATCACTGACCACACGACCTGTCACCGTACGGATTTTATCTTCTTTTTCACTCATGCTTATGCACTCGCCATTTCATTTATTATCGTATGAATTTGGGCGATATCACGTCTCACCTTCTTCACTTGATCAGGCCTAGCCAATTGACCAGTACCTTTTTGCATTCTTAAATTAAATTGCTCTTTGCCTTTTTCAAGCAACAAGTCATTCAATTCTTCTTTTGTTTTTTGACGTAATTCACTTGCTATCATTACATTATAGTCCGTGCTACAAAGGTTGTTTTAATAGGTAACTTAGCTGAAGCCAAAGTAAAAGCCTCACGAGCCAATTCTTCAGGAACACCCTGAATTTCATATAACATAGTCCCTGGTTTAACATTTGCAACCCAGAATTCTACACTACCCTTACCCTTACCCATCCGTACTTCCAAAGGCTTTTTCGTAATAGGAATGTCTGGAAATATTCTTATCCACATTTTCCCTTGCCTTTTAACATGTCGCGAAATTGTTCTACGAGCAGCTTCAATTTGACGGGCGGTAATTCTACCACGATTTATTGCTTTAAGTCCATATTCACCAAAACTAACTGATGAACCACGAACTGCAACACCGTTATTTCTACCTTTGTGCTGCTTACGAAATTTTGTTCTTTTAGGTTGAAGCATCTTCTTTTCCCTTCAACTATTTTTTAGTGTTAGATTTATCAGATGCTGCTGTATGCGCATCCATGTCAAATACCTCACCCTTAAAGATCCAGACCTTAATGCCTATAATCCCGTAAGTTGTATTTGCTTCAGCTGTACCATAATCAATATCAGCCCTTAAAGTATGCAGAGGCACCCGTCCTTCACGATACCATTCGCCACGAGCAATTTCCGCTCCATTTAGACGACCAGCAACATTAATCTTAATTCCTTCAGCACCCAAACGCATTGTATTTGTTACAGCACGTTTCATTGCACGACGATACATGATTCTTTTTTCTAGCTGCTGAGCAATTCCTTCAGCAACAAGCTTCGCATCAAGTTCAGGCTTTCTAATTTCCTCAACATTGATTTTAACAGGAACACCCATCATTTTTGAAACTTCAAGTTTCAATTTATCAATATCTTCACCTTTTTTTCCGATGACAATACCTGGACGCGCAGTGTGCACTGTTATTTGTGCATTATTCGCAGGCCTATTGATTTGAATTCTACTCACTGATGCATGCGACAATTTTTGTTTAATATACTCGCGCACTTTCAAGTCTTGAAGCAAGAACACTGAATAGTTTTGGCTGTTTGCATACCATCTTGACGTCCAATCTTTAACGATTCCAAGACGTATACCTGTTGGATGTACCTTCTGACCCATTTTAACCTCTACTCGACTTCTGAGACTTTAACTGTTATGTGGCATGTTCTTTTAAGGATGTGATTTGCACGTCCTTTTGCTCTCGCACGAACCCTTTTTAATGTAGAACCTTCATTTACAAAGACAGTTGAAACAATCAACTCATCAATATCAGCACTCTCATTGTGCTCTGCGTTTGCAACTGCAGACTCTAAAACTTTAACCATTATCGCCGCAGCTTTCTTAGTACTAAACTTTAAAGTATTAAGCGCTTTCTCAACTGGTAATCCACGAATTTGATCACCAACTAATCTTGCTTTTTGAGCGGACAATGGAGCATTACTTAATTTTGCAGAAATTTCCATTATCACTACCTCTTAGACTTCTTATCGACAATATGACCCCTGTACGTACGAGTTGGTGAAAACTCACCTAACTTGTGACCAACCATATTCTCAGAAATCAACACAGGAATATGCTGACGACCATTATGAACAGCTATAGTCAGACCCAGCATATCAGGACTAATCATAGATCTTCTGGACCAAGTTTTAATTGGTTTCCTATTATTCGTTTCAACAGCTACCTCAACCTTCTTCAGTAGATGATGATCAATAAATGGACCTTTTTTAATTGAACGTGGCACTATTTACACCCCTTATTTCTTATTACGGCGTCTGACAATCATTTTATCAGTACGTTTGTTTTTTCTAGTTTTATAACCTTTCGCTGGCGTTCCCCATGGAGACACAGGATGTCTACCACCAGAAGTACGACCCTCACCCCCACCATGCGGATGATCTACTGGGTTCATAGCTACACCACGAACAGTAGGTCTAATACCTCTATGTCTTGATGCACCTGCTTTACCAAGTGAGATTAGGTTATGCTCAGAGTTAGATACTTCCCCGATAACAGCCTTACAGTCAGATAATATTTTACGCATTTCACCAGAACGTAAACGCAATGTAACATGCGCCCCATCCTTAGCTACTAACTGAGCAGATGTACCAGCACTTCTTGCAACTTGCGCACCTTTACCAGGCTTCAATTCAACACAATGAATTGTTGAACCAAGCGGCATATTTCTTAAAGGCATACAATTACCAGCCTTTACAGGGGCAATATCTGCAGAAATAATTTCTTGACCAACTTCAATTCCAGTAGGTGCAATAATATATCTTCTTTCACCATCCTTAAATAAAAGCAAAGCTATATTTGCTGTTCTATTAGGATCATATTCAAGCCTTTCAACTACAGCAGGAATATCAAGTTTATTTCTTTTGAAATCAATCACTCGGTAATGCTGCTTATGCCCACCACCAATATGTCGAGTAGTAATTCTACCCTGATTATTTCTACCACCCGTTTTACTTTTCTTCTCTAATAGAGGTGCAAACGGCTTACCCTTATGTAATTCGTCGTTTTTGACACGTATTACAAATCGCGAGCCTGGGGAAGTCGGTTTAGATTTTAGAATAGCCATTGCTTTCTACCGTTTTATATAATTAATGTTAGTTATGCCGAAGCAAAATCAATGTCTTGGCCTTCTTTAAGCTTCACATAAGCTTTTTTCCAGTCAGACCTTTTACCTAGAGTACGCCCAAAACGCTTAACCTTTCCCTTAACGTTAAGGACTTGCACAGTTTCAACCTCAACGTCAAACATCAATTCAACGGCTTTTTTGATCTCTAGCTTAGTTGCAACCTTTTGAACTTTAAATACAAAACGATTACTATCCTCAGCTGCCAACGTACTCTTTTCAGAGACTACAGGAGCCAACAAGACATTAGCCAACTTACTTTTTTCTAGACTCATGCTAAACGCTCCTCAATCTGCTTAACTGCTGCCGAAGTTGCAATAACTTTATCAGCAGCCACTAATGTTACAGGATCTAAACTACTTACTGTAGCAATCTCAACATAAGGAATGTTTCTTGAAGCAAGAATCAAATTATCTGATAACTCTTCAGCCAAAATTAATACTCGCTTTCCATCAACATTTGAAAGTTTAGCGATCATTTCTTTAGTTTTAGCTGACTCAGGCATAATATTGTCACTGACGACCAATCTATCTTGACGCAATAACTCAGAGAATATAGAGCGGATACCCACTTTATACATCTTTTTATTAATTTTTTGCGCAAAAGATCTTGGTTGTGCAGCAAAAGTTGTTCCGCCAGACCGCCAAATTGGACTGGACATTGTACCAGCTCTTGCTCGGCCTGTCCCCTTTTGTCTCCAAGGTTTCGCACCACCACCAGCAACAGCAGCTCTATTCTTCTGCGCTTTAGTCCCAGCACGCGCACCAGCAAGGTGCCTTACAACCAACTGATGAACCAGTGTTTCATTGAATTCTTGACCAAATATTTGCTCAGCAACATCTACTGCCGAAGCTTGATCATTAATTGCAGGTATTTGCAAAGTCATAACTTAACCTTTATTCCGCATTTTCACAGCAGGAGTGATAACCACATCACCGCCTTTAGCACCTGGTACTGCACCCGATACTAAAATTAAATTTCTTTCGACGTCAATTGAATGAATTGTTAAATTCTGAACAGTACGCTGTACTGCCCCCATACGACCCGACATTTTCTTGCCCTTGAAAACACGACCT
>Ga0209826_1003369_pt1 | contig 10112 bp, 10 predicted proteins | sample GOMGulsemesocosm_5_FD_184637 | JGI IMG/M metagenome (GOLD analysis project Ga0209826, IMG submission 184637) | Methane-oxidizing microbial communities from mesocosms in the Gulf of Mexico - GOM15C Gulf of Mexico (SPAdes) (version 2) | ecosystem: Environmental > Aquatic > Marine > Cold seeps...
AATGACTCAGCCACCCACGCAGACATTTGGCCGTGCCAAAGTCTGCCCACCGCCAGGCAGCTTTCTGCAAGCCACTCGCGATGGTGAGGCGGCACTGCTGGCTGCTGTGCAAGAAATCGTTCAGGGTTCCAAACGAATCGTCGATCTGTTTTCTGGCTGCGGCACCTTTGCATTGCCATTGGCCGAAAACGCGGAAGTGATGGCGGTTGAGGGCGACCCCGAGATGGTAAAGGCGCTAGAGGCCGGCTGGCGTCAGGCCAAAGGCCTGAAATTGGTCAAAGCCGTGGCCCGTGACCTGTTTCGCCGCCCGCTGATGCCGGACGAGTTGAACCCCTTTGGCGCCTTTTACCAAGCTGCAGTGATCGACCCGCCCCGCGCCGGTGCCGAAGCGCAGGTGGCGGAATTGGTCAAGGCCCGCACCAAGACTATCGCTTATGTGTCGTGTAATCCGATTAGTTTTGCCCGCGACGCCAAGATGTTGGTCGGTGCTGGGTATGCCCTGAATTGGGTGCAGGTTGTTGACCAGTTCCGCTGGTCGGCCCATACCGAACTGGTTGCGTCATTCACCCTTGCCGATTGAACTTTTGCCCGGAATTTTCATATGACTCCTCTTCAGCGCCTATCTAACCTTTTGGACAGCGCCAGATTTGGCCACTTCATCACTGCAGTCATTCTGGTGAATGCGGTGACTCTTGGACTGGAAACCGCGCCGTCGATTATGGCGCGGGCCGGTGGAATCATCACATTGATCGATGAAGCCTGTCTGTCGATCTTTGTGCTAGAGATTTTTGCCAAGCTCGTTGTGCGCAGACATCGGTTTTTCCTCAGCGGTTGGAATGTGTTCGATTTTCTGATTGTCGGCATTGCTTTGGTGCCTGGGGCACAAGGGTTGTCGGTGCTGCGGGCCTTGCGGATCTTGCGGGTGCTCAGGGTAATTTCGGTAGCCCCCAGCCTGCGCCGAGTGGTCGAAGGCTTCATCACGGCGCTGCCGGGTATGGGGTCAGTATTCCTGCTGATGGCGATCATATTTTACATCGGTTCGGTGATTGCCACGAAACTGTTTGGGCAGGTCTTTCCTGAATGGTTTGGCACACTTGGGTTATCTGCCTATTCCCTGTTCCAGATCATGACGCTGGAAAGTTGGTCGATGGGCATCGTGCGCCCAGTGATGGTGATTTATCCCTATGCGTGGGTGTTCTTTGTGCCCTTCATCATGGTCACAACGTTTGCGGTGGTTAACTTGCTGGTGGGTCTGATCGTGAACTCGATGCAGGACGCTCATAGTGTCGAGGATACCGAACGCACCGATGCCTACCGCGATCAGGTTCTGGCCCGACTTGAGGCAATTGAGCAGCGGTTGCCGACACAAAGTGACAAGATTGCAAAGAAGTGATTTTGGTTAACTAAGTGTTATGGGGTAATTTTGTAAAAAAGAGAAAACTAGGCAGAGACCAGAGCAGTATGGATAGACGAGCATTCGGATTGGGCGCCGCAGCCTCCCTGACTCTTGCGGGTTGTAGTGGTGCCCCTAATCGATTCCAGAGTTATAACGGTCCCCAAGTCACTTCGGTGGTGATCAACAAGGGGGCCCGCAAGATGTATTTGCTTCACCACGAAGAGGTGCTGCGCGAATACGAGGTTGATCTGGGCTTTGCTCCGGTGGGGGCCAAGGCGGTCGAGGGCGACGGAAAAACTCCCGAAGGCACCTATGTGATCAACCGCCGAAACCCCAATAGCTCCTATCATCTGTCGGTAGGAATATCATATCCTAATCGTCAGGATGTTGCCGAGGCCAGTGCGGCTGGCAAAAGACCCGGCGGCGAGATCTTTATTCATGGTCAGCCAAATGATGCCAAAGCGCGCAAACGCGCGGCACGGGTAGATGATTGGACGGCAGGCTGCATTGCGGTCAAGAATGACGAGATCGAAGAGATCTTTGCCATGGTGAAAGACGGGACCTCAATTTCTTTGCGCTTGTAAGTTGGGTCGCACAAAAAAAGGCGGCTCAAGCAAGCCGCCTTTGATGTTATTAGTTGCTAATTTTAAGAGGACTTAGCTGCCCATCACCAAGGTCCACCAAATCTTTCCGTTGGATTCCTGGTGCCACGAAAACCCCATGTTGACTGCCTTTGGGTCCATGATCACGGCGCGAGTATTTGGCTCTTCCATCCAGGCCGATAGAGTTTCAACTTCGCCTTCGTAGGTCTCGGAAATGGACTCACCCAGCATCGTACCGGTATATCCGGTCCGCGCTACCCGATCCAAAGGTGACGATCCGTCCGAGCCAAAATGCCACGGACGGTTCTGCACTGACATATCACGCGAATGTGTTGCGGCGGCAGCGTTTAACTGGGCGTTCAACTGTACCGCAGGATTGCCTGACGCCTGCCGCAAGGCGTTTACCGAATCAAGCATGCGAAATTGCACTTTGTCGGCGTTGCGGATGCGATAAGCTTTGCTACTACCGCTCGAACCGCCATCTGGCACAGGAGTACAGGCAGCAACCAGTGTTAGCACCGCTGCGGTAACAATCAATAATACACGCTTCATTTTGCACCTTGTCTAATATCTAGGTACAGCACTTAGCGTTACTGTGGCATTGGCGCAAATGTGCTGGCATCAAAATGCCGGTAGTGACGCGTGTTTGATTTGCGACTGAGACATTCACGCCATATTATGCGCAACAACAGGTTCCTTTTTGAGCAGGTAGTGCCAATCATGTCGTCCAAATCATTTCAACTTCCATCTCGCCGGTTATTTTTAACCGGTTCAGCGGCGCTGCTTAGTACGCCGGCGCTGGCCCAGGTCGCCGATCCAGACGCAGAACCCGTCTATGATCCTCTGCGTCCACCACCTGAGCCAGAGCCTGCGGTGAAACGCAATATCTCGGCCTTCCGGGCCAAGAAATGGCAACCTTATTTCGACAACTTGAAAAACGGTGCGATTTTGGTCGATATCGACAGTCGCGCTTTGCACTATTGGTCTGCGGATGAAGTAACTTACAAGTTGTTCCCGTCATCGGTGCCGCTATCTGATGATCTGACACGCCGCGGTCGCACCCAAGTTGTGCGCAAAGTCGAAGGTCCGTCCTGGTCGCCAACCCCGAATATGCGCAAACGCAATCCCGAGTGGCCAAGCTACGTACCACCGGGTCCAGACAATCCTCTGGGAACGCACGCATTGTATCTTAGTTGGAAGTATTATCGCATTCACGGGACCCATGACACACGTAAGATTGGGAGAAAGTCTTCCAATGGCTGTATTGGTCTTTATAATGAGCATATTGCACAGCTTTTTGCGATGGCCAAAATAGGCACTCAAGTGTTGCTTATTTGACCACATTTAGGTCCAGCTAAGCTGGATTCTTTCAACAAGCGTTTGCAATCTCGGGTTTTTACTGGTTAGAAAAAACTACGAGGTATGTCTTGGCTGCGTAGGTCATTGTTGAATGACCGCGCCTTTTTTTGGAGGTTAATATGAAAAAACTCGTTCTTGCCGCTGCTCTGTCTGCTGCTGCTTCGACCGCATTTGCTGGTGGTTACTCTGAGCCGGTAGTTGAACCGCCGGTTATCATTGAAGAAGCTGGTAGCTCGTCCAACGGTATCATGCTGCCACTGCTGCTGCTGGTTCTGGTTGGTGCTGCTGTCGCAAGCAGCTAATTCCGACAGTACAGTTACGGAAAAGGCGGTGGTTCTCCACCGCCTTTTTTGTTGACCAATGCTAGAACTCAAGGGGCTGCAAATCATATGATTTGTTTTGTGCGCGAAACGACTTGAGGTTGTGTTAGTATTCTAGGCCGGGTCCAGTTCCGCCAGAATTTGATCCAGAGTAGTCAGGATCATCCCGACGCCTTCATCGTCAATGGTCAGCGGAGGGCGGATTTTCAGGATGTTATCTTTGGGGCCTTCGCTTCCAATCAGGATACGATGATCGCGCATCCGGTTCTTAATGTAGGCGCAAGTATTACTGGCTTGGGATCCGTTTTGGTTGATCAATTCCAGCCCCAAAAACAACCCCATTCCACGCACATCTCCGACACAGGCGTATTTCACTTCCAGCGCCTTTAGTCCTGCAATCAGTTTTGCACCCATTCGCCGAGCATTGTCCTGCAACCCCTCGTCGTCGACGATATCCAACACCTCTTTGCCAATCCGGCAAGACAGAGTGGATCCACCAAATGTTGAAAAGAATTCAGGCCCTTGTGCAAAGCTGTCAGCGATGGCTTTGGTGGTGACTAACACTCCCAACGGGTGGCCATTGCCAATTGGTTTTCCGATGACAACGATATCAGGCAATGCGCCTTGTTGTTCAAAACCAAAGTAGTAGTCGCCAAGCCGTCCCAAACCGGTCTGGACCTCGTCGGCAATGCAGAGGCCGCCAGCAGCGCGGATCTTCTTATAGACGGCCGCCAGATATCCTTTTGGCGGAATGATCTGGCCACCAACTGACGGGAATGTCTCGGCAATAAAGCCAGCCACACCGTGTCCTTTGTCTTGCAACGCTAAGATGGCTGGATCAACCAGATCAGCAAATTTCTGTGCTCGAATGGGATCGTCTCGCGTGAACGATCCGCGATAATCGTCAGCCACCTCGATCAGCTCGACCCAGTCCACTTGGCCGCTGCCGCCCGGGGCATTGAATTTGTAGGCCGAAACATCAATCACCCCGGTGGTATTGCCGTGATAGCCATGATCAGGCGTCACCATCCCCTTGGCTCCGGTGTGGGCGCGCGCCAGACGCAGGGCCAGCTCGTTTGCCTCGGTGCCGGAGTTGACAAAGAAACAGACTTCGAACGGGGCAGGGAGCTTGGACAGTATCTTTTTCGCAAAGGCAGTTTGGGCTGGATGCAGATAGCGGGTGTTGGAATTCATCCGCTTCAACTGATCCGCGGCGACAGCCTGTATGCGTGGATGGGCGTGGCCGACATGGGGCACGTTGTTATAGGCGTCCAGATAGGGCCGTCCCCATTCGTCAAACAGATGGTGTTTCCAGCCGCGCACCAACATCACCGGATCGGTGTAGGTCAACGACAGGTTGCTGCTAAAGTGCGCTTTTCGATCCGCCAGAACCTCTGCCTTATTGGTGGGCCGGTAATGTACTTTGTCGTCGGGTACATTGAGCAAGGCCGCAGGGTTCGGACAGACAGCACGCCACATATACATCTCGTCCGGGTCTCCGACGCCGGGCCAGTCTGTTTCGATTCCTTTTGTGGTCAGTGCCAGTTGGAAATGCACATGCGGAGCCCAGCCACCGTTTTGGCTGGCATCACCCAGACGGCAGAATTCGGCCCCTTTTTCGACCGCATCACCGGGGCGCAGGCGGGTGCAGCATTCAGGGTTCAGGTGGCCATACAGGGTAAAAAATTCATCACCATCTGGTGTTTCATGTCGCAGGATGATGACGCCGCCATAATCCAAGTGGGTGTCACGGTTTTCAACGATAAACACCTCGCCCCGTAGTGGAGCATAAAGCGGCGTGTCAGCCGGGGCAAAGCCATCGACTGCCAAGTGTACGGTGCGCCGATCGCTGGCCTTGTAAGGACCTTTGCGAAAGCTGGGTTCCGCATAGATTAACCGTGGTTCGTGATAATAGCCAAGCCATAGTTCATCGCCGAACTCTTCGCCTACACGGGCGGCTTCTTCCATCGGCATGTGAAACGGATTTTGTGGCCAGGTAGAGGCCTCCACTGATAGAGATCCCATCGGTGTGTCCGTCAGGTCGGTGCCCATCAGTGGCGCAAAGCTGCCGCGTTTTGCATTCAGATATGCCATCACACGGTCCGCGCCGTCAACAACTGGCAGATTACAGGCGGCCCGCAATCTGGCCGTCAGCAAATCGCGGTGAATGGATTGTCCCTCAAGAAACCGCCAAGCCGGTGCCTGTGAGATCACAACATAAGGATCATCGGGGTTCTTTTCAGCTTCAAGCGTGGAGTTCACAACGCTGACAGCCAGCCGGGCACGAAGTAATGGCCACAGAAGATCTATTTCTGCTGGGCTCAACGGGTTTGCGTCATGATATCCCGAGACCAATGCCGCCAGTGCTGTTTCTGGGGTCGGATGATCCAGAACCACATAGGCCGCAGCAATGGCCAGATCGCAAATCCGTGGTGCCGCGCACATGTCGCCAAGGTCGATCAAGCCCGAGACCCGGCGCGGCCCGTTCAGCGTGCCGCTTACTAAGATGTTGTAGTCATTGGCATCGTTGTGGATTGCCTGTTTGGGCAGCTCAGCGAGTGTGGGTTCGATTATGGAATAGTCCTGAGCAATATCATCAAGGATAGCCCGGCGATTCGAATCACTTACGCAGTTCAATCTGGTTGTGATCCAGCCCGCTTGCATCAGGTCCCATTTGAATTTGCGTTGCAGCCCGTTGTGTTGAAAACCCTGCAGAGCGCTAGCCGCGCTGCCCAGAACCTGGCCAATATGGTGGATCAATTCCTGAGATTTGGGTATGATCTCAGCATAACAGCGCCCCGGCAGTCTGGTTTGTAGCCAAACAAGCCGCAAGGCGCCGGTTTCGTCCGCCAACTCGAGCATAGACGCGCCTTTAGGGGTGGGAACAACCGCTGGACAGGGCAGATCGGGGCTATGGGTGCCAATATGCTTTAGCGCCTGAATTTGCATATCAACCAGCCAGGTCGCACAGCCGGGACGCATGGCTTTCAGGACATAGTCCTGTCCATCGTCACCTGTGACCAGAAAGTTGAGATCATATTCGCCGTCCAAACGAGAAAGCTGGGCGGTGATGTTCCAGGTTTTCTTTAGGACAGCAGCCCAATGTTGTTCGCTCATGTATTCCCCCAAAGTGATATCCGCGACGATACTCATTTAGCAAAAACGCTTGGGAGGGCGTTTTTTTGCCTCTCTAAGGTCAAGCGCGGCCTTGAGCTCTAAAGGTTAGTCTAACCAACCCTTCAAATTTTCTTCGATGACACTTGCCAGTGCGGCGATATGGGCGTCATCGTCGTTCAAGCAGGGGATATAGGAAAAACTCTCGCCGCCTGCGTGCTCGAAGCTCTCACGGATCTCTTCGTTGATTTCTTCCAGCGTTTCGATGCAATCCGCTGAAAACGCCGGCGCCACCACTGCGATGTTCTTTCTACCCTGCTTTGCCAGCTCGGCGACATGATCGACGGTATAGGGCTTCAACCATTCCTCGGGGCCGAATTTGGACTGGAAACTGGTGACAATATCAATGTCTGCCCACCCCAAACGCTCCTGGAGTAGTTGCGTGGTTTTCTGACATTGCTGGCTATAAGGATCACCCTGCTGTGCATAGCGTTCTGGCATGCCGTGGTAGGAACAGACGAGAATATCCGGTCGGTTCTCCATCGATGCATAGGCCGCCTCAATTGATCCGGCCAGTGCATCGATATAGCTGGGATGATCAAAATAGGCGGGTACTGTGCGCGCGGCGGGTTGCCATGTCTCGTTCATCAGGGATCGAAAGAATTCGTCATTTGCGGTGCCCGAAGTGGCGCCGGCGTATTGCGGATAAAGCGGCAGGAACAGGATCTTGGTGCAGCCCGCGTCAACCATGGCCCGAACCTTGGATTTGGTTGATGGATTGCCGTAACGCATACAGAAATCAACCATCACCTGATCGCCGTAACGCGCCGCCATCGCCTTGGCCATTTTAGCGGTCTGGTCTTTGGTGATGGTCATCAAGGGGCTTTCGCCGTTGTCGTTGTTCCAGATTGATTTGTATGCCGCGCCCGAGCTGAATGGGCGCTTGCTCAGGATGACCAATTGCAACAGCGGCTGCCATTTCCATTTTGGGTAGTCGATCACCCGCTGATCCGATAGAAACTCGCTAAGGTAGCGCCGCATTGGCCAGTAGGTGTAGCCGTCCGGAGTGCCGAGGTTGGCCAGCAGGATCCCGACCTTTTCGGCGGGCTTAGCAGCGTGGGTTGCTTGTACTGTGGCGTCCGTCATTGTGGCGTCCTGTTAGGCGTGGTCGAGCAGATGAATAGGCAAAACCCAGGGTGGGTCAATCAGACAAATGGTGCGCCGGGGTCATTCCGGCAGTTTGGTTTCCGGTACTTTCAGTGCATCGGCCAGTCGAGATCGCGCTGATCCGGGGCGCATTGGCTGCTGCTGGTTGTCCGATGGTGACCAGCCGGTAAGGCAAACCAGCTCAAACGTGGCGGGCAGGCGGCCCTGATCGGTGGCAAAATGCTGGCGGTACAAGTGGTCGGCCATCTCGAACATAAGCCGCGATGAGGTGTATTTTTGCCGTTGTGCCAGGGCGTTGGTTTCCCCCATGTCACGCAGATCGTGCATCAGATGGCTCATGTCTCGGTACTCGGCGGTCAGCGGCACCAGATCAGCAACTGGTAAGGCAAGCCCGGCGCGTTGCAAAAGACCACCCAAATCACGGATCTCACCCATTGGAGCAATACGAGGGGAGAGACCGCCGGTGATGTTCGTTTCAGCTTCGGCCAGCGCACTGCGGAGTTCGTGTAGTGTTTGACCTCCCAGCATCAGCACCAGCAGCAAACCGTCTTCTGTCAGCGCGCGGCGGCACTGGATCAGCTGGCCCACAGGGTCATTGGCCCAATGTAGGCTCATAGCGTGCACCACCACATCATGGGCGCCGGGTTGTAGCGCCAGCACGTCTTCGTCACGAACAATGACCGCGCCCGGCAGGCTGTTCTGCCAAATCTCCGCAAAAGGAGTGACAACTGCAGGCTTGCTAAAGGTTCTGTTAACCATGAGTAGCCGATCCTCCACCTCATCCCGTGCGGCTTCATGCAGGAACAGCGCTGCTGGTTTATGGCGGGCGCGATGGATGGTCAGGGCCTGGCGGTCGAACAATGTCGGAGGAGATTGTGTCATGGGGGCTGTTTAGGCTGATGCTGAGGCAGATACAAACGGCTGTTTCATTGATCTACCCACCCCGCTGTTTGGGGTGCGGGGGCTTGGTCGAAAGTGACTTTGGACTGTGTGGCACCTGTTGGCGGGAAACACCGTTCATTGGCGGCACCGTTTGCGAAGGCTGCGGAATGCCCTTGCCGGGGGTGGATGACGGGTTTCGGTTGGATTGCGATGATTGTCTGGCGCATCCTCGGGCGTGGAGCCAGGGACGCGCGGCTTTGTTGTACCGGGATCAAGCGCGAGCCTTGGTACTGGCGTTGAAACACGGTGATCGTGGTGACATTGCCAAACCCGCTGCGGGTTGGATGTTGCGTGCCGCGACAGCCATGCTGGATGATGATCCACTGATTAGCCCAGTGCCGTTGCATTGGACCCGGCTTTTGAAGCGACGCTATAATCAGGCGGCACTATTGGCGCGTGAGCTGGCATGGCAATCCAGGTTTGACTGTTGTGTGGACCTGTTGCATCGACAAAAGCGCACGGATTCTTTGGATGGAAAGACACGTGAACAACGATTTGTGGCGCTGGGCGACGCGATAACGCTCAATCCGCGTCATAAGGCGATAATGCGGGGGCGGGTGGTGCTGCTGGTTGATGACGTGATGACCTCGGGTGCGACCCTGACCGCCTGTAGCGATGCCTGCCTGCGGGGCGGCGCAAGCGATGTTCGTGTGGTGGTGCTGGCGCGTGTCACCAAACATTGATTTGCTGATCACGTTTTCGCGCGCCCCTCGCAATTGTTGCAATGCCCCCCCAAATCCCCCACAACGTCGAAGCTGAAAGAAATGGAGACCCGGATGAAAACGGTCGAAATATATACCTCGCCTCTGTGCGGTTTTTGCCATGCCGCCAAACGGTTGCTGACCCAAAAAGGCGTGACCTTTGCCGAGGTGAACGTGCTGTCTGACCCGGATCGCAAACCCGAGATGATCCAGCGTGCCAACGGTGGTCGTACCGTGCCGCAGATTTTCATTGGCGAGACCCATGTCGGCGGTTGTGATGAACTTTACGCGCTTGAGCAGGCCGGCAAGCTCGACCAGTTGCTGGCGGCTTAAAGACGGAGACCCAACATGCGTGCGGCCCTGTTGCAGATGACATCAAGTGATGATCCGGGTGAGAACCTGGATATGGTCGAGGCAATGCTGGCCGAGGCCGTGGCTGGTGGTGCCGGTTTTGTGCTGACGCCCGAGGTCACCAATTGCGTCAGTAACAGCCGTAAGCATCAGCAGGCCG
>Ga0209826_1003371_pt1 | contig 10111 bp, 5 predicted proteins | sample GOMGulsemesocosm_5_FD_184637 | JGI IMG/M metagenome (GOLD analysis project Ga0209826, IMG submission 184637) | Methane-oxidizing microbial communities from mesocosms in the Gulf of Mexico - GOM15C Gulf of Mexico (SPAdes) (version 2) | ecosystem: Environmental > Aquatic > Marine > Cold seeps...
TATTCAACTTCCTTATGGCAACAGCATAACTGATACAGATGAGATAAACCTTGCTGATCTTTGGTTTGGGCTGGTTAAACAAAAATGGGTTTTTTTAATTGTTCCCTGTTTGTTTGGGCTTATTGCTTTTATTTATGTTCAATTTATTGCAAGCAGTACTAAAGTCTATGAAGCAAAAACATTATTTTCCCCTCCGTTACAGTCAGATGTACTGCCTTTTTCTCAAGGAGGTGAGACTAAAATTTCTCCAACCAAACTATTTAAGCAGTTTTCAGTCAGTTTACTTTCCAGAAAAAATCAGAGTGATTTTTTTGATCAATTTAATTTACTAGAAAAAATAACTGCTGCAAGCATTAATAGCAACCAAACAAAGAAAAAACCAAGTGCAGAGGCCGTTTATAATGGTTTTCATAACTCAATGTTTATTACCTTATCTGAAGCCATTGAGGCTAAGGGAGAGATTGTTCAAGGTAACAACAAAGCTCGGAAAACCTCTGACAAAGAAAGATTAATTTTGGCTCGAAACCGTTTAAAAAATCCAAAGAACTCCAAAATTCAGCAAATCACCTTATCAATCAAAGGTAAAAACCCTCAATTAATTAGCGACCTGTTAAATGGCTTTGGTGCATACGCAGAAAGAAAAACAATCAGCCAGCAAATAAATGATTTAAAAAAACAAAGAGAACTAAAAATCAGTGGCCTATTAAATAAAATTGAGCAATTGAAGAATAAAACCAGGCAGGCTCGCGAAAATAATATTATTCAAATTGAAGAGCAAGATCGAGTTTCTGAAAAAAATATCAAGGATAAACTACGCGTATTGAGAGCAAAAGCTAAAACAAAAAGGTTTTCCGAAATTAAACGTTTAACAGAAGTAGATAGATTAACTGAATCAACTATCAAAGAAAAAATAGCTGAGTTTCGTATATTGGCAGAAATCCATCGACTGGACAAAATCACCCAATTGAAAGAGGCTTTAATTGTGGCTAAAAACTTAGGGATTAAAAGCCCTTCTTATATAAGTTTTAATTATTCACGCGCCACGGCCCAGGGAGATCTCATCTCTAACAGCAATACCTCAGCTCAGTCATTTGCTCTAACGGAAATAAACCAACAAAATAAAGCCTTATATCTAAAAGGTGAAGATACTTTAAAAGAAGAAATTAACTCGCTTGAAAATAGACAATCCAACGACCCATTCATACCTAAATTACGGACGTTACAAGGTAAACTTCGTCAATTAAAAACCAATGCGAAAATTAATATTTTAAAAACCAGGGTATCTGATGACCCCTTTATTCCTGAAATACCTGAACTACAACAAGAACTCACTTTGCTTAAACATAATAGGCAATTAGAAGCGTTACGAATAAGAACTGATGATACCCCCTTTATTAAAGATTTAATCAAACTAGAGTTACAAATAAAGCATTTAAACGAAATCTCTTATGATAAAGATAAGGTACGGGCTGCAATAATTACTCAGCATGCTTTTCCTTCTAAACAATCCATTAACAAGTCTAAAAAAACTGTCATTATTTTAGCCAGCCTATCTTTAGGCTTTGTTGCATCATTTTTTGTGGCTTTAATATTGAATATAAATAGTAGAAAAGCCAGTAAAGAAACAAGTGAAATTTAAGGCAATGAATTTTAATACGGTTAAATTAACTCCTGAATTTTCTTTGCTTTTACAATTAAGCCGACATGACCCAAGTGAAATAAATTTTCCGCTGAAGGAGGTTAAGCAGCTTATTAATGAATGTGATATTTCTTTGTTCCTGAAAAAGTTAAATCAGGCAAGAACCTGGCCTGTTGTTTATTTGAATGTTAAACGACATTCAATTCAGTTGCCTAATCATGCTTTTGTTTTATTAAAGAAAAGAGCGGAACAAATAGTTATTCAAAACTTAACCCATCACCGCTTGTTAATGCAAATTAAAAAAGCATTCAAAAAAGAAGGAATTCCTGCTATTTCAATGAAGGGAACGCTGTTAGCTGAACGCTTAATGTCAAATATTAGCCTTCGTCATTCTAAAGATATTGATTTATTAGTCCCCGCTCAACAGTTTGAACGAGCAGCAGCAGAACTTGAAAAGCTTGGCTATGAATGTTGTGATATTAGCCATTTTGGTGTTTCAGAGTTTAACTTGCTACAAAAAGTCACCCATCATTCTGTTTTTCATCATCAACAAACGAACTTTCAAATAGAGTTACATTGGCAACCTTGCAACTTGACTGATGTCATGAGTTTTTCCAAGCAATTTTGGCACTCAGAATTACAAAAGAAAGCCAGCAATTGCCAATTATTACCTGATGAAGAATTATTACTTTATCTTTGTGCACATGGCAGCATACATCTATGGAATCGTCTTAAATGGCTGGTTGATATAGAACAGCTGTTAACCCAAAATGACTGGGATTGGCCGCAGTTACTTAATAAAGCCTTTGAATATAATTGTGAACGAAGCCTGGCCCTAGGAGTACTTTTAGTTCATCAGTTATATGCTGTTCCATTACCCCAAGAAATTAAACACTATTTGCAAGCACACCCCGTAGTTGAAGCACTAGCAAAAAAAACGATCGAGTTAGCATTTAATGCTGATTATTACAGTAGCAAAAGCCCCATCGTTCTTTTATGGCTCGCAATTAATGCAAGTTGGTATCGAATCATGCTGCTTTCTAACTATTCACTTAAAGCTAAATGGGTTGCTGAAATGTTATTTCCGCGCCTAGAAGATATTCAGGTAGTTTCTTTACCTAGTCATCTGTTTTTTATCTATTATTTGATTCGTCCTGTTCGTATTATTTACGATATATTTATTCATCTATCACAGAAAACCATTTCTGCTTTTATCTCAGTATTAATTTAGGATTTAAATTATCGTTAATAATTTCACTTATACCCAATCGACTTGAAGTTGCAGGAATTACCCAAGCCGTCATTCCCGAAGTCTTTTATCGGGAATCTAGTGGTATGACTGGATTCCTGCTAAGAGCATGCAGGAATGACGAGACATAGAAATCAAGCATCTTGAAGTGTAATGGGTATAGTTCGTTCAGGAAGCTGATTAAGTTTGTTAGAGTTTAGCCCTGACAAGTAATATTATTACGAATTCAGCAGAAATACAATAACGTACAAACTAAGTTTATTTTAAACTGAGATATGTTACAGTATTTTTAAGTCGCCCTATCCTCTAGCTGATAACACCAACAAAATCTGTATTCAGCTTTTCACTACTAATCAAGGATACTTAACAATGCAAATAGACTTTCACCATGCCACCACCTACGTACTAGCAAGACTCGCCGGGTTTGAGCACCCAGAAGCTGACATTATCGCCCACTCAGCACAATATGTAGATGATGCGACTAATTCAGGCGCTATCAACTTTACTAATGGTGCAGCATACCACCGTATTTGTTCTGCACATAAAATGATTGATTATCGAAATTTTGAGGCATTAGCCAACCATCAGGTATGGATTCCTTTTCATTTTTTACCAGGTAATGGCAAGCTGCCCTCAGACAAAAACCCAAATGGAAAGTTTATTGAAAAAATAATCTGCAAACCTAATAGTTATGTTGCCAAAGAGATGGTTAGTGCCTGTATAAAAGATAAGCATAGACTGTATGCATTACACCGACTAGGTATCACCCTACATGTTTACGCCGACACGTGGGCTCACCAGGGATTTGCTGGCGTTACTCACAAAATAAATGATATCAGTCATTTAGAAGATAAAGACACTCAAGGTAAAACCATTGTTTCTAAACTGAAATCTTTTTTTGGCGATCTGTTTGATGTAGAGTTAAGCAAGCTAGTAGGTGATACCTTGCCATTAGGCCATGGCGCAGCTCTTTCTTTCCCTGATAAACCTTTCCTTAATTGGAGTTATCAAGACCACACAGGTAAAACAATTAATAGGGATAATCCTAAAGACTATATTGAAGCCTGTGAAGAACTCTGTAAAGCAATGCAGCGTTTTAGAATTGGAGACCCTGATGCTGATGTGCAAGGCTTGCCAATCAACGATAGAAATAAAATTGAAGGTTTATTCAAAACTATTCAAGATGACAAGGGAGAAGACCGACATAACAAATGGTTAGAGTATATTGCAAACGGTCACTTTAGCTTTCCTGGCATTAGACTAAGCTATATAGCAAAAGGTTATGGTTCTTGGAAACATCAAGCGCTCAATACAACGGAAGCAGTAGACCTTAACTTTGAAAAGTATAAAAAATTTGAATACCATCCTGAGTTTTTAAGTAGTGATTGGAAACTATTTCACGATGCCCTGCAAGTACACCGTTTTGATGTTATCCATAATATTCTGCCCAAATATGGCATATGTGCTGCTTAGTGCCTGTCTTGAGGGATATTAAATAATATCCCTCAATTAAGTTCTCTATCTTACATCCCGGTTGAGCCAGATTCACTGCTATAAGAGAAATAATCCCAATTTATAAATGAACCCTGAACAGGCGCACCGCCAGTATAAAGTGTTCTTTCTACTTTAAGGTTCTGTAAATTAAATTCAAAAAACACCCCGTTATCACTTGCAAATGCATAGTAATACATACTATCAGGGCTTACAAAATTAGTATGTGACTGTAAGATCTGCCCCTGTGTTTGAGGGCCACTCACCGTTACATTTTTAATTTTACGATGCCTTTTACTGTTAATAACCGTTATAAATGTATCATTATGATTTGTCACTATTGCTAAATTTTTCTCAGGTACAAAGCGAGTATGCCCAGTACCTTTACCTGTTTTGATCACTTTTTTGATTGACATATTAGCGCTATCAATTACAAATAAATGGCCTTCGGTTGACCCTGCATAAATATGTTTACCATCAGGATGAAAATCTGCATGATGGGATGACATAATTGCTGCATCAAATCTATCAAAATAGACCTGTTCATCCAATGTTAAACGGTCATTTTTATGTAAACGAAGCTTTAAAATACCAGGATGAATACCTCTATTGGCAGAGCCTTCAGCTAAGGCGTAGAAAGTACGTTTATCATGTTTATTAAGCTGAGCAAGGTTTCTATGTAAAATATGATGAACGGAAGTAGGCGTAGCCACTTCATCTAAATAAGTCACTTCCCAGGTATAATCAAAGCCTTCACCTTGTATTTTCTCAATCCCATACAATTGAATCACTCGATTGACTCGATCAATCACCACAAAACGGTCTTTACTTAACCAGGCTGGATGACCTGAAGAAAGCGTTCCACCATTATCTTCTGTTTGTTTAGTTTCTATATTAATCCCAGCCGTTGCAACCACGGTATCATTTGTGACATCAATCACACTGGTCATTGCTTTATTCGCACCCGCTATTAATGCTAATCCTAAACGCGCATTGTATGATTCACCCGATCGTGGCAGATGTTCAAGTTCAATTAAACCTAAGTTTTCCAAACTATCTGCAGTAATCACATCAATTGAATTTGCTCCTCGCGTAATGGCATAAACTTTATCCAGTGTTCCTGCCTGATCAACAGGATAAGGCGTTAATTCTGTCTTAACGGTCCCTGCTAGTTTCATCTTATGTACATCAATTGCCACCACACGATTTAAAACTTTGTCTCCGTAAAAAGCCCGAGCCTTAAATGAACGAGCCTTGGCTCTATGTCGTTCCTGCCCGTTTTGCTCTGCCGAACTGACTTGTGAGCTTAATAATAATGCACACGCAGTCAATATATTGATCAATGATTTATTCATAATTATTTATCCTTTTTAAGGTTAAAAATGCCTACCACTTCTGTGTAATATACAAATTACAACGTCACGATTAGGATAAATAAAAACTATTGCTAAAATATGTCTTGGCCTGCTAATTTTGTAACAAAGTGTGACATTTTATTTATTTCACAGCTTGCTCTTCCTTTCCTTTTTTAAACTTTTTTTATTTTTACTCATCAACAAAGTGCTCTTTCACACGCCTGAAATATTTATTCAATACACTATATTGATAAAAATAATGACTGGAATAAATAATAATGATTGATGCTGACAAAATATTAAAAGAGACTTATCCGAATTTAAACATAAATAAAAGCAACAAACTGATTGGTAAATTAGTCAAAAAACTACTACATGAGGATGATTTTAATCAGGTTATCAGCAGAAATCAGCATCTCAGAGGGTTTGCTTTTCTGGATAAACTACTTAAGTATTTTAAATTCAGCTATCAAGTGAGTCCAAATTGTTACGCCAACATTCCTTCTGAAGGCCGTTTACTCATCGTTGCTAACCACCCTATAGGTACTCTGGATGGACTGGCTCTGATCAAGCTTATTCGCTCTGTTCGAGCAGATGTTAAAATTGTTGCCAATCAGGTACTAACAAATATGCATCCGTTAAAATCTATATTTTTGCCTATTGATGTGTTATCAAAAAGCACCTCACATAAACAAGCCTATAAAGCAATGTTAGCCGCTTTAGAAAATGAACAGGCTGTTATTATTTTTCCAGCAGGTGAAGTCTCTCGTATTTCTCCCAAAGGTATTCAGGATGGCGATTGGAAATCAGGCTTTATTAAATTGGCCAAAAAGACAAAGTGCCCAATATTGCCCATTCATATCAAAGCTAAAAACTCGCCCCTTTTTTATACTGCTTCAACATTTTATAAGCCCTTGGGAACTCTATTATTAGTGCAGGAGATGTTTAATAAAAAACACCAGGAAGTTAAATTTACCGTTGGCTCCCCTATTCCTTTTCAAGCGTTTTCAGACAGCAAAAAAACAAATAAAGAACTCAGTCAAAAATTTCGCAAACATGTTCTCAATTTAAAAAAGAAAAATAAAAAATCATTATTTAAAACATTTGAAACGGTTGCTCATCCTGTAAACAGCAAAGCCTTAAAAAAAGCTCTTTACCAATCACGCCTTTTAGGAGAAACGGCGGATAATAAAAAAATATTCTTGTATCAATACCAGGATGATTGCCCTGTAATGCAAGAAATTGCTCGTTTACGTGAGTTAACCTTTAGAACGGTAGAGGAAGGAACTGGAGAAGCTCAAGACCTGGATAAATATGATGTTTATTATCATCATTTAGTTTTATGGGATGAAAATGATCTAGAAATTGTTGGCTCTTACCGCATAGGAAAAGGTAATCAAATCTTAACATCTCATGGTATTGAAGGTTTTTACACGCATTCTTTATTTAATTTTAACCCAGAATTTCAGCAATACTTACCTCATAGCATTGAGTTAGGGAGAAGTTTTGTCCAACCTCGTTACTGGGGTAAGCGCAGCCTCGATTATTTATGGTATGGCATTGGTGCCTACCTAAGAGAAAACCCCGATATTAAATACTTATTCGGCCCTGTTAGTATGAGCAATTCATACCCTCAGCAAGCTAAAGAAGTCATCATTAGTTTTTATCAACAGCAATTTGGTTCTGACCTTGCTCTAGCAACAGCAAAAAAACCATTTATTGTTTCAGATAAGAATCAGCATTTTGCAAAATCAGAATTTAATGCTGATTACAGTCATAGCTTTAAAATTCTAAATTCCGAATTAAAAAAACTCGGGGTAAAAGTCCCCACTCTCTATAAACAATATGTCGAACTATGTGCCGATAAAGGTTGTCATTTTATTGATTTCAATATTGATCCTGCATTTAATAACTGTATAGATAGTTTAATCATGGTTGAACTTGATAAAATCACTGATAAAAAAAAGCAACGTTATATTAAAAATCAATTAACTGCATAAACAATTTTCTGGACAAGTCTGGGGGGAGCTTACTAAAGCCCACCCAATGCTTTGTTTAGTTAGTAAAGATAGAGCTGCCCACAAGTTTCACCCCACGTCTACACTAGAATAATAAAAAACCTCCCTTAAAAAATGTAATTAGCTCATATTATGCTAGACTTGAGAAATGGTTAATTTAATCAAAACTTACCTCTTTTCACATACTTCTTAGCACGCGTTTTTCTTAAAAAATGCTCTATACATATATCTAATCATGACTAATATTGAAACCCTTTGCATGAGTTGCATGAAGGACATTCAGAACAGTCTAACTTGCCCTAACTGTGGCGCACTATTACATAAACAAAAGAATGCAACCGCATTACCTCTAAAAACAATATTAAATAAACGTTTTATTGTAGGACGGGTATTAGGCAACCCTGGGGGATTTGGGATTACCTACCTGGTTTGGGATATGCTTCTTGAAACCACAGCAGCTATCAAAGAGTTTTTCCCATTATCATCTGTCAGCAGAAATCAAAAAGATATGACTATTCGCGCCAATTCCAGGCAAGATCTAGTTTATTTTAAACAGGGACTGCAGGTCTTTTTAAAAGAAGCCAAGACATTAGCACAGTTTTCTCACCCCAATATAGTCCGTATCAGAGATTGTTTTACCAGCAATAATACAGCTTATTTAGTGATGGAGTATCATGAGGGTCAACCTCTAGATCAGCTTATCGCTCAAGCTGGAGGCCGCCTTTCTGAAGATAAAGCACTCGAATTAATATTACCTATATTAGAGGGACTAGACGCTGTACATAAAAAAAAGTTTTTACATAGAGACATCAAACCTAAAAATATTTATATAACAGATCAAGGTATCCCTTTATTACTAGACTTTGGTGCCTCCCGTTTCGCCTTAACCTCTAACACAAATGATCTGACTGTTATTTTATCAGCAGGCTATGCACCTTTTGAGCAATACCATAAAAAAGGTAAACAAGGTATTTGGAGTGATATCTATTCAATCGGTGCGACCTTGTATTATATGACAACAGGAAAAATGCCCAACGATGCACTGGAAAGACAGCATGATGATAGCCTGCTTGCCCCTATTAAGCTTAACCCTCAACTAAGCGTATCATTCAACCAAGCAATTCTTAAAGCTATGTCGGTTAACCCTCAATCTAGGCCTGATAGTATTGATTCTCTAAAACAGAGCTTAATGACAGGAAACCTTCACCTAACACCTGCATCTCAATCAAATATCAATACTCATGCTATCCAATCTACCGCATATTTAGCAAAAAAAAGAAAAACGCCGATAAAGCATAAGCCATCACTCTACGGTCAAAAAACCAATCCTTTAAATTTTACTCGTATTTTATTACCTATAGGGATAGTCGCTATTATCTGGTCAGGCTGGAACTCTCGCCAAGCATTCACAAATGCGCCCCCCGTTTCAGTCATTAAAACATCTTCTGCTATAACAGCAGATAGTATTAGCCAGGAACAAGAAATAGAAACCATAGATAGCATGCAACCCATCTACGTTGACTCTGAAATAAACAATCCCAAGGCTCCAATCATAATTGATCAGCCCCCTGAGCAAGTAAAAAGAGTCGTTAAAAATCTAGAACCTGTGCATAGACAACCGGCATCTAATCCAGCTCGGCCTCCCGCAATGATCAGAGCTGCAATTGCTACTTGCAAATACAAAAGCCCTCATTCTCAATGTACACTGCCGAAAAATAATCAGGCAGGGATATGTTTACCAGAAAAACACGGACAATTAGCCTGCTTTCCTAAATACCCTCCCCCTCCTCATTTACCACCAAGGTTTCGGCGCTAAATTAATGTCAAAGAAATTAACTGCAATAACAATATTATCTATTTTTACAAAACAACAATTTATTATTAATTAAGAGCTATGTCGACTACAAAAACAACTCAGGTGCATTTTAATGAAACCATTTTGGTCAGTTCATTAGAAAATTTAATGGATCACCCAGCTCTAGAACCCTATTTAGTTATTCTTTCAGGCATAGACCAAGGTAAGCAACACCATTTACATCAACAATTTAATACGTTTGGTCGTACCACTCAATCTGATATTAAAATTACCGATGCAAAAATCTCTCGAAACCATGGTATCTTTATCATATATCCAAATAAAATTGTGCTTGAGGACAAAAACTCTACCAATGGAAGTTTTGTCAATAATGTTCGAGTTGAGCGGCAAACAATTGACCCGATGACCAGAATTCGTCTTGGCAATACGACAATGAAAATTGAATTTAAAAATGCTAATGAAGTTGAATCAGAAATCAAATTATATCAAGCCGCTAATACTGACGCCTTAACAAACATTTCAAACCGCCGAGCTTTTATGGTT
>Ga0209826_1003372_pt1 | contig 10108 bp, 7 predicted proteins | sample GOMGulsemesocosm_5_FD_184637 | JGI IMG/M metagenome (GOLD analysis project Ga0209826, IMG submission 184637) | Methane-oxidizing microbial communities from mesocosms in the Gulf of Mexico - GOM15C Gulf of Mexico (SPAdes) (version 2) | ecosystem: Environmental > Aquatic > Marine > Cold seeps...
GCATTGAGCTGATGTAAGCTTAGCAAGCTAAAATAACTGAAAGCGCTTGCCTCGCTCGAGCGGCACTTTCTGCGCATCAGGCAAGTGGCAAATTCTATCCATATGGGTAGTGCTACCATCGGCGTATTCCCAAACCAACTGTTCACCTTCTGGCCCTTTCTCTAGGTAGCGTCTAACCACAACTGGGCCAAATCCAAACACATTAAAATCTAACACTTTGTTACGCCAGGTCATGCTGGCCGATGTTCTGGCGCAATACTCTTTGCCGGCCACCATAAACAACACTGAACCCTCGGTGTCATTGGAATTTAAGCCCACGCTGTCAACATTCGCATTAGGGCCGCCGTCATGAATGATGCCTGCCGCGGTAATCACTACCCGCGAACCACACTGCTCTAGCCGCTCTACATGGCCGACATGACCGCCTTTCACACCGATCCATAAGCCGCGTATGTCATCCGCCCCCTCGGGTAATGGTTCGGTACAGCCCGCCAGAATTGGCAAAGGGAAATGCTCATAACCACAGCCGGGGGTATTGCCCTTAGGTATATCCATTGCCATTTTTCCCGACCCATCGAGTTCAGGTAGCTGACAATAGTTAATGCTGCTGCCATCTCCTGCAAAAATAGCCGGGTCAGTCATTAGCGCTGGTCGATCTGACAAAAACGCCAGCCAAAAAGCCCCCATAAGTGCCAAAGCTAAGCCCCCTAGCATTCTGATTACCCACTTTCTCATAAGAACCCAACTTAAATATTTGTGATCGAAATAAGATGCCGACAGACGCAATTGCAAGCAAGGCAGCATCGGCATATTGCACCCAAATTATATTGACATAGAGAGTGTCAATATGGAAGAATAAAGTTAAAATTAATGAGTGCATGCATTTAGGTTTATTCATGACCACAAAGAAAATACGCACAAAAATTTTAATCCCTATACTCGCTGCAATTGGTATAGGAGTTGGAGGCGTCTACGCCTTAAAAATGAAGAACTTCTTAACTGAGATAGCTCCATTGGTCACGGGCTACGCGGCCCACACCATTTGCACCACCACCTTTATCGCTGATCGACAACCTGCTCAAGCCCTAACGCAAGACATCAATAAAAAACAGCAGCGCCTTACCAAAACGACGGTGCACGAGGACTTTGTCACCTCAACCCTCGACATTGGCCCCATCGAGTTTACTAATACAGCCCTCTATCGCCCAGGCATGGGTTGCTCGCTATTAGCCTTTGCCACTGAGGAGCAAATTTCTATCGCTAAACAGGCTAGCGCCGCACTACCTACCAAGGCAAACCCCGCCCTTGCTTGGCCTGAAAATACACCGAAGATTGTCGGCCTTGATCAAGTTCGTTTAAGGGCAGCCGTTGATTTAGCATTTGACGAAACCGAAACCGATTATGAGAAACGAATAAATACCCGCGCATTGCTGGTGCATTACGACGGTCAGCTAATCGCTGAACGTTATGGCGACGGTTTCGGTAAAAACACACCTCTTCGCGGCATGTCTATGACCAAAAGTGTCACCAGTGCGCAGGTGGGAATTTTGGTGCAACAAGGAAAGATAGATATACAACAACCCGCCAACATTAGGGCTTGGCAGAACCCGGGAGATCCACGCAGCAATGTGACCGTCGATGACATGCTGCGCATGGTGAGCGTGTTTGACTATAGCGAAGGTTATGAAGACAAACCCTTATCGGACGTTAATAGAGTGTTGTTTGTAAGCCCAGACATGGCTGCAGCTGCCAGTCAATTTCAGCTCAGCGGTGCGCCCGGTGAAGATTGGGCCTACCAAACACTCAACCCCGTATTACTGGCCAAAATCATCCGCGACACCATCGACAACGACGAAGAGTACTACCGCTTCGCCCGCGAGCAATTGTTTGACAAGCTCGGCATGTACCACAGTTACTTACAAGCCGACGCCGCAGGCACCTTTGCCGGCGGCGCCTTTATGTACGCCAGCGCTCGAGACTGGATACGCTTTGGCCAGCTTTACCTCAACGATGGCAAGTTCAACGGTGAACAAATCTTGCCACTCGATTGGGCCGACTACACCAACACAGCGTCACCAGCGTCTCTTAAAAAACGTCCTTATGGTGCCCAGTTCTGGCTCAATGCTAAAGGGGCTACTCAGTGGATGCCAAGTGTGCCCGCTGACGCCTATGCTGCTCGAGGTCACAACGGCCAGATGACTCTGATTATTCCATCAAAGAAGTTAGTGATCGTGAGACTGGGTATGACCTTCGACGAAGATAGTTGGAATCCAGAACCCATCGTGGCTGAAATTATTGCCGCCCTACCATCAACTAAATGAAATTGAGCCTGTAAAAATCAAGAGGTTTCTAAAAGCGGGCGGCTTGGTAATTTTCTCTGAAGAAATTTTACTCGAAACGACTCCAACCGCTTAATTCTGGTTCACAATTACTCGTTATTTTGTTTTTCCTTCATTCGCTTAACGCGTGCATCGGGAATACCGTCCTTAATAAAAGGGGGAGTAAACCCATCAAACAAACCGTTATGCAAAATACCGCCGCTCATCATTGCCGGCATGATCGATGCACTAACCAACATTTTATCCAGTTCGCGCCTATCACTTTCAGGTAATGACTCATAGCGTAGCTGAAGCTGCTCAAAGGACCAGGCTCTGTATTGATGAGCACTGAAGGTAGCTTTCACACCATATATTTCGGCCTCGAACTGTTTCTCTCGTTTCACGCAGGCTTCAGCCCCTATCGCGGCAAAAGGGATGTAGGTTTTACCGATAAAGGCGAGCAAGGCCTGCAAGCTTGCTGGCAAGCCGTCATCAAAATCAATCCACTCACCAAATTCCATTTGCCCCGCACAGCCTCGGGGGTCACCCAGGTCACTGATGGTCTGAATCCAATTACAGGTGCGCGGCGCTTTGCTCTCCATAATCTCATTAGACTGGGGATCTTCATACAGATGCACCTTGAGTGGACCATAGAGTGCAAAGTCAGCCATTGACGGCTTAAAACCTAAGATAAACTGATACTCTAAGAAGTGCTCTTCAAGAATCGCCAACAAATCTTCAATCTGTTGATCCATACTCGCTCGAACCCCCTCCCCCACTAAACCAAGGTGTTGATTAAAACCACGTTGCCTATCGAAAAGAACGGGCGCTAACGATTGCGTGTCTACGTCGACACTACCGAAGGTGAGCCCGCGTGCAATACGGTGACTCAATGCATTCTGATTTTGCTCGTTACCCCAGCGGGTGTGCATTTGAATGCGGGTCATGTATTCGTCCCCGAACTCTTCGATCAACCACATGATAAACGCGAGTCTGGCATCATTAGGTATAGTTTTAATTGCCGGGAATTTTTCTTCGAGGTGTATCATGATCGGGGTGGAGTCCTGCATCACCTGACCATCGGGCGACAGCATAACCGGAACGATGGATTGTCCGGCCACGGTCTTGACCCAATCCAGCTCCTGCATGCTGGCACGCACTTTTTTATAGGCAATGCCTTTGTAATTCATAAAGGTCATGACTTTATAAGAGTAAGGGGAAGCCTGCGCCTGCCAAATTCGGTAGTGGTCCTCTTCGCTCGGCTTTAAGACTTTGCTCTCGGCGTGAAGCTTTTGTTCCTGCGAAATATTCGCGGGGATACTGTTCGTAAGGGTCATAGAATTACCTAGCGGTGTCTCTGCGGAACCAGATCAATTAGGCCAATAAATATACTCATCGCCTTTGACCATTGGCTGGCCTAGTGGCTTATCAATCATCACAGGCAGGTGCGCCTCGTTAAGATACAAAGGTGCGCGAGCTGAAGCCTGATGCTCATCTAGTAAGGCCTCCAACTGAGCCAGTTTATCGGGGCGCTCAGCGGCCAGATTGTTTTTCTCTGTGGGGTCAAGCGCCAAGTTATACAACCACTGCTTAGACTGAAAGCCATTGATTTGTAATTTCCAATCGCCGTGCCTTACTACTCGGTAATAACCACTCTGCCAAAACAAAGTCTCGCGGGAGCTAATCGCGTCTTGCTCGGTCGCCTGCCCAGCGACCAAGGGCATAAAATCAACACCGTCGATGATCACATCTTTCGGCAAAGGCGTATCAGTCGCCGCCGCAATTGTTGGCAGCATGTCTATGTGGGCCACCGGTATATCTAACTCAGTACCGGCGGCAATTTTAGTCGGCCACTTAACAAACATAGGCACCCGCAAGCCTCCTTCGAAGTTGGTGATTTTCCAACCACGGAAAGGCGCATTGACGTCATCGATACCCAGATAACCAGGACCGCCGTTATCGCTGGTGAACATGATGATGGTATTGTCGGTCAAGCCTTCCTGCTCAAGCGATGAGACAATGCGACCCACGCTTCTATCGAGCGCGCGAATCATCGCCGCATACACACGCAGACGATGGGGTTTGATATCACCCACGGCTTCAAAGTCTTCACGGGTTGCCTGCAGTGGCGTGTGCACTCCCCAATGGGCTAGATACAAAAAAAAGGGACGGTGTTTGTTGGCTTTAATAACGGCAATGGATTCATCGGTCCAGTAATCAGTGAGGTAGCCACCTGGCTCAAAACGCTGATCGCCGCCGTTGTTGAACGAGGCGGCGTAGTTTAAGCGGGCCCAGAGAAATTTATCGATGGGGTCAAAATCGAGTTTGGCGTTGACCACCTGCGGGTCTTGCTCGGGTAAGTAAAGACCGCTGGCCATCAGTAAGCTGTCATCAAAACCTTGATCATTAGGCGTTGAGCCAGGGCTGCGTCCAAGATGCCATTTGCCAATATGCGCAGTGTAATAACCCCGCCCTTTTAACATCTCCGCTACTGTTACCTCAGAACTGGGTAAGCCTTTTTCTTCATAGCTAAGGGTGCTTTCACTGGATTTTTCACTGGCTAGCACCGGTGGTAAGCCGTTATCTAAACTGTTACTGACCATGGCAACCGTAGACCCCATGCCCGAAGGTGTTGGCGTGAACTCAAAACCCGTGCGGGTTGGGTAGCGCCCCGTCATCATCATCGCGCGGGACGGTGCACAAGTTGCGTTACCGGCATAGGCCTGTTTAAAAACCGCGCCTTCGGCGGCAAGGCGATCGATACTCGGCGTTTTGACTCGACCACCCGCCACACCACCCCCAAACGTCGAAATATCATTAAAGCCTAAATCATCGGCTACGATCATGATGACATTGGGTGGACGCTCTGCACTGTCGCCTGTGTCGATAGATGGGCCTTGTTGCCACGGTGTTTCACGATGAGGTGCCACCACAAACTCTCGATCAGACTTATATTTTACCAGCGCAAGCATTAGGTCGATGCGCTTAAACCACGCTGCCGTCCCTGCCAACACCACCACGACCAATAAACTTAAGGCAATTTTTTTTAACATCTGCACACCCACCTGAACACCTACCTGAACACCCAATAGTAATGACATGAAGAGTGTCATAACAACGGCAACATATCAAGATATCGAAGAGAAGATAGTGAGAAAGACTAAGCTAGGGGAAATTCAGCATGAGCTGAACCACTTATGAGGCGTGATGATTCATCAGCGAGGTGATCATTGTGGTCACAGCCGCGATGGTCTTTTTCTGGCTCAAACCCTGAAGGTGACGCAAACGATCATAGGTGGTAAAAGACCGCGCGGCAGCGACGCCATTGCGAACCGCCTCAGGCATGTCAAGCACCTCTGGAACTCGGCGTTGAAAATCTTTTTCCAGGTCCGACATGGCTTCTCGGTATTGCTTAACAAGAAGGTTCGATTCGGTTCTTCGCACCATGGTGGTCAAGAGCATGTATTTGTTCTCTTCGAAGCCCTTGTGGTACAAGGTTACGGTTTGCTGAATACGTTCATTGAGCGTGCCTGAGGGCTGAGTCCCCTCATAGAGCTTATTGAAAATATCGACGGCCACAACATTCATCGTGGCATAGAGCGAATCCATATCGGCAAAATGCCTGAATACCGATCGAATACCCACATCAGCCCGAATAGAAACCTCTTGGGCAGTAGGCATTAAATTGCCCTCATTAATCAAATCTATCGTCGCCCCAATAATGAGCTCTCGGCTGCGCTCACTGCGCTGCTTTCTGCCATCAACTTTAGACTCAATTGATTTTTCGATCGTCATCATTCACTCCGCCTACAAGGTTATAAAAAACATAGTGACATAGAAGTGCCAAAATATGAACCCTGCTGCTATTAGCTAAATAGTGATAAGGCATCATACACAAGAAATATTTTGGCATAAGCAATGTAAATAGTTGATTTTCTGCTCTATCACTTTTATATTGGCACTATGAGTGTCATAAGAAAGAGTAAGGCTCACCTGTAGCAGTAGAAGCCAAGCGTATAAAAAAACCTATAACTATAAACAGAGATGGAATTGCTATTATGAAATTTAAATCAGCACCCTTAGCCTTCGCCGTATCCTTAGGCCTAATGGCCAGCAACACCCTGGCTCAAGAATTCGCCCTAGAGGAAATCGTCGTAACAGCCACCAAACGAGCCGTCAGCCTACAGAATGTAGCACTTACCGTTAATGCCTTTAGCGCCGAGACAATTGAAGACGCAGGCTTAAATAACGCCGTTGATGTCGCCACCATTACTCCCAGCCTAACCATAGCGACACCACTAGGGCCATTCAGTACCCGTGTCAATATTCGCGGTATCGGCACCAGCGGTACAGACCCCGCCAATGAACCTTCGGTGGGTATCTTTGTGGACGGCATCTACCAAAGCGCCGCCGGTTTGGGTTTATCCGACTTAACAGATATTGAACGTATCGAAGTTCTGCAAGGCCCCCAGGGCACTCTGTACGGTAAAAATACCAATGCGGGCGCCATCAGCATTATCACCAAGCAGCCCAACATCGAGTCCACTGAAGGCTATGTTGAAATTCAAGGTGGCGAGCGCAACCTTCGCAAGATGACGGCCGCTGTCTCTGGCCCCCTTTCTGACACACTAGCCTATCGTGTCTCTGGCAGCAGCAACCAACAAGACGGCTACATTAAAAACAGTGGCGGTGAAGATCTGGGCAGTAACGACGACTGGAACCTCAGCGGCAAGTTGGCTTATAGCCCGAGCGAGTCTCTGCATGTAACCCTCAGCGCCGCTCACGTTGAGCGCGAAGGCAGCTTAGGCGGCGCAGACGCCACGGTGTCTGACGCCACTAACGGTCTATTAATGGCCAATGGCTATGCCGCCGATAAAAACAACCCTTTTGATTATCTAACGGGCACCAGTGCTAACACCGGAATTAAGGTTGAGTCCAATGCGCTTTCCATGGTCGTGGATTATGATTTCGACAGCGGCAGCCTCAAATCTATCACCGCTTACGATGAATTTGAGAACAGCGAAACCATCGACGCCGACCGCACTCAATTGGACATCATCACCTTTTACGAGAAGAGAAGCGGAGAGAATTTCTCCCAAGAGATTCGGTTCACGTCTAACAGCGACCAAGCCCTAGAGTATCAAGCCGGTCTGTTTTATTACGACGGCACTGTTACCCGCGGCGATGAAAACTTTGCGCTCGGGGAAATCGGCGAGCACATGGTCGCCTCTGGCTTTGCCAATACCGGCAGCACTGCGTTTGCATTGATCGCGGCCGCGGGTGACAACGCGAAGATGAATCACGAATGGAACACCCGCACTATCGCCACCTTTGGTCAGACCACTTGGCACGTCAATGAGCAGCTGGACTTTACCGCGGGCCTGCGCTGGACCGATGAGGAAAAGCAAGCACGGCTGCAAAGTGACGCGATCTCTACCGCACTAATCACCAACCCCATGGCCGTGCCTGCACTGCCCAATGGCATGGGTGGTTTTTTTGTTCCAACACCCGAACAGCGTAAAGCCATGACTCTCGCCTACGGCATCGTCACACCCATCGACGCTGACTGGAAGCGCAGCAGCCAAAATGTCGACTGGATGCTGAAAACCAGCTACAACCTGAGCGATGACGCCATGTTATTTGCCAGCGCCAGTACCGGGACAAAATCCGGTGGGTTTAACGGCGTTAGCGGCCTTACCCGTGCAGATCGTGAGTTCGACGACGAAGATACTTTGAGCTTCGAGCTGGGCTTAAAATCCACCACCCTAGACTCACGCCTGCGCACCAACATTACCGCGTTCCGCACTGAAATTTCTGACTACCAGCAGAGTTTTCAGTTGCCAGGTGGCGCCGGCACTTCTGTTCGTAACGAGGGTGAGGTTGTCGTTTCAGGCATTGATTTAAACCTTCAAGCCAGACCACTAGAAAACCTCACCCTAGAAGCCGGCCTGATGTATATGAAGAAAGCTGAAATCACTGCAGGCGCGAACAAGGGCGACGCCCTGTTCTTAGTCCCTGAAATGCAGGGTAACGTGGCCGCCACTCTGGTCATCCCGATGGCGGACGGCACGCTATACACCCGTGCCGACTATAGCTTTATGGGCGATCACACCACCGGCTCTGACTTCGTACAAAATCGTGAATTGCTTAACCTCAAAATTGGCTGGCGTAACGAGAACTGGAATGTGTCGCTTTGGGGCAAAAACCTGACCGACCATGCCTATGCTTCGTTTACTACCGAGAATTTGTCATTTGCTGGCACTTCAGCTTATATACTGGCTCCGAATCGCACCATCGGCGCTACGGCTAAATACAACTTCTAAGGCAAGCTTGCACACGTCAAAAAACAGCCCCTATGAGGGCTGTTTTTTTGGTATTTCTAGCTTTGTTTTTTTCGTGAAGTAAATCGATTATTGTCAGTAGAGGCACACATGAAATCCAAACTCATTAAAATCGCGAGCATTACTGTTGTCGCTCTTGTTACGCTGGTGATTGCACTGCCCACCCTCATCCACAAAGCTGGGGTTCACCCTGAGTACACAGGCGATAAACATCAATTATCGGCCGGTAAACGCGCCTTAGTTATTACCACCAGCCATGGCGTGCTCAACGCACCAGGTGAAACCAACGGCGACCCTACTGGTGTGATGGCCTCTGAAATGACCCACCCCTACTACAGCTTTCTAGATGCCGGCATGCAGGTAGACGTGGCCAGCATTAAAGGCGGACAAATTCCAGTGGATCCACAGACGCTATCGCGCGTACTTATTAGCCCAGAAGATCAACGCTTTTTAAACGACCCTGCGTTGTTAGCCAAAGTGGAGAACTCTTTAATTATCGACGATGTGGACTTCACTCAGTATGACGCAATCTTTGTCGCTGGCGGCTGGGGTGCAGCTTACGACCTGGGTTATTCCGATACCTTGGCTAAAAAAATCAGTCAAGCTTACTACGCCCCAAACGAACCCTTAATTGGTTCTGTCTGTCACGGCGCTCTAGGCTTAGTTAATGCCACAGACACTGACGGCAACAAACTTATTGCCGGTCGTCAAATGACCGGTGTTACCAACAAGCAAATTAAAGAACTGGGGATCGACATTACCCCCATGCATCCAGAGACAGAGCTGCGAAAAGCCGGCGCCGCCTTTGAAAGCCAAAGCGCCTTCTTGGATTTCTTTGCCACTCATGTCGCCATCGATAGCGAGCAGCGCTTTATCACGGGTCAAAACCAAAATTCTAGTTTAGCAACGGCCCAAAAAATGATTGCGATTATTGCCGCTCAATAAAAGCGCGGCGCAATCAACATATGCTATAGAGAACGGGTTTTATAGAGAGAGCATCATCAATGTTAATAAACAAAGTTTGGGTAGCTGTATTTGGACGAGCAAGCCGCTTGCTACTAGGTGTTCTTACGGTTTCTACCGTAAGCGCCTACGCCACACCAGAGCCCAAGGTGGATGAGCGACCTAATATATTAGTTATCCTCGCTGATGATTTAGGCTACTCAGATATCGCGTCCTACGGTAGTGAGATAAGCACACCCAATTTGGATCAACTGGCCCACAGCGGTCTGCGCTTTAGTAATTACCACACCTCGGCCAGCTGTGCACCGACTCGCGCCATGCTCCTGAGCGGCGTCGACAGTCATCGCGCGGGCGTGGCAAATATCAGTGAAGCCCTAACGCCCGCGCAAGCGCACTCACCGTTTTATCGCGGCACCTTAAATGAAAATGTCGTCACGATCGCCACGCTGCTAAGGGACGCCGGATACAACACATCCATGGCCGGCA
>Ga0209826_1003373_pt1 | contig 10108 bp, 11 predicted proteins | sample GOMGulsemesocosm_5_FD_184637 | JGI IMG/M metagenome (GOLD analysis project Ga0209826, IMG submission 184637) | Methane-oxidizing microbial communities from mesocosms in the Gulf of Mexico - GOM15C Gulf of Mexico (SPAdes) (version 2) | ecosystem: Environmental > Aquatic > Marine > Cold seeps...
GGCTCGATTGAAGTGGATGGGCAAGATGTTCATAAGCTCAAGCATGGGCCGCTTTATGAGTTGCGTAAAAAAATGGGGATGCTCTTTCAAAGTGGAGCATTATTAACCGATATTACAGTATTTGATAATGTTGCTTTTCCGTTACGCGAACATACGAAATTATCAGAGTCGATGATTCGTCATCTAGTGCTTATGAAGCTGCATGCGGTGGGTTTGCGTGGTGCACGAGATTTAATGCCGTCTGAACTGTCTGGCGGCATGGCGAGACGGGTCGCTTTAGCGAGAGCAATAGCGTTAGACCCGATGATGATTATGTATGACGAGCCATTTACTGGACAAGACCCTATTTCTATGGGGGTGTTGGTGCAGTTAATTAAAGTGGTGAATGATGCCTTAGGCTTATCGAGTATTGTGGTGTCTCATGACGTAAAAGAAACGTGTGCGATTGCTGATTATGTGTATTTGGTGTCGAATGGGAAAGTGGTTGATCATGGGTCGCCACTTGAATTAGCGAATTCAGACTCGCAGTGGTCACAACAATTTATGCAGGGAATGGCTGATGGTCCCGTACCATTCCATTATGCAGCGAAAGATTATGCGAGTGATTTATTGGGACTAAAAGAGTGAAAAATAGGGCGGCGGTGCAATGTTAGAATACTTTCAACGGTTAGGTGCTCGTTCGTTCGGTATGTTTGAGCGTTTGGGGCGAAGCTCTATCTTTTTTATTCATATATTATCAAGTATCCCAAGCGTATTGGTTAGGCCTCGTTTGTTGGTTGCCCAGCTTTACTCGGTCGGAGTGCTTAGTTTCTCACTTATTGTGGTAGCAGGGCTATTTGTTGGAATGGTGTTGGCTTTGCAGGGTTTTTATACTTTGTCAGATTTCGGTGCAGAAGGTATGCTCGGGGTCATGGTTGCCGCTTCGCTGGTTCGGGAGCTTGGCCCTGTGGTTGCCGCATTGTTATTTGCTGGTCGCGCTGGTTCTGCGCTAACTGCTGAAATTGGCTTGATGAAAGCAACGGAGCAGTTGTCGGGTATGGAAATGATGGCCGTTGATCCTGTAGGAAGGGTTATTACGCCGCGCTTTCTCGCGGGTTTAGTGTCCATGCCTTTATTGGCAACGTTATTTAGTGCGGTTGGTATCTTGGGCGGGTACTTTATTGGTGTAGGTTTGCTGGGTATTGATGAAGGCGGGTATTGGTCGCAAATGCAAGCCAAAATAGATTTTAGTCAAGATATCATTAACGGTTTAATTAAAAGTATTGTTTTCGGCTGGGTGGTTAGTTGGATTGCTGTTTTTGAGGGTTACGATGCTATTCCAACATCTGAGGGTGTTAGTCGTGCCACGACACGTACTGTTGTTCATTCTGCGTTTGCAGTCTTATTGTTAGATTTTATTTTAACTGCATTGATGTTTGGAGATATCTAGTATGCATATATCGAGATCGATTGAGATTTTAGTAGGTTTTTTTGTGGCGCTAGGCTTTGTCGCAATGTTTTTCTTGTCTATGGAAGTCAGTAACCTGAGCGGTGTAAGTGCTGACGAAGGGTATGAAGTAAAGGCTAGTTTTGAAAACATTGGTAGCTTGAAAGTACGTGCTCCAGTATCAATAGCTGGAGTGAAAATTGGCAGAGTGAGTGCAATTAACTTTGATCCTGAATCATTTGAAGCTGTTGTGTCAATGCAGATTGAAGCGAAGTATGATCAGTTACCAAGTGACAGTAGCGCAAGCATTCTGACAGCCGGTTTGTTGGGTGAGCAATATATAGGTCTTGAAGCAGGTGGTGACGATGAGTTACTGCAGCAAGGTAGTGAGCTTGAGATGACGCAATCAGCATTAGTGCTGGAGCAAATTATTGGGCAGTTCTTATTTAGTTCTGACTCAGAAGAGTAGTTGAAGGTTAGGGCTGTTGATGAATGATACACAATTGAATAAACGAGATGCTGGTGAGGTTGCTGTGTCTGGTTGCTTGGGCTTCACAGAAGTAACTGAGTTATTGAAGAGTTCTAGGTTTCTTTTTAATGGACAAGGGGATTTGACGTTTGATTTGAGTGCTGTTGAAAAATCAGATAGTTCCGGTCTCGCTTTACTCGTTGAGTGGATGTCTATGGCAAAAAAGTCATCTCAAGGAATTAGTTTTCAAGGTATTCCAAAACAAATGCTTGATATTGCTAGGGTCAGCGGCCTAGATAAGGTGTTGCCGTTAGTTAAATCAAAGCCAAATAATCAAAAAGTAGGTGTGGAAATAGATGGATAAGTTAATTATTCAAGGTGGCGGGCCGCTCGCCGGTGAGATTCGTATTTCAGGCGCTAAAAATGCCGCATTGCCAATTTTGGCCGGTGCATTATTAGCTGAACATCCTGTAGTTGTCGGTAATGTACCGCACTTACATGATATTACAACAACCATGAGTCTTTTGGGGCAAATGGGTGTGCAGCTATCGGTGGATGAAAAAATGCGTGTTGAGGTGGACAACTCAACGATAAGTTCATTTAAGGCGCCTTATGAACTGGTTAAAACGATGCGAGCCTCAATTATCGTATTAGGGCCTTTGTTGGCGCGTTATGGCAAGGCAGAGGTTTCTTTGCCTGGTGGTTGCGCTATTGGTTCTCGACCTGTTGATATTCATTTGAAGGGTCTTGAAGCTATGGGTGCTGAGATTCGCGTAGAAAAGGGTTATATTCATGCTTCTTGCGAGCGTTTAAAGGGCACACGTATCGTAATGGATATGGTGACTGTAACGGGAACTGAAAACTTGATGATGGCTGCAACCTTGGCTGAGGGAACAACAATTCTGGAGAATGCAGCACGTGAGCCTGAGGTTAGTGATTTGGCTCATTTTCTCAATAAACTCGGTGCGAAAATAACAGGTATTGGAACGGATACTATAGTTATTGAAGGTGTAGATAGCTTAGCGGTCGAAAATTTAGTTTACGACATTTTGCCTGATCGAATTGAGGCCGGTACTTACCTTGTTGCTGCCGCTGTTACGGGTGGGAAAATAAAGATTAAGGATGTTGATCCAACGACCCTAGATATGGTGATATCTAAATTAGTTGATGCGGGTGCCGACATTGTTGTAGGGGATGATTGGATAGCACTAGACATGCATGGAAAACGTGCCAAAGCAGTGTCATTTAAAACAGCACCTTACCCTGGTTTTCCTACAGATATGCAAGCTCAGTTCATGGTTTTGAATACGTTGGCTGAAGGTACGTCCATTATTACTGAAACGATTTTTGAGAATCGCTTTATGCACGTTCATGAATTACAGCGCTTAGGAGCGGATATTAAGCTTGAGGGTAATACGGCTGTTTGTGAGGGCGTTGATAAATTGCAAGGTGCGACAGTGATGGCAACAGATTTAAGAGCGTCAGCGAGCTTGGTTATTGCAGGTTTAGTTGCTGAGGGTGAAACTGTGATAGAGCGAATTTATCACATTGATCGTGGTTATGAATGTATTGAGGAGAAAATAGCTCTGTTAGGTGGCTCAATCCGCCGAGTACCGAGCTAAGACGTTATGTTAACAATTGCCATTTCAAAAGGCAGGATCTTAAAAGATACCTTGCCGCTATTGGCGGAGGCAGGAATAGAGCCCTCCGAAGATTTAGCTAAAACACGTAAGTTGATTGTGCCGAGCAAGTGTGGAGAAGTTAACCTAGTAATTATCCGTGCTACAGATGTACCTACGTTTGTTGAGTATGGTGCCGCAGATGTAGGGGTCGCAGGTAAAGACGTGCTGGTTGAGCATAATAGCGATAATTTATACGAGCCTTTGGACTTAAATATAGCGAAGTGCCGTTTGATGACGGCTATCGTTACAGGTAAAGATTTGCCATCAGGGAAAATTAGAGTGGCATCAAAGTATGTTTCTTTGACCGAGCAATATTTTGCTAAAAAAGGTCAGCAGGTTGAGATTATTAAACTGTATGGCTCAATGGAGTTGGCGCCTATCGTAGGTTTGGCTGACTGTATCGTCGATTTGGTTGATACGGGTAATACGTTGAAGGCTAATGGCATGGAACCGTTAGACCTTATTATGAATATCAGTTCTAGACTAGTTATCAATAAAGCGTCTATGAAAATGAAGCATCAGCAGATTAAATCGTTGGTGAGTAAGTTAGAAACAGCGGTTAATAATAGGCGCTAAAATGAATGTGAAAACCCTTAATGCGTCTAGCGAGGACTTCAATCAAGTATTGGATGGCTTGTTAGCGTGGGATGCTGAGGACGATGCCTCTATCTATCAGCGTGTATCGGAGATTATTAGCGATGTACGTAAGCAAGGGGATCGAGCTTTATTATCATATACTCAGAAGTTTGATCAGTGGGATGTGACCGCCGATAGTCTCTTGTTGGATAAAAAACAGCTAAAAGCTGCGTGGGATGAGTTGCCGGCTAGCCAGCTTGAAGCTTTAAATACAGCCGCAGCTAGGGTGCGTAATTATGCCGAGCAGCAAGCATTGAAGTCGTGGAGTTTTACTGATGAGTTGGGTAACCAGCTTGGGCAAAAAGTTACAGCGCTTGATCGAGTAGGTGTTTATGTGCCAGGTGGTAAGGCGGCTTACCCATCATCAGTACTAATGAATGTCATCCCTGCTAAGGTTGCTGGGGTAGGCGAAATTATTATGGTGACCCCGACACCTAAAGGTGAAGTGAATAATATTGTGCTTGCCGCAGCATACTTAGCGGGTGTAGATAAATTGATTAGGGTCGGTGGGGCGCAGGCTATTGCCGCGTTAGCCTACGGTACTGAGACGGTTCCTGCGGTAGATAAAATTGTTGGCCCAGGGAATATCTACGTTGCAACGGCAAAGAAATTGGTGTTTGGCCAAGTCGGTATTGATATGGTCGCGGGGCCTTCAGAAATACTCATAATTTGTGACGGTAAGACGAATCCAGACTGGATTGCGATGGATTTGTTTTCGCAGGCGGAGCATGATGAGAATGCTCAATCCATTTTAATATCATTAGATTTGGATTTTATTGACGCTGTTAAGAATAGTATGGAGAAACTATTGCCGACTCTTAACCGTGCCGATGTAATTAAAAAATCGATGGAAAGCCGAGGTGCGTTAATCTATGCGGAAACAGCTGAGCAAGCTGTAACAATTGCAAATAAAATTGCGGCAGAACACTTGGAATTGTCTATTGATGATGCTGAGCAATGGGCGCAAAAAATAAAGCATGCAGGGGCCATTTTTATAGGTCGTTATACCGCGGAAGCCTTAGGCGATTATTGTGCTGGGCCAAACCATGTGTTACCAACGTCGGCAACGGCTCGCTTTTCATCACCATTAGGTGTGTATGATTTCCAGAAAAGGTCGAGCATGATTAACTGTAGTGCGGAAGGGGCGTCGGTGTTGTCTGAGACAGCGTCAATCTTGGCAAGAGGGGAATCTTTGGATGCACATGCTAGATCGGCAGAGTTTCGTAAACTAAATAACTAATTACCGTGCAAAAAAAAACTAATATTGGTGATTTAATTCGCCCAGAAATTAAGCAGATGAATGCCTATCATGTACCTGAAGCCACGGGCATGGTGAAATTGGATGCTATGGAAAACCCATTTCCTTGGCCTGATGATATGAAGAAGCAGTGGTTGGAGTTGATGAGCACGGTAGAGCCAAACCGTTACCCAGATCCTGCGGCAAAAGAACTTATTCAAGAGTTACGTCAGTGTTTTTCGGTAGATGATGAGTTGGGCTTGATTTTGGGGAATGGCTCAGATGAATTGATTCAACTGATCATTATGGCGATGAAAAAAGACGTCTGTGTTATGGCGCCAACCCCTAGTTTTGTTATGTATCAACATATAGCAAAATCGATGGGAGTAGATTTTGTAGGCGTACCATTAAGTGGCGATTTCACCCTTGATATGCCCGCGATGCTTGCGTCAATCAAAAAACACAATCCAGCGGTTATATTTTTAGCCTACCCTAATAACCCAACAGCCAATTTATTTGATAATGCCGATTTACTAGCAATAATTGAAGCAAGTCAGGGTATTGTCGTGATTGATGAGGCATATCAACCATTTGCTGGCAAAAGTTACTTGAGTCAGGTTAAAAGGTTTGACCGCGTGCTTGTCATGCGAACGGTGTCTAAACTTGGACTTGCTGGCTTGAGGTTAGGATTCTTGGTGGGTTCTGAAGAAATTTTGTGTCAACTTGAAAAAATACGCTTACCTTATAATATAAATAGCTTAACTCAGCTGACGGCTCATTTTGCATTTAAGCATATCGATATTTTTAATGCGCAGGCGGCAATGATTTGTGACCAGAGAGAAGGGTTGCTGCGGTCTTTAACTGAAATGGATAATATCCAAGTGTTTCCAAGCAAGGCTAATTTCATTTTATTTGCTCTGTTGGATGATTCGGCCGAGCGCGTATTCGATGCGTTAAAGCTTAAAGGTATGTTGATAAAGAAAATGGGGGTAGTGTTAGGTTTGCCTCAAAACTGTTTACGAGTCACCGTTGGTACAGCAGAAGAGAATGAATTGTTTTGCGAGCATTTGAAAACGATACTGAAAAAGTAAGCGTTTTTTAATTGAATACTTGAGTTTTAATCGACTTTAAGCTTTTGCGTGTACCCAATAAATTAAATTAATATGTTAAAATCGCACCCATTAAGTGCTATGTAGGGATCTGCAGTAGCAATTTACGATGATTTTATGGAGAATTAAATGAGCGAACAAGTAGTAGATAAGCGCAGACGTTTGTTTCTGACGGCTGCAGCTACTGCGGTAACGGGGGTTGGTGCGGCGTATGTTGCAGTACCATTTTTATCTTCAATGAACCCCAGTGATCGGGCTAAAGCTGCTGGTGCTCCAGTTGAAGCGGATATTTCTAAGTTAGAGTCTGGTCAGTTGATTCGTGTTGAATGGCGCGGCAAACCAGTTTGGGTGTTGAAGCGAACAGAACAACTGATAGAACAATTAGCAACGACAGTTGATGAATTACGTGATGCAGATTCTAATGAATCTGAGCAGCCGGATTCATGTAAAAATAGTGGTCGTTCAATTAAACCTGAAGTGTTTTTAGCCGTTGGAATTTGCACTCACTTAGGTTGTTCTCCATCGTTTAGACCTGACATAGCACCCGAAGATTTAGGTGCCGACTGGAAAGGTGGGTTCTTTTGCCCTTGTCATGGTTCAAAATTTGACTTGTCTGGGCGTGTTTATGCCGGTGTGCCAGCACCTTTGAATTTGGTTATACCGCCGCATAAATATTTGACAGATAGCAGAATATTGATTGGCTCGGATGGAGGGCAGGCATAATGAGCGGCATGTTGAAAAATGCGTTAGGTTGGATGGATGACAGATTTCCACTAAGTAAGGTTTGGAATGAGCATCTTGCTGAATACTATGCGCCCAAAAACTTTAACTGGATGTATTATTTTGGCTCTTTAGCCATGTTAGTTCTGGTTAATCAAATTATTACAGGTATCTTTTTAACGATCCATTACAAGCCAGATGCAAAATTAGCATTCGACTCTGTTGAATACATTATGCGTGATGTTGAGTGGGGTTGGTTAATTCGTTATATGCACTCAACAGGTGCATCAGCTTTCTTTGTTGTGGTTTACTTACATATGTTCCGTGGTTTGATTTACGGCTCATTTAAAAAGCCGCGTGAGTTAGTTTGGGTGTTCGGCATGATTATTTATGTCGCACTTATGGCAGAAGCCTTCATGGGGTACTTACTACCTTGGGGACAAATGTCTTATTGGGGTGCTCAAGTTATTGTATCTTTGTTTGGGGCTATTCCCTATGTAGGTGAAGACCTTGCTTTGTGGTTGCGTGGTGATTATGTTATTTCCGACGCTACCCTTAATAGGTTTTTTGCTTTCCACGTTATAGCAATACCTTTAGTTCTTGTTATCTTGGTATTTATGCATATTGTTGCCTTGCATGCGGTCGGATCAAATAATCCTGAAGGCATTGAAATTAAGAAGCATAAAGATGAAAAAGGCATACCTCTAGATGGGATTCCATTTCACCCTTATTACTCCGTTAAGGATTTAGTAGGTGTCGCAGTTTTCCTATTTATCTTCGCGTTAATTATCTTTTACATGCCTGAAATGGGCGGTTACTTCTTGGAGCATGCTAACTTTGTACCTGCGAACCCTTTAAAAACACCTGATCATATTGCGCCAGTGTGGTACTTCACTCCGTTTTACGCAGTATTACGTGCGGTTCCCGATAAGTTTCTTGGGGTAGTGGCGATGGGCGCGGCAATTGTTGTTTTATTCTTATTACCTTGGTTGGATCGTGGTGTGAATAAATCAATACGTTATAGAGGTCCTGTATTTAAAGCTGCGATTGTTGCTTTTGTTATCAGCTTCGTTGGTTTGGGTTACTTTGGTATGCAGCCTGTAACACCGGTAGGAACATTTTTCTCAAGGTTCTTTTCAGTCATTTATTTCGCGTTTTTCTTACTAATGCCGTTTTATTCAAACATTGGTCAAGATGAATATGTTCCAGAGAGGGTGGACGAGAAATGAAAAAATTTATCATAGCTTTATTTATGCTGCTATCAACGCAAGCTTTTGCGTCAAGTGGTTCTATCCACCTAGAAGAAGCAAATGTTGATTTGAGTGATCAGGCGTCTCTTCAAAGAGGGGCAAAATACTTTGTAAATTATTGCTTAAGTTGTCACTCGGCTAAGCATCTTCGTTACTCTAGAATGGCTCAGGATTTGGCTATACCGCCAGAGTTGGTAGCGGAGAACTTGATGTTTACTGGTGAGAAAATCTTCGATAGCATGACAATTACAATGCGCCCTGAAGATGCAGTTAATTGGTTTGGTGTAAACCCGCCTGACTTGTCTTTAATTGCTAGGTCTAGAGGGTCAGATTGGCTATATACTTACTTAAAGAGCTTTTATATTGATGATTCACGACCATTTGGGGTGAATAACTTATTGTTCCCTGATGTTGGTATGCCTCACGTGTTGGCAGACTTACAAGGCTTGCAGCGTGCAGTATATAAAGATGTTGAAGACTCAGAAGGCAATGTGCGCAGTGTTATAGCTGGGTTGGAAATTGCACAGGCAGGCCGTATGAATACTGTTGAATATGATCAAGCGATGCATGATCTAGTCAACTTTATGACCTATATGGGCGAACCTGCAAAGCTTGAACGCGAAAGTTTAGGCGGTAAGGTGTTAGCGTTTATATTTCTAATGATAGTCATCTTCTACTTCCTTAAAAAGGAATACTGGAAAGATATTCATTAAGAATAAATTAGACCCAAAATTTAAGAGCTTTGCTTTATAGCAAAGCTCTTTTTTGTTTTAAACAAATAGGAAGCAACAATGATAAATGCATTAAATAGAAAATCAATAATGACCCTCTTTTCTGACCCTTTATGTCACTATAGTCATAGGGCGCGTTTTATTTTATGTGAAAAAAGTGCTTCAGCTGATGTTGAGTATGTTGATGGGAAAGAGTTTCCTGAGGACCTTCAAGAGTTAAACCCATACGGCACTTTGCCTATTTTGATTGATCGCGATTTAGCTTTATTTAACTCAAGAATTATTATGGAGTATTTAGATGAGCGTTTCCCGCATCCTCCCTTGTACCCTATTGACCCTGTTTCAAGAGCAAGATCTCGACTATTAATTCATAGAATTGATAAAGACTGGTACACATTGTTAGATGATGTTATCAATGCTGGCGAGAAGAAAGCAGCTAAAGCTAAAAAACTATTGCGTGAAAACTTGATTGCGGCATTGCCATTATTTGAAGCAAATAAATACTTCTTGAGTGATGAATTTTCATTAGTTGATGGTGTTCTTGCGCCTTTACTATGGCGTTTACCACTTTATGGAATTGAGTTTCCGAAAGAAGCCGTGGCGATTAAAGACTATATTGCTTTAGTTACTTCGCGTGAAACATTTAAAGAGAGCTTGAGTAATGAAGAACGTGACATGATGGAAAGTCATGAGTTGATGGCGTCTTAAGGTTTATTTATAGAAATGAGCCCATTAAAACCTTACCTTGTTAGAGCGTTGTATGAGTGGATTGTTGATAACGGTCTAACCCCTTATTTATTAGTTGACGCTCTATATGAGGGAGTGGAGGTTCCAGCGTCATATATATC
>Ga0209826_1003375_pt1 | contig 10107 bp, 7 predicted proteins | sample GOMGulsemesocosm_5_FD_184637 | JGI IMG/M metagenome (GOLD analysis project Ga0209826, IMG submission 184637) | Methane-oxidizing microbial communities from mesocosms in the Gulf of Mexico - GOM15C Gulf of Mexico (SPAdes) (version 2) | ecosystem: Environmental > Aquatic > Marine > Cold seeps...
GGTGATGTGAAAAGTATGATTACTCACCCATCAACAACCACGCATGGGCGTTTAACAGAAGAAGAACGTGAGAAAGCAGGCATCACAGACTCTCTACTTAGGTTAGGCGTAGGCTTGGAAAACGTTGAAGATATAAAAGCAGATTTAAACAGAGGCTTGCAAAACCTTTAGCAATAAAGAAATTTTAAGCACTGTCAAAAAGTAACCTTAGGAGTATTTGAAAATTGAAATCTTTAGATCACCTGTTTGAAAATAATTCCACATGGGCTGATGCTATGAAGGCAAAAGACCCTGAGTATTTTACTCGTTTGTCCAAACAGCAAGCGCCAGAAATCCTCTGGATTGGTTGTTCTGATAGTCGTGTTCCCGCCAATCAAATAACAGGCCTTGAGCCTGGTGAGGTGTTTGTACACCGTAATATTGCCAATGTAGTCGTTCATACCGATTTAAACTGTTTATCCGTTATTCAGTTTGCCGTAGAAGTACTCCAAGTAAAACACATTATCATTTGTGGGCATTATGGCTGTGGCGGCATTAATGCTGCCCTAGATAACGAAGAGCATGGCTTAATCGATAATTGGCTGCGACATATTAAAGACGTCGTACGTTTTAATAGTGAAAAGTTTAGCGGCCTTAAGGAAAGCGAAAAAGCAGATTTATTATGTGAGTTAAATGTCAAAGAACAAGTTAACAACATTTGTAATACAAGCGTTGTTAAAAAAGCTTGGCGCAAAGGCAAAGAACTATCTATTCATGGGTGGATTTATAATGTTGAAAACGGTATTTTGAAAGACTTACATACTTGTGTAACATCAAAAAAATCTAACAATTAAAATAATGGAGCATTAGCCGAATGGGCAGAGCATACCAAAACCGTAAAGATTCGATGGCAAAAACATCGGATATGAAAGCCAAAGTTTATAGCCGCTATGGACGTGAAATATATGTGTGCGCCAAGTCTGGCGGTGTTGATCCAACTGGTAATCTCGCATTACGTAGCCTTATAGACAAGGCTAAGAAAGACCAAGTTCCAACACACGTGATAGATAAAGCTATTGATAAGGCAAAAGGTGGCGGTGGGGAAGATTATTCACCAGCACGCTATGAAGGCTACGGCCCCGGCGGAAGCATGGCAATTATCGATTGCTTAACCGATAACCCTAATCGTACTTTTGGCGATGTCCGTCAGGCATTTACCAAAACAAAATGCAAAATAGGTACTGAGGGCAGTGTTAGTCACATGTTCGACCATTCAGCCATTTTTGTTTTTAAACACGATGATGAAGACGCTATTTTAGAAATATTGATGGATGCCGACGTTGATGTAACTGATGTTGAAAGCGAAGAGGGTGCTGTTACTGTGTTTGCCCTCCATACAGATTATTTCAAAGCTAAACAGGCATTAATGAGCGGCCTAGGCGAAGTGGACTTTGATGTGGATGAAATCCAATTTATCCCGCATGCGTTTACAACCATTGGCGGCGATGACGTTGAAATGTTTGAGAAATTTTTAGCCATGCTAAATGAGCTGGATGATGTTCAGCATGTTTACCACAATGTCGAAAATGCTTAGAGCAAAAAGATAAAAGACTTTATTCCCATTCTGGTATTTGTGAATATCAGAATGGGCTGTTAGTCGCTACAAAATATCAATACACTGCGAAACTTCAGTGAGTGCTTTTCCTTTCGCATCGAAGGAGAGTTCGTGAAACTTAAGCCTATTCTCATAATCAATCGTAATAACCGTAGAGCACCGTGTTCCATACGTATCGCTTCTTATAAAAACAGCTGACAATAAACGCTCTAACTCCAATGCGGCACCCGTACTCGGCAATTTGCTATCAGAAGGCCGTACTTCAGAATGCATAATATTAAGCAATGTCGAAACGTCTATTGCAGACTCCGCATGTTCTAAAGCACTAACAGCTTCACGCAGCTTTGGCCATGGTGTATTAAGTGATGCATTACTTAACCCGTGCACTCCTTTGTTAATTTGATGTATTTGGTGCGTATCATTTGAATAGTGCCAAAGACCACTTTTATCGAAAAGTAAAAGATTAAAAAGGGCGTACTCAGCATCGTTTGTCTTTAATTTATTGATGAAATCAGCTGCGCTAAGCGATTGTTTTAAAAAGTCACTTACCAATAAACCACGAGAAAGATTAGCCGTTTTGTTAAAAGGCGGCTTTCTTATGTTGGTAACAGCCGCAAGCCTGCCATTCGTATCAACACTTAACCAACTGCCCCCAGCCACTTTGTCTCTACCACCAAAAACAGAAGGCGCTTGAGGCCAAAATGCAGCCTGTGCCGTCGCACGTTTATGGTACTCGTCACGATTAGATAGAAGCACCAACTTATAATCGCTAAAATATTGATGGGCAAAAACGATAAGGCACATACTGTAAAACTCTTCACTTTAAAGAATGCTTGTATCAAACACTGCTCGGTTAGATCTGTCAATTATGCTAAAAAACGACTATAATTATGAGCTAATTTTTTAGATTTTGCTTGTTCTCTATCTAGAGCGTAAGCAGCGTTAAAGCGGGAAGAGCTTCAAATTAAACTTGGCTTATTCCCTTCATTTATTCCAAAGGAGTCATATAGTGTTAGAAGAATATCGCAAACATGTAGAAGAGCGTGCGGCTATTGGTGTTGTACCAAAACCGTTAGATGCTGATCAAGTAGCTGGTCTTATCGAGTTATTAAAAACTCCACCTGCGGGCGAAGATGAGTTTTTACTAAACCTTATAACAAACCGTGTTCCTGCTGGTGTTGACGAAGCTGCTTATGTAAAAGCAGGTTTCCTTGCGGCTATAACAACTGGTGAAGCGTCTTCTCCTTTAATTGATGCGACTAGAGCGACTGAATTATTAGGCACAATGTTAGGCGGTTACAACATTATGCCTTTGGTTAATTTACTTGATAATTCTGAGCTAGCTGAAACAGCTGCAGACCAGTTATCACACATTTTATTAGTGTTTGATGCATTTCATGACGTTAAAGAAAAAGCAGATGCAGGCAACGCACCAGCTAAACGCGTTATGCAGTCATGGGCGGATGCTGAATGGTTTACAAGCAAACCTGCACTAGCTGAAAAGTTAACTGTTAAAGTCTTTGAAGTAACAGGTGAAACTAACACAGATGACTTGTCTCCAGCACCAGATGCGTGGTCACGTCCAGATATCCCTTTACATGCGCTAGCGATGTTGAAAATACCACGCGATGGTATTAACTCAGACGTACCGGGCGAAAAAGGTCCTATCGTTCAAATTGAAGAAATGGAAAAAGACGGCATTCCTTTAGCGTATGTTGGCGATGTTGTTGGTACGGGTTCTTCACGTAAATCAGCAACAAACTCTGTTTTATGGTTTATGGGTGACGATATTCCTTATATTCCTAATAAGCGCGGTGGTGGTGTTTGTATTGGTGGCAAAATTGCTCCTATTTTCTTCAACACAATGGAAGATTCAGGCGCGTTACCGATTGAAATGGATGTTGCTAACTTCAACATGAACGATGTTATCGACATCTACCCATACGAAGGTAAAGTAACAAAATCAGGTACTGACGAAGTTCTATCAACATTTGAACTGAAATCAAACGTTATCCTAGATGAAGTTCAAGCGGGCGGCCGTATCCCTCTTATTATTGGTCGTGGTTTAACACTGCGTGCGCGTACAGCGTTAGGCTTAGGTGCTTCAGAATTATTCCGTACACCAGAAGTACATGCAGACAGTGGCAAAGGTTTTACACTGGCTCAAAAAATGGTGGGTAAAGCATGTGGCGTTGAAGGCATTAGAGCTGGCGTTTACTGCGAACCACAAATGACAACAGTGGGCTCACAAGATACAACTGGCCCAATGACACGTGATGAACTTAAAGATTTAGCTTGTTTAGGTTTCTCAGCTGATTTAGTGATGCAGTCTTTCTGTCACACAGCGGCTTACCCAAAACCTGTTGATGTTGTAACGCATCACACATTACCTGATTTCATCACCGACCGTGGCGGTGTACCTTTACGTCCAGGTGACGGTATCATTCACTCTTGGCTAAACCGTATGCTACTTCCTGATACCGTTGGTACAGGTGGTGATTCACATACGCGTTTCCCATTAGGTATTTCATTCCCTGCGGGTTCCGGTCTTGTGGCTTTTGCTGCAGCAACTGGCGTTATGCCATTGGATATGCCTGAGTCAATTTTGGTTCGTTTCAGTGGTGAAATGCAACCAGGCATTACTTTACGTGACATGGTTAATGCTATTCCTTTAGCTGCTATCGAAAAAGGCTTACTAACCGTTGCTAAAGAAGGCAAAGTGAATGCATTCTCTGGTCGTATCCTTGAAATTGAAGGCTTACCAGATCTTAAAGTAGAGCAAGCGTTTGAATTATCAGATGCATCTGCTGAACGTTCAGCTGCTGGTTGTAGCATCAAACTTAATAAAGATCCTATCATTGAATATCTAAATTCAAACATCGTTATGTTGAAATGGATGATTGCTGAAGGTTATGGCGACGTAAGAACGATTGAGCGCCGCATTAAAGGTATGGAAGAGTGGTTAGCGAATCCTGAATTAATGGAAGCTGACGCTGACGCTGAGTATGCTGAAATCATCGAAATTAACATGAGCGATATTCATGAGCCTATCCTTGCTTGCCCTAACGATCCTGATGATGTGAAAACATTAGCTGACGTTGCAGGTACAAGTATTGATGAAGTATTCATTGGTTCATGCATGACAAACATTGGTCACTTCCGCGCAGCGGGTAAATTATTGCAAGAGTTTGGTGGAGTTCTTCCAACACGCTTATGGATTACGCCTCCAACTAAAATGGATGAAGCGCAACTAACTGCAGAAGGTTACTACAATATTTACGGTACATCTGGCGCACGTACAGAAATGCCAGGCTGTTCACTTTGTATGGGTAACCAAGCGCGTATTGCTGAAAACTCTACGGCTATTTCAACATCAACTCGTAACTTCCCTAATCGCTTAGGTAATGGAGCTGATGTGTATTTAGCCTCTGCAGAACTTGCAGCAGTTGGCGCAATTCTAGGAAAAATTCCAAGTAAAGCTGAGTACATGGAATACGCCCAGAAAATAGATACAATGGCTGAAGATACTTACCGTTACTTAAACTTCGATCAAATTGAAGAATATAAGAAGATTGCGGATACCGTTAAAATAGCTTAATTACTGGGCTTGTTAACTAAAAAAGGCGCTGTGAAAACAGCGCCTTTTTTATTGCCTAAGATGAATTAGGGTAGACTTATTTAAATTGCCCGTACTCTATGAATTCAATTAAATGTGAGTCTTAAAATAAATGTCACCAACACTACTAGCCGTTTATAACCGAACTATATTAGGTCACCCTTTAATTACGCTACTTATGGTCGCTTTTGTAATTTCTGGGCTGGCATCTTACACTCCTAAATTCAGGTTGGATGCTTCTGCTGATTCCTTGGTGCTTGAGAGTGATGAGTCACTTGAATATTATCGAGCAGTTAAAGCGCTTTATGGTTCAGATGATAGTTTAATTATTACCTACACGCCAAATGCTAATCTTTTCTCTGATGAAGTTCTAAAGGATTTAAAGCAGCTGCGTTCTAAGCTAGAAAAAGTGGAGCGGGTGGAGTCAGTCACAACATTACTAGATGTTCCTCTAATCAAAAGCCCGCCCGTTACGTTATTTGAATTAAGTGAGGAGGTTCTTACACTAGAAAGCACAAAAACTGACCGTAAATTGGCGGAAAAAGAAATTCTTGCCAGTCCACTTTATCGTGATTTATTAGTTAGCAGAGATGGAACGACGACGGCCTTGCAGGTCATTTTTCAATATGACGAAAAGTGGGAGCGCTTGTTAAAACAACGTGATGATTTGCGCGCAAAACAACTGGAGGCTGCACTTTCTTTAGAAGACAGTCAGAAGTTACAGAAATTTTCTAATGAGTTTGATGCTTATAATGCATCGCTACAAGCACGACAAAATAGAAATATTGTGACTGTGCGTAAGATTATGGATGAACATCGAAAGGTCGCTAGTCTTTATTTAGGTGGCGTACCAATGATCGCGAGTGATTCGATTAACTTTGTCCGCCACGATCTAACGACGTTTGGTGTGGGCGTTTTTATTATTCTAATCGTAATTCTGAGTGTCATTTTTAGACGCCCTCGTTGGGTTGTTCTTGCGATGATAACGTGTACAGCATCGGGAGTTAGTATGATTGGTGTACTGGGAATGCTTAATTGGCCAGTGACTGTTGTTTCATCCAATTTTGTTTCCTTGCTGCTTATTCTTACGCTGTCGTTATTGGTTCATTTGATTGTTCGGTATAGAGAGCTGTTAAAACTACAGTCGACAATTAATCAGCGCGATTTAGTTCTTGCAACAGTAGGAAGTAAATTTATTCCCTGCTTATATACCTCAATAACAACAATGGTGGCATTTGGCTCTTTATTGGTGAGTGGCATTCGCCCTGTGATTGATTTTGGCTGGATGATGGTTATTGGTATTATCGTGGCTCAATTGATTGCATTTACCCTATTTCCTGCAGCACTGATGCTGTTTGATAAGGAAGAAACTGTTGATGATCATGACTTTACCGAAGCAGCCACGCAGTTTTTAGCTCGAAAAAATGAGCAATATGGTGGTGGAATTATCTTATTGTTTGCCACTTTAGCTATTCTCAGCGTTTGGGGTATTACTAAGCTGACAGTTGAGAATCGGTTTATTGATTACTATAAAGAGTCCACTGAAATTTATCAGGGGATGGAATTAATCGACCATAAGTTAGGTGGAACAACACCTTTGGATGTGATCATTGATGCACCTGCTAATTTCTTCTTGGAAGAAGAGGGCGGTGACGACGAAGAGTATGACGAACTTTTTGATGATGAGTTTTCTGATACTGAAGTTGGCATAACAGGGTCCAGCTACTGGTTTAATAGTGACATGCTGGGTGAGATCGAGGACATACATAACTTCCTTGAAGGGTTTGATGAAACCGGAAAAGTTATCTCAATTGCTACGACAATCAGTTTGCTGAAAAGTCTTAATGAGGACATTCTCAATAATGATTTTGAACTGGCCATTCTCTATAAAAAACTACCCCCTGTTATTAAAGGATCCCTAATTGACCCGTATATGTCAGAGGATGGGAACCAATTACGCTTCAGCATTAGAATTTTTGAGTCAGACCCTAAGCTTAAACGAGATGAATTATTGACTAAGATTCGTCAGGGCTTAACTCAAGAACTTGGGCTAGACGATGAGCAAATTAAAATTACCGGTATGGTAGTGCTTTATAACAATATGCTTCAGAGCCTTTTTAAGTCGCAGATTCTGACACTTGGTGTTGTTTTTATTGCCATTTTATTTATGCTTTCAATACTCTTTAGGAATATACGGTTAGCGGCAATCGCAATCATTCCGAATATTATGGCAGCAGGCATGGTCCTTGGCCTGATGGGGTGGCTAAGTATTCCCTTGGATATGATGACCATAACGATTGCGGCCATTTGTATAGGGATTGCTGTTGATGACACCATTCATTACGTTCACAGGTTTACCGATGAATACAGCAAACATCAAGACTACTGGCTTGCTGCTCGGCTCAGCCATAGCACCATAGGTCGGGCTATGTATTACACCTCATTAACCATTACGATTGGTTTTTCAATTTTAGTGTTTTCTAATTTCATACCCACCATATACTTTGGTCTGTTAACCGGATTTTCTATGATTGCTGCTTTATTGGCAAATATGACACTGTTACCTTTGCTAATAATTCGTTTTAAACCACTGGGTATAACTAATTAGCTCATTACTTAACTAATCGAATAGAACCGTTAATATTAACTCGAATATTTGAGCTGCTCTGCTGTAGGTTTGCAGGTGCAGATTTTGTCATCATTGAGTCTGCAGCCATCATTCGTGGCTGAGCGTAATAAACAGGGTGCTGTTGGTTGTTGGTGTTAATGCTAATTTGGTGAATGATATATTTATTCTTATCAAACCCTTGGGTAACAACTTGCGCTTGCTCTTTAAAGTTTTTAATAGCTAGCTTAATAAGCTTTTTATTAACGGCTTCTCTTTTTTCTTTTGAAACGTGGTAACGCAATGATTTAATAAGAAGCTTCTTTTGTAATACACCCATTAATTCACCTAATTGAACACTGTTTTTACTTTCTAGAGTAATCGTTTGTGAACCGCGCCAAGCTCTAAATATACGTTTGTTATACAGCTGGTGTGATGTGTATTGCCCACCTTTAACTTTAACGTCTTTAAATGGCTTTGCCGCTTTTAACGCCCATGCCATTTTCTCATTAATGTTCTTAGCTAGAACAGAAGGGTCATGGTTTTCAGCCTCAACAGAAATAACCGCTTGCATGGTATCTGTTTCAACTTCTACGCTGGCAGATGCTTGTAAGTTAACGATGCCTTCTGGTGGCGTTTCGTGTGCAAAAGCAGGGCTTACTAATAAACTAAGCCCTAATAGCAATATCCATTGACGCATCTTTTCTTCCTATTCAATTAAAGTCTTAAAACTATACCTTTTTAAGATGAATGGTCGATTAATGATTATCCAAACGATTTAAGCCATTTAATGCCGCAACACGATATGCTTCTGCCATTGTTGGGTAATTAAACGTTGTGTTCGTGAAGTAACGAATTGTATTCGCTTCGCCTTCTTGCGCCATAATAGCTTGCCCAATATGAATAATCTCAGCTGCTTGGTCACCAAAGCAATGTACACCTAATATCTCTAGTGTTTCAGAGTGAAAGATTATTTTTAATAAGCCTTGGGTTTCACCAGAAATTTGCGCACGAGCTAAAGAATCGAATCGCGAGTAACCTGTTTCATAAGGTATTTTTTGTTCAGTTAACTCTTTTTCGGTATAGCCAATAGAGCTAATTTCAGGGTTTGTATAAATACCTGTTGGGATGTTTTTAATAAGCTTCGCATCGCAGAAGCCATCAACAATATGGCTGGCTGCAAATCGACCTTGATCATAAGCAGCGCTGGCTAAGCTTGGGTAACCAATAAAGTCACCAACAGCATAGATATGCTCTTTACCTTCAACTTGATAGTTCTCATTTACGTTTATTTGGCCGCGTGAGTTAGGTGTAATACCAACTTTTTCAAGCGCGAGATCTTCAAAGTTACCGGTACGACCATTTGCCCAAAGGAAAATATCTGACTTCACGGTTTTTCCAGATGCTAACTTAGTTTCAACAAATTTACCTTGGGAAGCAATGCTTTCATATTCTTCGTTTGAACGAATAACAACCCCTTGCTGGCGCATGTCGTAACTTAGTGCGTGAACAATCTCTTCATCTAAAAATGCGAGTAAAGCTGGTTGCGTGTTAATTAGGTTAACGCTAACACCTAAGCCTTGGAAAATAGAGGCATATTCAGAACCAATAACGCCTGCGCCATAAATAGTAATGGAGCGGGGGGTAAAATCTAAATTAAGGATAGTGTCACTATCAAAGATATTATCGTTACTGAAATCGACATCTTCAGGACGGTATGGGTGCGACCCAGGAGCTAGTACAAAAACGGCAGCCGTTATCTTTTTTGAGCGCCCTTTAGCGTTAGGCTTAATAAGCATGGTGTTGTCATCAACAAAACTGGCTGTGCCATACAGAAGGTCTAAGTTGTTTCTTTCATAAAAGGCACTGCGCATTTTCACCTGCTTACTGATGACGTCGGTTGCCGTACCTAAAAGTTGTGGAAACGTTAAATGGATAGGGCCGCCAGCAGCCTCTTTGAAACAACTATTGCGATTAAATTGTATGACACGCTGCACAGCTTGACGTAATGCTTTTGAAGGAATAGTGCCCCAATGAGTGCAGCCACCACCAACTTCTTTATATTTCTCAATAATGGCTACTTTTTTGCCTTCTTTGCAGGCTTTCATTGCAGCACCTTCGCCGCCAGGTCCACTACCAACAACAATTACGTCGTAATCATATTTGCTCATTATTTATTCTCGTTGTTTTTTTATAATCGTTCGTACAAGTATACAACAGATGCGATAAAATTCTGCTTTGCCTAACGTTATTTATTATGTCTGAACTGTTTGTTTTAATTGAGAAAGCACT
>Ga0209826_1003379_pt1 | contig 10100 bp, 7 predicted proteins | sample GOMGulsemesocosm_5_FD_184637 | JGI IMG/M metagenome (GOLD analysis project Ga0209826, IMG submission 184637) | Methane-oxidizing microbial communities from mesocosms in the Gulf of Mexico - GOM15C Gulf of Mexico (SPAdes) (version 2) | ecosystem: Environmental > Aquatic > Marine > Cold seeps...
CGTTTAATAAATTAAAAACTAAGTTTCAGCAAGGCGCTAAAGATGCATTAGGGACGGGAACTTCTGTAGAGTAAATAATTGGATGGATTGGTGTCAGAAGATAGAGTTTTGATATCAATCACTTTATAAAAGTTGGCGGTGTGGATCGTTCTAGGAATAAATGTAAGATACAAGCCTTTAAATTACTTAAAGATTGTAATTTTATTGGGTTGAGAAGGAAGTAATAAATGAAGTACCGTTCAGAAATTGATGGGCTGAGAGCTGTCGCTGTTATACCTGTCATTTTATACCATGCTGGTTTTGGGTTATTTAAAGGTGGTTTTGTTGGTGTTGATATATTTTTTGTTATTAGTGGATATTTAATAACAACGATTCTTTATAAAGAAATAACGGCAGGAAATTTTTCTTTTTCATATTTTTATGAGCGGCGTATTCGTAGAATATTTCCCGCGCTATTTCTTGTTAGTTTAGTTTGCATACCCTTTGCTTGGTTTTGGTTAGCCCCCATAGAATATAAAAGGTTCTCTGAAAGTTTAGCAACGATAAATATATTTTCTTCAAATATATTGTTTTGGAGCCAAGGTGGCTATTTTTCACCAAATACAGCCTTGAAACCACTTCTTCATACTTGGTCATTAGCCGTGGAGGAGCAGTTTTATATATTTTTTCCTCTTTTATTGTTATGTAAACAAGTAAGAAAGCATTACTTGTTAGTAATCGGCAGTCTATTTTTATTAAGTTTTAGTTGGTCTGAATATAGTTTCGTGCTTTACCCTAAGGCGAACTTTTATCTTTTGCCGACTCGCGCATGGGAATTATTAGCAGGTGCTTTATTAGCTTTTCTATTACCCCGCTTAAAAATAAACAGCCCAGTAATTTTTCAATTATCAGCATTACTTGGCTTTGGGATGGTAATTTATTCCATCATGTCATTTAGTAAAGCTGATTTAATGCCAAATAAGTTAACATTAGTCCCCGTTCTAGGGACTGTATTAATCATTGCGTTTGCGAATAAAAATACATTAATCGGAAAAATGTTAGCAATTAAGCCTATAGCAGGAGTAGGGTTGATTAGCTATAGCGCTTATTTATGGCACCAACCTTTATTTGCTTTCGCTCGAGTTAGGTCGTTAGGTGAAGTTTCGGTCGATATTTATAGTATTTTAATTGTCTGCACATTTAGCTTTGCTTATTTATCTTGGCGCTTTGTTGAAGCGCCTTTTAGAAAAAAGAACCATTTTTCTAAAAGGCAAATATTTGTCACTGCTATTTTGGGAGCCTCTTTTTTTATCATAGTCGGGTTAATTGGCATTTTAACCAAAGGGTTGCCTAGTAGGCTGTCAGGAGATGCGGCGTATTATGCAAGTTTTGCTAATAGGTTCAAACCAGTTCGAGAGAAGGCGTGTTACTCGAAAAAACGAAATTTATTATTACCACCTCAAAAGGACTGCATTTATAACCCTGAATTTGAGTTGAATATTGCGCTTTGGGGGGATAGTCATGCTGGTGCGGTTAATGACGCTTTAGCCAAAGAAATAGCATTACAAAAACAGGCTATTATGGAGTTAGTGTATGTCGGGTGTCCACCTGTTATAGGATTTAAAAAATATAATAAAGTTGACCAGTGTAATGAGTTTAATGTAGAAGTATTAAAGTACCTAAAGAGTAGTGATATTCAAACGGTCATCTTAGTTGCTCGTTGGGCATTTTATATTGAAGGAAAGCGTTTTAATAATGAAGAAGGGGGGCTTGAGGCGGGTAATGATGATGGGTATGGTTTGCCTATATCCAGAAATAAATCATTCATTCATGATAAAGACTATATACCAGAAATGGGGAGAATTTATAGAAGCGCAGCTGAGGCTTTGTTAGATGCTGGTAAACGTGTCGTTTTAGTGTATCCAATACCTGAAGCAGGCTGGAATGTCCCCGATTATTTCACAAAGATCCATCTACATAATTATGAGCCACTGAAGAATACGATAGTATCAACATCCGTCAGTACATTTAAAGCAAGGGTGAAAAATATTTATCAACAGTTGGATCTGCTTACTAAGCATCCGAATTTATTAAAAATATACCCAGAAAATGTTTTTTGCAATACGACATTAAGTGGGCGGTGTATTTTGGAGTTAAATAAGCAGCCATTATATTACGATGATGATCATTTAAATTATCTTGGTGGTGAATTATTATCTAAAGAGATAATTATTGGAATGAAAGCTAAGCAGTGGCTGTAAACGTGTATTTGAACTGAAATTTAGAGCCAATTCGTTACATGTTTTTTGATATTTATGCATGTAACGAAAAAAGTTAATGTGACTTTTTAATCTATAGCTGCAACATCTAGAAGTACCAACGATAGCTATAGTTTGCCCTTGTAATCTCCCCGAAAAATAAACTCGACGGTAATAATGGGGGCAATTTAATCTAGCCAGATTTAGCTTTTAGAGCATCAGGCATAATAAACTCTAAAAAGTTAAAATTAACTCTCTAATTATTATTTTTTGAATAAATAATAGCGACTAATAAAATTAGAATATACCCAAATAGCTCTACAAGCTCCTCAAGAAACACATGGTGTGAAATTGAATTTGCTTCTTCAAAAAAACCAGACATAAATAAAAATATTGCAGCCATTCCCATTAGCAAGTTTTTCTTTGAAAAAAGGAATTTCTTTATTTCATATTTATAATGCATTCTATGAAATAATGCATAAATAAACATACTTATAAAGCCGGTTGCAATCATTAATTTACGTCCATTACCTGAAAAAAACAATTTTAATATATTCGGGACATCTAATTCGTCAACGTTGACCTCCCTTAAAAAAAAATTTAGACAAAGAAAAGAAAAAGAACCAAGAATTAATTTATCTGTCCTGTTTTGATAAACAGTTGGCAGAAAAAAAATAAGACAAGCAATAACTAATGTAAGGGCCTGTGTATTTTCTAGTACTCCATTTTCGGCATAAACTGAAACCTGGTTAAGCATGTAAACATCATAACCAAACCAACATATTAGTCCTATATAGACTGCTAAAGTTATAATGATACTCATATTGAAAAAATTTTTGATAATTGCCTCCATAATTTAATTAAAATATTTTTCCCCTTTATTGTTTTCTATCAATGTACTTCCATTTTTAACTAAAGTACTAGTAAGTTATTTTAAGGCCAAAAAATAATTGGAACCCGAATAGAAGGATATGAATTTTCGGGGAGATTATAAATTTGTTATATGTTTTTTTGATGCGTATACATGTAACGAAGAAAATTGAATGTAGGTTTAATTATATGCAACAGCTACTACGGTGTAGAGTTGTGTGAAGTTTTAGCTTCACTAAACTGTAAGGCGTGTAGCGAGGCATAAGCGCCTTGCTTAGCTAATAACTCTGCATGTGAGCCACGTTCTATAATTTCCCCTTGCTCCATGACCAGAATAACATCGGCTTTTTCTATGGTAGACAAGCGATGAGCAATCACAATCGTCGTTCTATTTTCCATCACATGTTCCAATGCTTTTTGAATATAGCGCTCGGAATGCGTGTCTAATGCTGACGTTGCTTCATCAAGAATTAATAGCGGTGCATTTTTCAATAAGGCACGTGCAATTGCAAGACGTTGACGTTGCCCACCTGATAATTGAATGCCATGCTCTCCAATTTCAGTCTGCATACCGTGGCTAAGGTTATTAATAAACTCAGTTGCATAGGCATCATCTGCGGCCTTTAAAACGTCATCTTCTGAGACGCCTTCTAATGAACCATAAGCAATGTTATTAAATACAGTATCGTTAAATAAAGTGATATTTTGTGTCACTAAAGCAATTTGCTCTCTTAATGTTTCTAACGTGTATTCACTGATCTCCACGCCATCTAATAAAATTTGCCCTTGGCTGTAATCATAAAACCGTGGAATAAGGTTAGTTAATGTTGATTTACCACTACCAGACGCTCCTACAATCGCAACTGTTTGTCCTGAGTGAATAGTAAAGTTAATATTGTTCAGTGCTCGTTTTTCTGAGTTAGGGTAGCTAAAGGAAAGGTTTTTACAGATCAGTTGACCATTACCTTTAGCTTTTGTCTGTGTGCCTAAATCTTTTTCTTTTTCTATATCTAATACTTCAAAAATATCACTGGCTGCAGCGATACCTTTTTGGATGTCATTATTTGCATTAACAAGTTGCTGGATAGATTTTGGCATCATGAAAGCCGCAAGTAAATAGGAAACAAACTCACCTGTACTTGCGCCATCCATTAGCTGTAAAGCGAGAAAGAGTAAGGTTGCAAGAGCGCAAGCAACTAATAATTGCATAATTGGGTTTTGCGTAGAGGTAAAAAAACCTACTTTTAATGACTGTTGCTTATTAAATAAGCTATTTTGTTTAAACCGTTGTATTTCGTACTCTGAGCCTCCAAAACATTTAACAACGCGATTGCCTAAAACAAGCTCGGAAGTAATATGAGTCATATCTCCCATTGAATTTTGGATGTTTTTACTTAACGCTCTAAGTCGTTTACTGACAAAGGTTACGATAAGGGCAATAACGGGTGTAATGGCTAAGAAAACTAAGGTTAGCTGCCAATTGATCCATGCTAAATAAGCGAGAAGCCCTATAGTGGTAAGTCCTTCGCGAATAAAAATCCGTACTGAGTCTGTAATGGCGCGTGCAACTTCTGCGACATTATAGGTAATTAAAGAAATCATGTGACCACTGTTCTGAGCATCAAAGTACTCGGTTGAAAGCTTTGTATAATGATCAAATAATTCTCTACGTAGTTTATGTACGACATTGACTGAAACTTTGATTAAAAAATAGTTCCCTAAAAAGCTTCCAGAACTTCTAAATACAACTAAGGCAATGATATAGAGAGGTAAATATTGAGTATCAGATTTATTGCCTTCTTCTAATGTTTCGATAATAATTTTAATCATTTCAGCAAGTAAAGGCTGAGCTAAAGCAATCATTGCAAAGCCAATGAAACTGACGATAAAAAATTTAATTGAGGGTGTCAAATATTTTAAAAGGCGTTTATAGGTATAAAGTCCAGAAATAGAATTAGTGTTTTCTTTAATCATTGTAAGGGGGAGTAAGGCTAGTCCTGCTGAGTGAATGAGTTGCTGCGGCTAAAATAAAGGTGAAAAAAGTATTCATAATTCCATGTCCAAAAGCTAAATTAGTTAGTCCAAAGACAATATATCCTGTACACAGCAGTAGTACTAAACCTGAAAATAAGTGACTTTTTGGAAAGGACAGGTAGTTATAAAATAAAAAGCAAGGGTATATAAGTAATAAGAATAAACTAATAATTCCTAGTCCGCCTTTCCCAACGAGAGTCGTTAGATATTCATTGTGAAAATGTCCAAATTTCTGTAAGTGTTCTTTTAATTGAGTATCCTCTACGAATTCAGTTATTACTTGTTTCGTATTATGTAAGCCAAACCCAGCTATAGGGTGTGATGGGATAGCGGTTAGCGCTGCACTCCATAACGTTAACCTGGTTCCTACAGATGATAGTCTATTTATTTCATAATTGTTAATATCTTCTTTTATATTATCAATGCGAGATTGTACTTGGGGGCTTAAGCTCACCGCACTCATGCTTATTATGCCGGTAAGTAGTAGTATAGATAGCTGCTTAAATGTAACCGCATTTTGCTTATACCAGATAAAAAGTACAACTATAAGTAAAAAGGGGATAGCAATCCACGCACCTCTTGATAATGAAAAAATAACAGCAGCGCAGCCTAAAATAAAACTCAAAATGCTGAAGATTTTTGTACGTTTCGATTCATTATGAATATTGATAAGTGAAAAAAAACTAAGTAATAATGAAATGCAGCCAAAAGGGATCGCATTTATTGCGCCGTGAGCACGCTGATCTAAGTAAAAATATTGAAACAGGGCAACAATACCTGCTAGGGTAGCGCCTACCTTTATGGACATATTCAATGTCTTTGTGTTGATTTGTTGAGACAATAAGACTGCAAGCCAAGGTGCAACTAAAAAATGAATATTAGTACCTAAGCGTTTAAATGCATATAACGATATATCTGATGCTAAAATTGAAAACAGTGCAGTTAGGAAATAAGTAATACAAATAAAGGCGATAGCTGTCGTTTGTTCGTTTGTAAAAGGGTTAATTTTTTGTTGGTGGCAATAATAGAAACTATATAAAGCTAACAGGCTAAATGAAATCTCACTGGCAGCTGGAATTATCAGGATAAAAGCAGGAATAAAGCTACTTAAATAATTAATAGCGGCGGTATATTTATGAGTTGTCATTTTTGTGAATTTATAAATAAGTATTTAGAATATTAAGCGTTTTTTCTGTCGCACCAATATTCTGCCTTAGAAACTCATGACCATTTTTAATCAGTAAGGCGCGATCACCTTTATTAAGGTATAGGCGCTTTATTTCACTTATTAGGTCATTTTCAGTATGGCACTGGATGCTAGCTTGCTGGGTTAATACATTTTGAGAAATTTCTTTGAAATTTAGCATGTGCGGACCAAATAAGGTTGGCGTTCCTGCTGCTAATGATTCTAAAATATTATGCCCACCTATTGGCATAAGGCTGCCGCAAACAAAACTAATATCAGCCGCCGCGTATAACATTTTTAATTCACCGAGGGTATCAGCTATATAGATATCTGTTTTTTTAGTACATACCTCATTACTACTTCGCATTATTATATTAAACTTTTTGCCTTCTGCTAACGCTTTTACTTCGGTAAAGCGATCTGGATGCCTAGGTACAAGGATTAACAATAACTCGGGGATTTCTTGTTTAAGCTTTTGATAGCACTTTAAAAGAATGGCTTCTTCTCCTTTATGCGTACTCGCAGCTATCCAAACAAACCTTTGTTGAAAAAGACTTTTATGTAATTGAGAGCCTTCCGTGATTAGTTTTTTTGAAATAGAAATATCAAATTTTAAATTTCCGAGTACTGAAATTTTATTTTTAGTTACGCCTATATCAATAAAATGCTGCATATCCTCCTCAGTTTGAGCAAATATATTGGTCACCTTATTTAAGGTGGGGACTATAAGGTGGGGGATTTTTTTATAATTTTTAGCAGAGTTAGCTGATAGGCGAGCATTTATAACAAATAGAGGAATATTTCGCTGATGACAGCTAGAAAATAAATTAGGCCAAACTTCTTTTTCCATAATGATTGCCATTTTAGGTTCAAAATGACTGAAAAAATGACGAACAATATAAGGTATATCGTAGGGTAAATAAACATGAGTGACGGTATCATTTAATACACTGAGAACTCTTGCTGATCCAGATGGCGTTGTTGTCGTGATTAATATGGGTGTTTTGGGATGTTCATTTTGTATTCTTTTAACTAAAGGGAACACAGCCTCTGCTTCACCAACGGATACAGCATGAAACCATATACCCTGTTTAGGGTGTTGTTTATTATAAATGGCTAAGCGTTCTTGCCAGCGCTGACGGTAGGCTTTTAACTTGATCCCTTTCCAATAAAGGCGTAATAAAATAAGCGGCGTTAATAATGTAATGAAAAAAGTATATAGAAAGTGCATTACGCTAGTAGGAGTGATTATTTAGAGGTAGCCTTATGCTTAACCATGATTTTCTTTGTAAGGCATTTAGGTAATATTGCAGTGTACTAATAAAAGTAAAGGTACTGATTTTGAAAGCTGGTTGCCAAAATATAGGAAGAGTAAGCAGTACTTTTAATAATTGAGATACGGTTGTATTTGTACATATGACAAAGTGGAGTAGAAAATGAGTGATGCCTTTCTCATTATTTTGAATAAAGACATGACTAGAGCATATAGCTTCAGTAGTGCTGGCCATTCTGTAAGAGGGTTCGTTATGAGTATCTTGTGAATCATTATCAACGACGATGATTTCATAGTTTGTAACAGGGTGATACAAGCGAAAAGACTCTAAGCACCGTTCCAAGACTAACCAGCTTTTATAATTAACAATAATGATAGATAGCTCTTTATTTTTAAGCATTACTCCGTCCAATATTCCTTAATCCAAGGCGAAGGTTGAATATGCCGGTGCCACTTTCCGCTGATACCTTTAATCGCTTCTGGTGGGTTAGGTAGCCCATGAAATAAAATTACTTTTGCTCCCTCTGGAATACTAGGTGCTTGAGTCCATGATTTTATCCAAGAAGGCGCACATTTATATTTAAAACTAGGTACCCAGTCATCAGGCCAAAAAGTTAGTTTATTTAATTTATGCATTTCTCGAGATAAATAGGCTTGTTCATGACGTACTTCTTGCCGAATAGTTGCAAAGTTATCCACAAAAAAATCTAATATTTCAGGGTGTTGGCCAATTTTAAAGCGAAATACTGAAGAATTTCCTTCTAAACGTTTGGGGCGATACTTATCATGAGCAATGAGGAAATCACCGGAATAAGTAAAGAAATCATCTATATTATCGACTATTACGACATCCAAATCTAAGAAAAGCGTTGTTCCTTCTAATCCGCCAAAATTTTCTGCAAAAACGGATAGTTTTCTCCACCCTCTCTCTGGCAAACCTTCAGGAATATGTAGTTCGGGTAAATCTTGAATTTCTACTTCTTCACGAATTCCTTCTGCATTATCGGTAAAACAAACAAAACGAAAAGGCGTTGTTATATTTCTAGCTACCATGCTGTATAAACGATTAACGTAGAGTGCAGGGAATTTATCCCCCCATTTCATACAAATTATATTCATATTGTTTGCTTTTTTAGCGTGATTAATTTTTTGAAAGGTTAATGTATTTTAATATAAAAACTACTCGGCTTAAGTATCATGAGCAGTGAAGCGCTATGAAAGAGGAGTGATAGCAAGGTTGTAGTTGAGTGACATTAATTGAATTTTACCTTATTGATAAAGTATTTTATAGGCAAATTCACTGGAATTTTGAATGTTGAAATTTGAGTACAGATTATTCAGCGACTTATTGCACCTTAGTCGGTTAAAATATCATAAATTATTGAATTACATATTTTTATAGTGCCCTTTTATATATGCCCCAAGATTACATAAAAAAAATTCTGCGCGCCAAAGTTTACGATGTCGCAGAAGAGACGCCGTTAGATTTCGCGCCTAGCTTATCTAAGCGTTGGACAAATCAAATTTTTTTAAAAAGAGAAGATTTACAGCCTGTGTTTTCCTTCAAAATTCGTGGTGCGTATAACAAAATTGCTTTTTTAAATGATAAAGACAAACAAAATGGTGTGATTGCGGCTTCGGCAGGGAACCATGCGCAAGGTGTTGCTTTATCTGCCCAGAAGCTAGGCATTAAAGCACTGATTGTGATGCCTAAAACCACGCCGGAAATTAAAGTAAACTCGGTAAGAGCATTTGGCGCGAAGGTTGTGTTGATTGGTGATGCGTTTGATGATGCTTATAAGCATGCTAAAGCCTTAGCTAAAGAGCAAAAAATGACCTTTATTCATCCTTATGATGATGCTGAGGTGATAGCGGGGCAGGGCACTATTGCTATGGAGATTTTTCGTCAAAAGACAGAGCATATTGATGCTATTTTTGTACCTGTCGGCGGTGGTGGTTTAATTGCTGGTATTGCTGTTTATGCCAAATTTGTACGGCCTGATATAAAAATAATTGGTGTAGAGCCTAATGATTCTGACTGCTTAAATCGTGCTTTAAAGGCGAATAAGCGTGTGAGCTTAAAGCAAGTAGGTTTATTTGCTGATGGCGTTGCGGTTAAACAAATAGGTAAAGAACCTTTTAGACTCGCACGGCTATTTGTTGATGAGGTGATTACCGTCAACACAGATGAAATTTGTAGTGCTATTAAAGATATTTTTGAAGATACGCGTTCCGTGGCGGAACCTGCAGGTGCTTTATCGGTAGCAGGATTAAAGAAATATGTAGAGCGTGAGCAATTAACCGATAAAACCTTAGTTGCCATCGAGAGTGGAGCAAATATTAATTTTGATCGCTTGCGTTACGTGGCAGAGCGCAGTCAAGTAGGAGAGCATAAAGAAATCTTATTGGCGGTGACTATTCCAGAAAAAGCAGGGAGTTTTTTAAGCTTTTGTAAGTTATTAAGTGGGCGAAATATTACCGAATTTAACTATCGATATTT
>Ga0209826_1003380_pt1 | contig 10095 bp, 9 predicted proteins | sample GOMGulsemesocosm_5_FD_184637 | JGI IMG/M metagenome (GOLD analysis project Ga0209826, IMG submission 184637) | Methane-oxidizing microbial communities from mesocosms in the Gulf of Mexico - GOM15C Gulf of Mexico (SPAdes) (version 2) | ecosystem: Environmental > Aquatic > Marine > Cold seeps...
TATATTGGCCGAAGTAATGAGCGGCGACTTTACCCACTCGTTGATAATAAATTAAAAACTAAAAATGCGGCGATTGAGATGGGAATGTCAGTTCACAAATTGATTGGTGTGGTTGAAATTCAACACGAAATTCAAGAGCTTGAACAGCTACTGGACGGTATTAGACAGTTTGTTATTAAACCTGCACAGGGGAGTGGTGGCCGAGGTATTTTGGTTATTAAAGATCGACGTGGTGATGACTTTATCAAAACCACGGGGGAGCTTGTCAGCTTTCAAGATATTCGGCGTCATACTTCTAATATTTTGAGTGGTTTGTATAGCCTAGGTGGTCGAGTTGATGTGGCCATGATTGAAGATATGATCGATTTTGATCCGATGCTGAGTAAATACAGCTATGAAGGTGTGCCAGATATTAGGGTTATTATTTATCATGGTTATCCCGTTATGGCGATGATGCGATGCTCCACGCATGCTTCTGATGGTAAGGCTAATTTGCATCAAGGGGCCGTTGGTGTGGGTATTGATATTTTTAGTGGGTGTAGTCTGTATGCTGTTCAGAATGGCAATAAAATAACTCAACACCTAGATACACACCATTCATTTGAAGAACTAAAGTTGCCGCATTGGGATAAAATCTTAAGGCTGGCTTCTTCTTGTTATGAAATGACCGATCTCGGTTATTTTGGCGCGGATATTGTCTTAGATGAAAAAAATGGTCCTGTTATTCTAGAGCTTAATGCACGCCCAGGCTTGGCGATTCAAATGGCTAATCAAGCCGGCTTAAAAAAACGTTTAAAAACCATTGATAACATGAAGTTGATCAAGCAGCCTTTAAATAAAAGAATTCAGTTTGCGCAGCAATTATTTGCTGCGCAACAGCGATAGAAAATAGTAACTACTTGTTCTAACAGTTGTTTTAAAAAAGCCATGATGGATATAACCACCATGGCTCGCTCTTACTTAACGTTGAAATTAAGTGTTTACTTTACGACGTAGGCCTAAGAAACCCAATAAAGCAGGTGCAAATAAAAACAATGCCGCCGGCACAGGAACACTTGACATCGAGTTACTATAACGAAGGTTATCAATATAACCCGTTGTCAACGCACCACCATTACCAACAGTATCTGATAGACCTATAGAGTCAAATAATATTGTCGACGTTAAACCAAAAAAACCACTACTTTGACCTGGGCCAAATACAAATGTTTCACCTAATATATTTAATTCAATTTTATCACGGCTAGGATCCGTATTTCTCCAATCAAACCCTAAGGAGGACAAGGATGAATCAAATATTAATTCCAATTCAGATACGTAATTAGATACCTGCAACTGCAACTCGCCACCGATAACACTAGGCTTATAAGTCCCAGATTGATTTTTTAACTCGGCTTTAAAGTCACCAAAATCTCTTACCATAAAAGACCCATTAGAGTCTGAGTTAAAATCGTACAGCAGTGTACTCCCTGTTACCGCTGACCAAGCGGCCTTATCAGTATAGGTAACGATACTAGCATTAGTGTTAACGCTTGCAACGAGTAAAGACAGTAATAGCATCAATTTTTTCATGAGTTTTTCCATATTTTTTAGTTTATAAATGCAACCTAGCTACCTTTAGAATCCATGCGCTAAAGACCTTGGTTTTTTCAGTTCTAGGCTTACGATTAGTTTGGCTATAAAGAGTAACTAAAACCTAATAACCTTATACAGATAAGAAAGGAAGTGAGAACGGTTCTTGTTATTATTTAATTTTAAAGCATTTTTGAATGACTTGGTAAAAAAAATATTTATTTCAATGAAGAAAGTCGGAAAGGCTGGATGGGCCGAGTAAGGTTGTCTCTCTTTTTGAAGGCTAGGGCCAGGTCTTTATTTTTGCAATGGTTATTGTTTTTTGATGTGGTATATCCATGGCTAGATCACTACGAATAGAGTTTTCTGGTGCTCTGTATCATGTAACGTCAAGAGGGAGTGGACGTGAATATGTTTTTTGGATGAGGAAGACCGTAAGTTATTCATGATTGTGCTAGGAGAATGTTGTGACCTGTTTAATTGATCCGTGCATTCATGGTGTCAAATGACCGACCATTATCATTTATTGATAGAAACACCGGATGCAAATCTATCCAAAGGAATGCGGTATCTAAACGGTGTTTATACGCAAAGGTTTAACCGCTCTCACTCCAGAACGGGGCATCTATTTCAGGGACGCTATAAGGCGATTTTGGTAGATAAGAATGAATATTTACAGGAGTTGTCCCGTTATATTGTTTTAAATCCAGTACGAGTAGGTATGGTTGAGGGCGCAGAAGATTGGGTTTGGAGTAGCTATAGCGCAATCACCAGAATGAAGCATTGTCCTAGCTGGTTTGATCGAGAATGGATTTTAAGTCGTTTTGGAACAAAAGAAAAAACGGCAATAAAACGCTATATTCAGTTTGTTGCAAATGGTGTCCAGCAGCCTTCACCTTGGGCAAAAATTAAGAATCAAGTTTATCTTGGCTCTGATGAGTTTGTAAATTAGGTTCAGCTTAATATATCGAACAAGGATATTGCTGAGGTGCCAAAGATTCAAAAACGAGCCGTGCCTAAAAAACTTCATGAATATGACAGTCTAGCAAAAAACCGGAATGAATCTATTTTTATGGCTTACATTACTCAACAGTTAGCAGGATTATTCATGATTCATTGCAAGAACAAAAAACTGACCATGAAAATCACTGATTTTCAAATATCAAGGCGGCGCGCTAAAAGGCGAGCATGTTTTAGTTAAATGTTAGGTGTCTAAGAGTTAATTGCAGATAAGCTAAGAGTTAAGCAAACAAATCAGGACCTGAATTTGATCTGACAGTAAAATGACATCAATCAGCTCACCTATATATGAAACAATTTTGAAATCGCTTCTTAATGAGGTCGTGTCATTAATTGAAGTTTATTGTTTGAATAAATACCAATCACTTTATGGAATTACTATGAAAAAAACGTTTGATTTAACCCAGCAAAAGCTCCCGATGCCAAGGGCTATTGAAGCCATTAAGTATGAAGTTAAAAAATATCTAAAAAGAGAGCGTAATAAGCCTCTACCTGAAGGTGTTGATTTTTGGGGTTTTGATTGCCGGTTCGGTGTTGATGAGGCCACGAGTGACGTTATTCATGTATCTGCCATTAATAAATGCATTTCTGAGGCTGAAGTAAAAGAGCTTGAATCTTTTTATTTGGAAGTTTTGGCCAAATCGGGACACCGGACTAAAAAGCCAATTGAGTAATTCAGGGCAAAGGTAAAGCAAGGCTAGGGTCATATATGACCCTGGTTTCTTCTGCTGATTTCTTCAAGAACTGAAACTGCCGAACAAGCGGTGGAAAAGCTATTAGAGTATCGAAAGCAGTTACCATCGAACTATAACCGCTGTTATTAGTGTGAGTAATGAAGGAATTACTCACGTTTTTTTATCACCAAAATATATATTGAGTCAATCAAGCTTTTTTTCTGAAAAACTAGTATAGACTTCGCTATTAGAGTCATTTAATTTTGTGGACATTTTCTTGAATAGTAAAACTTTTATTTTAGCTTTGTCACTGTTATTTACTGCATTAGCTCAAGCGAGTACATGTAACAAAGTGGCGGCTGAAAAGAAGCAGTTAATGTGTTTGCAAGTAAGTGTGCACAGTCATACCGACAAAGCGCTGAGCGGCATGGTGGTTTATCTTGAGCCCCTCGATGGTCAGGTGATGCCAAAAAGTAGTAATACCTTGACCATTGCCCAGCACGCCCAGTCCTTTGAGCCCTATTTAAGTATTAGCCAAGTTAACCAACAGGTTAATTTTGAAAACCAAGATGATATTACCCACCATATTTATTCCGCTGGTTCTGAAAATAAATTTTCTTTTAAAATTCGCACAGGTAAAACCAGTGCTAACCTGTTATTTGAAAAGCCGGATGAAATAGCGATGGGATGTAATATCCATGACTGGATGAGTGGCTATTTATTACTGCTTAATACGCCTTATTTTGCCAAAACTAATGCGCAAGGGTTTGCTGATTTTGCTGTTAGTGAGCAGGGCAGCTATCGTGTTGTGGTTTGGCACCCACAAATGCAAGCAGCCAATAACCGCATGGTATTAACTAAGCAGTTAACAAGCAACGATAAAGTGATCTTTACCTTAGATAAAGTCATGCAGGCAATTCCTAAGCAAGAAAACGCTGATGACTTTGATTTTTTGTCTGACTATTAAGTTAATGGCTTAGCTTATGAAAAGTTTACAAAATAAAATATTTCTATTTTTTGTGCTGTTATTAGTGATGGTACAAGCGATTGCTTTTTGGACCTTGTACAGTGCTAATCAAAACCAAGAGGCGGCGGAAATTAATAACCGCTTAAGCACCGCAAAAACTATTTTTACCGAACTGTTTGACCGACGGTTAACTTTTTTAGCCGCGTTTGCTGAAACCGCAGCAAAAGACTACGGCTTAAAAGAAGTGTTTGATGATGATAGTCGTAGCTTATTGGTGGCCCTTAATAACCATAGAAAACGTATTGATGCAGATTTAGCGATGACGATAAGTGCTGATGGCGTTATTACCGGTCAGTTGCAAAAACATTTTGCTGATGGCGCTCATCACTCCAAAATACGCCAAGGCAGTGAGCGCAATACGCCGTTTCGCTTTGCCGACTGGTTAGAGTCAGGCCAAGCAGCGCATTTGTATATGATTGGGGATGATCTTTATCAGGTGAGTTTATCGCCGGTTAGCGTTGGTGCTAAAACGATTGGTTGGATAGCGTTTGGCTTTCAAATTGATCAACGTTTAGCCACCGAGTTCAGCAATATTACCGGCCTAAATACGGTTTTTATTATTAATTATGATGAGATGTGGCGCTTGATTGCCAGCTCACAAACTGACGCCGACAGCGCTAGCGAATTGAATATCGCGCAGCAAGTGATACAAAAAAATACTCCGGCGAATATTATAGCCACCTACTCTTTAGTCACAGAGTTTGAGCTACAGCAACTAGGTGTCGCCATGTATGGTTTACGCGCAGACTTTGTTGCCTTATTGCAAGAGCAATGGTGGCGTTTATTGATGTTAGCAGCGTTAACCTTGCTGGCTTCGTTGGCCAGTGCCTACCTAATTGCCGCTTCTATCAGTAAGCCAATTAAACGTTTAGTGAAGCAAGCTAAAGTGATTGCCAGTGGTGATTACCAGCAAACGGTGACCTTGCAAGATAAAAATGAAATAGGTCAACTAGCACAAGGTTTTAATCAAATGCAGGCCGCCGTTTTACAACGTGAAGAAGCTATTTTGCACAGTGCTAATCATGACACCCTAACCGACTTGCCTAATCGAAACGTACTGAATGAACGCTTGGCGACATTAACCGCAGCCAAGCAGAATTTTGTCTTATTGCATTTAAATATTAGTCGCTTAAAAGATGTTAACGATACCTTGGGCCATGATGTTGGCGATGAGGTGATTAAAGAGGTGGCAGCGCGATTATTATCGCTAGCTAAGGTCACTAAATTTCAATTATTGGTACATTTAGGGGCAGATGAGTTTGTCTTATTAGCGGATCACTTGGAACTTGACGACAGCCTAGCGGCATTGCAAGCAGGGCTGGAAAAAAGCTTTGATTATCAAGGAATTAGTATACAGTTGCAGGTGCGTATAGGTGTTGCGTTATGCCCTGAACATGCCAGTGATGCGAAAAGTTTAGTACAAAAGGCAGATACGGCACTGCACCACACTAGAAGTACCGGCCAGCGAGTACAAATTTATCAAGCCGAGCTTGATGTGAATACGGTTGAGCGTTTGAGCTTAATTAATGACTTAAAGCAAGCCATTCCGGCGGGGCAACTAGAGTTACATTTTCAACCCAAGCTGTGCCTAAAAACGATGGTTGTGACCCATGCAGAAGCGTTAGTACGTTGGCAGCATCCAACGCTCGGCATGGTGCCGCCAGATAGTTTTATTCATATTGCCGAGCAAACAGGGCAAATAAAAGCGTTAACTCGTTGGGTGTTTAGCAGCGCTTTAGCACAATTTAAAACATGGCAAGCGGTAGGAATTGATTTAAATATTGTGATCAATGTTTCAGCGGAAAATTTAAAAGAGCCTGACTTTCATCAGTTTATATTGGATGAAATGAGCCGCCTAGATGTACCGGCTGAAAAAATCACCTTAGAAGTCACCGAAAGCTCGGTTGTTGAAGACCCAGAAGCTGCCATTACATTATTGAGTAAATTTAAAGACTGCGGCATGATAATTTCTATTGATGATTATGGCACCGGCTATTCATCTTTAGCACAATTAAAGCAGCTACCGGTGCACGAATTAAAAATTGATAAATCTTTTATTGATCGATTAGAGCATGACAAAGATGATCAAATTATAGTGCGCTCAACCATAGAGTTAGCCCATAACATGGGCTTGCATGTGGTGGCCGAAGGTATAGAAGACGAATTTAGCCTTAACTGGTTAATTGAGCATCACTGTGAATTGGCGCAAGGCTATTTTATTAGCCGCCCAAAACCTGCTAAAGAGCTAACAACGTGGTTATTGGATAACCCAGTATTTGTGGTACCTAATAAATGAAACACGTCATCGGCATACTGATCACAGCGGTCAGTATATTTTATGCAAACGTACTCTATAGCGCTGAATATTCCCTACACGGTATTGTTGATATGCGAGCCAGTGGTGTTGATTCTGCTAATCAAAGTTACCTTGATGGCGGCCAAGGTAAGTTTGCCTTAGGTAATGGGCAACACTTGGCTGTTGCTCAAGCAGGAGCCCAGTTAGCGATTGAGTGGGGTAATGGCTTAAGTGCCCACGGTGTTATTAATGGCTTTTATTCAGCAGACGATAGCGCGTTAGGCTTTACCGAAGCTTATTTGAAATATCGGGGTTTACCGAATAGTGCCGGTTATCGTGTGCAAAGCAGAGCCGGTATTTTTTACCCCGAAATATCTTTAGAAAACAATGCTTATGCATGGGCAAGTAAGGACACATTGAATTCTTCAATGATTAATACCTGGATAGGTGAAGAAATTCGAGTGCTAGGCTCAGAATTTAAAGTCACCCGCTTAGGGCGAATGAATAATAATGCCTTTGACTTGTCGTTATCGGCTACCGCTTTTGTTAATAATGATCCGGCCGGTGCGTTGCTTTCTTGGCACGGCTGGACCTCAAGCAGCCGGCAAACGCTGTGGACAGAAAAGCAGCCCTTACCTTGGTTTCCTGCTAGAGGAGCGGGTGGTGCGTTAGAGGGGCAAGCATCACAGTCAGATCCTTTTTTAGAAATAGACCATAAAGTGGGCTATCACCTGCGAGCAGAATGGTTATTACCTGGCAAAGGCGAAATATCCGTTGGTTATTACAGCAACCGAGCAACGCCCTATAAAGTTGTTAAGGGTCAATATGGTTGGCAAACACAGTTTTACCATTTAGGTGCCAAATGGCGGTTAATGAAAGGCTTAACCCTAAAGGCGCAATACCTTAATGGGGATACCTTAATGCAAAGTGAGCTCAAACAAGATATCGTTAATAATGACTATGCCAGTGGCTTTGTTGCATTAAGCTATCAGTGGCAAGGTAAGCGATGGCAGAAAAAACATAGAACAACGCTGCGTTTAGAGGATTTCTCAGTAACCGATAACGACAATACGGTAGGGGATAATAATAATGAGGACGGTCAATCAGCCACCCTAAACCACAGTTACCGCTTGGCTAAACAATGGTTTTTATCTGCTGAAGTTAATTACATCGATAGTCACAGGCCGGCACGTGACTACACACACCAGTCGATTGACCTTGTGGAAAAGAAACTGCAATTGGCAGTACGCTATTTTTATTAATAATACCGAGTTAATAAGTTGCTATTGGACAATAGTGAGCTTGATTTGATTTTTGCTCAACCATTAAGCTAAACCAGACATAAATACCATAACCAAGGAGGGAGCAATGTTCCAAAAAGTATTATTTATAGGACTCATCTTAATATCAAACCAACTTTGTGCTGAAAACTATGATTTCAAACCTGGTTTATGGGAAACAACGACAACATCGGAGGTAGTCGAAATAGACGCACCGCCTGAAATACAAAAAATGATGCAGCACATGGCGCAAATGCCTGTGCGTACTGAAACAGAATGTATTGCTAGCATCAATTCGGTATTTAATACTGAACCGGAACCTGATGATGCAGAAGAATGTAAAACAACAATAAGCCGTGTTAATTCGAATAAGATGACCTTTGAAATGCTATGCACCGGCGAAGATGGAACGTCTAAGGGCACGGGTGAAATGAATTTAAGAGGGGAATCCTTCACGTCATCTCTTGTAATGACGTCCATTAACGGCCCAATGACAATGAATATGAAAATAGTGGGTAATGGGAAATATATTGGAGCTTGCAGATAAGCGTTTACAACAGCATTAAGTTCGCTCGCTGGAACGCGCTAGAAGCCGTTCGCTGCTTAGTTTAAACGTTATCTAATCAAAACATGAAGCCTTTGAACAGGAATGTTTTTTGGTAGTTTAACTGTATACAATCACCATTATATTAAGGGAAACGTTACTATGAAAACATTCCTCCGAGAGAACCCAACCATCGCTTTTGGCCTGGGTTTACCGTTGTTACTGGTTGTGGTATTCCTATTGATTTCGGGAATCCCCACTCTTCTGGTGACGCCCCCGCAATACGATGTGCTTTATGCGACTGAATACTACAACTACAAAAGTGGTGTGCAGATATCCGTGGTAAAGCAGAAGCTTCAAGTGAACTACCATGGCGGTGTAGAGGATAGCAGGAAGCCGCGACTCTGGCGTTTTAACCCAAAAACAGGGGCGGTGAAGGAGATATCTATCGTGTTGCCAGCTGGCCTGACAGCGGCTGTAAAAACACCCTCGACGCCTAAGAAAGTTTCAAAAACAACCTTGATCAATATGCCGGATCTTGAAGGGCTGATGATTGATTCGTCTAGCATTGCACCCGATGGATACGAATTCAGCGTAGGCAGCAATCGCTATTCGAGCAATGTCTTGGGTGGTCTGTTTTATTCTTCACGCTATCGTCATGAAGCGGTGCTGACAAAAAATGGGCGTAGCATTCGCTTGCCGAATGCCGTTGGTCGATATTACAGTAGCAACACCCGCTTCATTGGCTGGGTGGTGCCATTATGATGTCGCTATTGGCTTTCATTATCATATTATTGTTGATTGGCGGTAGCATATGGGGCTGGCCGCTAATGGCCGGTATCCTTGGAATATCTAGCGTAGCGGATAAGCCTGGGGCGCTAAAGAATATTATGAAAATGATGAATACTTACGACATCACACTCGCTGAAGTTGAAACAGCCTTTCATGCGCCTATTTCAAACAATTCTGCGTCTACCGGGCGCAACAAAGGTGATATTGCCAAGACGCTCTTTAGCTATCTCGGAGCGATTTTCATTCTCGCTGGTGTCAGCACCTATATTGCTATGTTCTGGGATAGCATGGGCGGTGTGATGCGGGTTTCCGTGACGTTGGGCGTCGCTTATGTGCTTCTCATTGTGCTGATTTCCGCTTTGTATGAAAATAAATTTCCAAGACTCATCCTGCCACTTACCCTAGCCTGTACGTTTATGATGACCGGCGGCTGGTTTGTACTCATTCACGAGGTGTTTCCACAGGGCGACAACTGGCGTGCGGCTATGCTCTTTGTATTCGGCATGATGAGCCTTCATCTGGGCTTATTGTTCGCTAAATACCAACGTACAGTGCTGGCATTCACCGCACTTGTTTTTGTTTATGGCTTTATCCATGTAGGTCTCGATATGCTTGGCATCCCGGTCACTTATATCACCATTGTTCTTGGCGCCTCGTTGTTTTTAGTGGGGCATGCGTTAGAAAAAACGTCTCATCGTGTGCTCGTAGAACCCGCTTTGTTAATTGGGGTTTGTTGGTTGAACAGTGGGTTGTTCGAGCATATCGCGATGATCACATCCGCCAACTGGGCGAGCCTGATTGTTGGTCTGTGTGTGCTGTTAACTGCTTACGGTTTACAAAAGGAAGGGCGGTATGAGCGGTTGAGTGGCCTCGGCTATTTTATTGGTTCG
>Ga0209826_1003382_pt1 | contig 10093 bp, 4 predicted proteins | sample GOMGulsemesocosm_5_FD_184637 | JGI IMG/M metagenome (GOLD analysis project Ga0209826, IMG submission 184637) | Methane-oxidizing microbial communities from mesocosms in the Gulf of Mexico - GOM15C Gulf of Mexico (SPAdes) (version 2) | ecosystem: Environmental > Aquatic > Marine > Cold seeps...
TTTTGTCTCAGCATGAAGAAAGTTTAAAGGTATATTTACCTATGAAGCCTGAAAGTAGAAGTTTAAATCTTTCCAATACTGTTTCTATTGTGCTATTTGAAGCATGGAAACAATTAAGTTTTAATGGCGGAAAAATAAAATAAGTTTAGTCTTTCTTTTCATTTTCTAATAGTATGCTTATTTCATCAGCAAAAATAGGTTTACTGAAATAGTAGCCTTGAACTTGGTTACAACCTTGATCATTCAAGAATGTTAATTGATCTTGGTACTCTACACCTTCTGCAATAACAGCTAAATTTAAATTTTTCCCCATTGCGATAATAGTTTTAATTAAAGTGTTATCAGTTTTTTCTTGAGTAAGTTCCCTTATAAATGATTGATCAATTTTTAAAATATCAACTGGAAACTTACGTAGATAACTGAGGGATGAATAGCCTGTTCCAAAGTCATCAATAGCAAGTAATATCCCCATTTCTTTTAATTCAAACAGTTTATCTAAGATAAATTTAGAGTTTTCAAGCATTAAACCTTCTGTTATTTCTAAGTGGATATGGTTTTTTGGTATATTATATTGATTAATCAGCTTTTTTAAGATAGCTGCACTATCAAATTTGGTATCAAATTGGCGACTAGACATATTGATAGCAATATGAAGATCTTCAAAACCTTCCGCTTTCCATTTGGATAATTGCTTACAAGCTTCTTCGAAAACCCATTCTCCTAACACGAGAATAAGGTCACTTTCTTCAGCAATGGAAATGATTTTATCAGGAGGTACTTGACCATGTTTTGAGTGCTTCCAACGCAATAATGCTTCAACAGTACAAATTTTGTTTGTTTTAAGGTTGATAATCGGTTGGTACTGCAAGTATAGATCGTTATCAGACATGGCTTGGTAGATGTCTTTTTCTAATTCTACTCGATGCTTTGTATGAATATTCATTTCTGGAGTAAAAAATGTATAAGCATTTTTGCTGTTACGCTTTACTTCATACATTGCCATATCTGAATTTTTTAGCATAACAGATAAATCTTTGCCATCAGCAGGGTAGCAAGTGATACCAATACTACAACCAATATGAATTATTTGGCCATGTATTTCAAAGGGTTGGGAAATAGTTGCAATAATTTTATTAGCAACAATAGCTGCGTCTTCTTTGTGCTGTAGCTCAGTTATAATGACAGTAAATTCATCCCCTCCAAGTCGGGCAATAGAGTCCACATCACGTAAACAGCTTGATAAGCGTTGTCCTGCTTGTTCAAGTAATAAGTCACCGATATGATGACCTAATGAATCATTCACTGTTTTAAAGCGATCAAGGTCTATTAGTAATAATGCAAAAGCAGAACTGTTTCGTTTGGCTGCTTTATGTACGTAAGTAAGACGCTCATTAAATAAATTCCTATTGGGAAGTAAAGTTAATTGATCATAATTAGCTAGGTAATGTAATTTCTCGTAAACTTTTTGTTTTTCTGCTATTTCCTTTGTTAATTCAACGGTCCGTTGAGAGATCATATGCTCAAGGTTTACAGCATGCTGCTGTATTTTCTTTGTTGCTTTTGCTAAAGCAATATGAGTCTCGACTCTAGCCGTTACAATTGGAGGGCTTATTGGTTTTGTAATATAATCAACAGCCCCAGAATTGAAGCCATTGAGCTCATCTTCAATTTCATTTTTAACAGTTAGAAAAATAATGGGAACTTCAGAGTACTGTTCATTTTGTTTTATTTCTTTACATATTTGATAGCCATCTATATCTGGCATAACAATATCGAGAAGAATTAGGTCAATTTTATATTTTTTTAAAGCTTCTATTGCTTCATTTCTATTATTTGCAATAAATATATGATAATCATTTTCAAGAATACTTTGCAATAAGTTACAAAAGAAACGTTCATCATCTACGATTAAAATTGAGTCTTTAGACATGGTAAAGTTTTGAGATGAGTTGAATTATCATTTATGTGGAGGTCTTAATTGCTCTCTATAGTTATTACAGTGTAGCTTAACTGTTAGATTGTATGCTTGCTAATCCTATAATGTAAAGGGGTATTTAGCAAGCGAGGAGACCTACTTTTATTGAATAGTGATTTTAATTTCTTTACAAATTTCTTTTAGAATGGTGATGGCCTGATCAAATTCATAATCTTCAATGGCTAGTTGCAGAGCTTGTATTTTGCTATCAGAATAGTTAAGTAAGCTTTTTTGTATATTAGCCAATATTTCAATCGCGTCACTATTACCTTCATTAAGCAGGTTGTAGAGTTGATTTATCTGTGTAGCTAATTGGTCGTTAGGCAGTTCAGTTTTAGCTATATCTGTTGATTGTTGAAGCTGTTGTAGATTATATAGTTTGAGTTCTGTCATTAAAGAATTAAAGGTAGAGCTAAAAAGGTTTAATTCTTCACTATAGTTTTGATTTGAGGAAATTGCTAATTCAAGTTTGCTTGATTGTTGTTGTAATTCTCGAGCGCCAATATTTCCAGAAACACCTTTAATGGTGTGAATAATAAGTTTTGCAGTTTTTAGTTGTTTGGTATTAAAAGACTGTTCTAATAATTCAATATCATGTTGATGATCTATATAAAAGTCTTTTAATAGTTTGCTAAAAAGAGATCTATTTCCACCCACTCTTTTTAATCCCCAAGCGACATCAAGAGACTCAGAATAGTCAGGAAGTACTGTTAGATCAATAGGATTGGTCATAATGGTTTTTGTCGGTGAAATTGAATTTTTAGGGGTTAACCATTTAGAGAGTACTTTATATAATTCGTCGGGATCTATTGGTTTAGTAATATGTTCATTCATTCCCGCTGCTAGTGATTTTGCTTTATCCCCGACCATAGCGTGTGCTGTCATGGCAATAATAGGTAAGTTTTTAAAGTCTTGATTGTTCCTAATTGTATGGGTCGCTTGAATACCATCTAATTCAGGCATTTGGATATCCATAAGTATTAAATCAAAAATTTGTTTATTTGCTGATTGTTGAAATACTTTGTCAACAGCTATTAAGCCATTATCTGCAATAGTTACGTCTAAACCAAAAGATTTGAGCAACTCTTCGGCAACTTGTTGGTTAATTTTATTGTCTTCAGCCAATAAAATTGAACCTGATAGTTTTTCTTGTTCTGGTTTAAGGTTTGGAAATGTTGTTTTTATATTGGGTCTAAGTACTTTAATAATGGTATCGAATAAAGTTGATAGCGTTGCAGGTTTAAGAATAAAGGCATCTAAATTAATATTTTTAGCTTCGTTAGTCACTTCTTCTTGTGCATAGGCTGTCACCATAATAATTGAAGGTATTTGATGAAGGTGAAGGTTATTTTTAATATGTTTAACTGCATCTAAGCCATTTATTTCTGGCATAGACCAGTCCATTAATATTAGATCAAAGGGTTTTTCTGTTGTTGTTAAAACAGAGTATGCTTCATTTGCATTTGCTACGATCGTAACTTTAAAGGATAACGAAGCTAGTTGGTCACGGAGTACGTTACGTGCGGTGATATTGTCATCAACTACAAGTACTCGAATACCTCTGAGATCTGGTTGAGGTAAGGTAAGTGATTTTTTTTGTTTCTCTGCAATACCACATTCTATAAAAAAGAAAAACTCACTCCCGTGTTCTTGTGAGCTATTTATACCAATAGACCCATTCATTAATGTGACAAGTTGTTTGCTTATTGCTAGACCTAATCCAGTACCCCCATGTGTACGTGTTGTCGATGTATCTGTTTGAAAAAAAGAATCAAATAATTGTGATTGTTTACTTTCTTCAACACCACAGCCAGTATCATTAATGGAAAATTTTAATATAGCTTTATGTTCATTAACTTCAACAGGAGTGACTGATACTTTTATTTCACCTTGTTCGGTAAATTTAATAGCATTACTACAGAGGTTTATTAATACTTGAGATAACCGAGTAGGGTCACCAATTAAAGTAGTAGGTATTGTTGGGTCAATATCAAAAATCAATTCAATATTCTTATCTTCACATGCAAGGCGGAATAAATCTGCAAGTGTTTCAAAGTTATCATCAAGTTGAAAATTAATAGATTCTAAGTGTAGTTTACCCGCTTCGATTTTAGAAAAATCTAGAATATCATTAATAATTGTTAATAGTGACTGGCTAGCATTTTGTATTTTTTTAATGTAATCCTGTTGTTGAGACGTTAGTTCAGTTTTTAAGGCTAAATAGCCTAATCCAACGATAGCGTTCATCGGTGTTCGGATTTCATGACTCATATTTGATAAGAAATCACTTTTAAACTGATTGGCATGTTCAGCGACTTGCTTGGCCTTCTCTAATTCAATTTCAGCTAATTTAGTGGCTGTAATATCAAAAATAGCGCCTTGGAGATAAAGGGGCTGGTTTTTATCATTATAGATAGGTAAACCTTTTTCATAGATCCAACGAATTGAATTATCTTTATGAATAATGCGATATTCTAAGGTATAAGGTAAATGTAAATTTATGGATGATTGTAGTTTTTGTTTAATAGGGGCAATATCAGCAGGATGGGTAATATTTATCAGGCTTTGTGGGTTGTCAATAAAAAAGCTGACAGGATAACCACTAATAGATTCAACAGCATCAGTTAGAAAAGAAAGTGTCCATTTTTTATTGAATTTATATTGATAAAAAGTACTTGGAATATTATGAATTAAGGAGCTAAATTGTTGTTCACTCTTTTTTAACTTTTGTTCTGCAGCTTTACGGCTACTAATATCAGTACGAATTGCAATATATTGATCTAATTTACCCTGGGTAGTGAATAAGCCAATAATAGTGCTATCTACCCAATAAAGGGAGCCATCTTTGGCTTTATTACAAACCTCATCTCTCCAAGGGATTCCTTTCGATGCTTGGCTAAACATATTTTTCCAAAAGGAAGAGGGGTGAAAACCTGAATTTAATAGACGATGATTTTGGCCAAGCAATTCTTTTCGGCTATAGCCACTAATAAGACAGAATTGATCGTTAACATAAGTGATTATGCCCTTTACATCTGTTATTACAACAATTGAAGAGGCGTCTAGGGCAAATTTCTGTTGCTCTAATGCAATGGTAATGTTTTTTTGTTCAGTAATATTTTGCTGAGTGCCTATTGCTCGTGTGGCTTTGCCATTTTCGATATTAACAATTGAACCTGTCGACCGAATATGAAGATACTGGCCTGATTTATGACGCAATCTAAATTCATGCTCGTAGTGTTCTGAGCACATTTTTATTTTCGATTCTACAAACTTTAAGGCATTATATTTATCATCAGGGTGTAATAAGTTCTCCCAAGTTAGATGTGTATTTTTAAACTCATCTAGTTGATAGCCTAGCATTGCAGAATAACTTGGACTGAAATAAACTTCATCAGTTTTTAAATTCCAGTCCCATAATCCTTCTTTAGAAGCATTCATGGCAAGTTGAAAGCGCTCTTTACTAATTCGAAGTGCTTCTTTTTGTTTCCTAATTTGCCATACCCAAAGGCTAAATATTAAAAAAATAGCAGCTGTAATACTAGAAATTTTCCAAATTAGAGTCGTATCAATCTTATGATCAAAACGAATAGAAAACCATTTCTTTTTATAAGCATTTTTTTCTTTTTGGGAAATGGAATTCAGTGCTTTCTGGAGTATATTAATAAATTCAGGCCAGTCTTTACGTACTGCAAAAGCTAAATCATTGCTAAAGGGAGTTGGTGCAGCTACTTTTATATTATTGAGACCAGACTGTAAAATAATGTGACTACTTGCCGCCAAATTCCCCATATAAGCATCTGCATGCCCTAAAGATAATGAGGATAAGGCCTGTTCAGTATTATCAACGAGGATAAGCTCTATTTCAGGATGGTTAGCAATTAGAATATCGTGATTAGCATAATTTTTTTCTACGACTATTTTTTTATCGAAAAGCTCATCAATACTGGTAATAATTGCTGCGTCATTTCGAGTAAAAATAACATAGGGGAACTTAAGGTAAGGTTTTGTGAAATTCAGGTATTTTTTTCGATCTGGAGTGATAGATACAGCAGGTAAAACATCAATCTCACCATTTTGGATTTTATCAATAACTTGTTCCCAACTTAAATCAGGATTGTAACTTGTCTTTATAGAAAGTGAGTTTTCAATATAGGCGACATAGTCAGAGGCAATACCTTGATAAGTTTTATTTTGGGGATCAATGAATTCTATAGGTGCCCAGGCAGGGTCAATTCCTATCCGAATGTTTTTATGATCTTGGAGCCAAAGTTGTTGTTTTTTAGTAAAGTGGATTGGTTGTTTTTTTTTAACTAGACTATCAAAGTTAATCCATTTTCTTTTGATCTCTCGATGAGTATCTTCTGATAATGAAATAAGCCCTTTTTGTAATATGCTATGTAGTAGAGGTCGTTTTTTACTAACAGCAAATGCTAATTTAGACTTCTCTGAAGGTAAGCGGTTATCAATTTTAAGGTTGGTTAGTAGGTCTTCTTCGATAAAGTGACTGATAACGGCTAAGTTTCCTACATAAGCATCTGCATTTCCTAATGAGACTGCCTGTAAAGCTTCTTGATTGGATCTAACAAATAAAAAGGAAATATCTATTGCTTGCTTTGCTAATAATTCGTGAATATAAGTGCTTTTTGGTAAGGCGACAGTTTTGTTAGACAATTCTGAAAGGGTATTTATTGCTGGTTGGTCTTGGCGAGTAACAAAAACGGTATCAATTTCTATATAAGGTGTCGTGAAGTTAAGAAAATTACGCCTTTCTTCTGTGTTTGAAGCACATGCCAACATATCAAGCTGACCGGATTTAACGCCAGTAATTACATTTTCCCAAATACCTGCAGTTGTAATGAATTTAAGGTTGAGTTTTTTAGAAAGGTGCTCAAGATAATCAGATGCAATTCCTTGGTGGTTTTTATTTGAATCTACAAAATCAAAAGGCGGCCAGTTTTGATCAACACCTACAGAAATAATGGGGTGGTTATTTATCCAGTTTTGTTCTTCAATTGTTAAGTTAAGAGTTTGAGAAGCAGAGAATAACTGGCTAGAAAACAAAAAAAGTAAAGATAATAACAAGCATTTTTTTTGTGAAAATTGTAATGTTATTTTGGTAAACATATTAATCAGCCAAGTGAGAGTTACTAAGTAGATAAATTTGTTCAAATTTATCTTGTACTTGTAAAAAAGCATCTACCATATCAGGGTCAAAATGTTGGCCTTTTTGCTGAGTAATATAATCGACAGCATATTGATGACTAAATGCAGGTTTATAAACTCTTTTATGAACTAAAGCATCATAAACATCAGCAATAGCCATAAGTCGAGCACTTATAGGAATTTTATTTTCTTTTAAACCTTCTGGATAACCACTACCATCCCATTTTTCTTGATGAGAATAGGCAATTTCTTTAGCGAACTTAAGAAATGACGTGCTGCCCGAAAGCTTTTCTGCATTTCTGATTGCATCACCACCGTAAGTGGTATGTTTTTGCATTTCTAAAAACTCCTCTGGGTTAAGAGGGCCGGGTTTTTTTAAAATAGTATCTGGAACAGCAATTTTTCCTATGTCATGCAGAGGTGCTGACTTAAAGAGCATTTCAATAGTATTATCATCAAGATAACTTGAAAATAGAGGGTTGGATTGTAATTCTTTTGCTAAAATTTTAATAAATTGCTGAGTACGACGAATATGATCACCCGTTTCCAAGTCTCTGTATTCAGCTAAGGTGCTTAAACTATAAATAGCAGCATCTTGAGTTAATTCAATTTCGTGAGTACGTTCACAAACCTTTTCTTCTAATAGTTTATTTTGTTGTTCCAGTGCCTGACGAGCATGTAATAAAGATAAATGGGTTTTTATTCGTGCTAATACCGTTGTTGGTACGATAGGCTTAGTTATAAAATCAACAGCGCCAAAATCAAATGCTTTGGCCTCAGAATCCTGATCAGTTTTACCTGTTAAAAAAATAATAGGTATTTGAGCCCATTGTGGATTTTTTTTAATTTCAATACAGGTTTGATAACCATCCATATCGGGCATCATAATATCTAATAGAATTAAATCAGGAAGGTTATCATTTATCCTTTTTAAGGCTTGCTCGCCACTCTTGGCAATATAAAGCTTGTATGTGTCTTTAAGTAACTCAACAAGTACATTGATGTAAAAACGTTCATCGTCAACTATTAGGATTTTTTGATTATTTTCCATGTGAAAAGTAATGTTTTTTTGTTGGTTTTGAATAGTTTTGTCAAGCTACTTTAGCTTGCTAATAAAGATAATTGCTCTTTAAGAAGTGTAGTTGAACCTAAGAAATAATATTAGGAATTTAGCCCGAAAAGGGAGGGGAAGATATAGTAAAGTTATTAGGCTAAAAACTTGAGTTTGAGTTTAGAAATGAGTTGATTCTTAGCTCATTTCTAAAATCTGGTGCAAAGAAATGTTATTTTTTAATATTTCCTGCATGCAAACCACATTCCTTTTTAGTAGCATCTTCCCACCACCAGCGTCCAGCGCGTTCATGTTGGTTTGGTAATACAGCACGAGTACAAGGTTCACAGCCTATACTAATAAACCCTTTTTCATGTAAATCGTTATAAGGGACTTGATAAGCTTCGATATGGTCCCAAACTTGACTAGAACTCCAATTAAGCAAAGGGTTAAATTTAACTAATTGCTTATCATCAGTTGAAAATGCGGTATCAATTTGGGCTTCTGGAATATCATTTCTAGTATCTAAACTTTGATCTTTTCTTTGCCCTGTAATCCAGGCATCAAGCTGTGATAATTTACGTCTAAGTGGTTCAACTTTACGAATGCCACAACATTGTTGATGACCATCTTCATAAAAACTAAATAAGCCTTTTTCTTTAACGAAAGAGTCTAGTGCATCGCGCTCAGGTGTAAGTAGTTCAATATCAATATTATAATGTTGTCTTACTTTCTCAATAAAACGGTAGGTTTCTGGGTGCAGACGTCCTGTATCTAAAGAAAATACTTGGATATCCTTTCTAATATTAAGCGCCATATCGATTAAAACCACATCTTCAGCACCGCTAAATGAAATAGCAATATTGTCAAAGCTTTCTAATGCTGCTTTTAAAATAGCACGTGGTTTTTTACTTTGTAGTTGAGTTTGAATAGCTTGAATATCGAAAGAAGTCATAAGTTGTGGTATTAAGTTAGGCTGTTGTAGTTTTGATGAAACAGAGTGGAATCAAGGTTTTTATAGATCAAATTCCTTGATTCTGCCTTGCTGCACCAAAGCTACATGTTTTTATTTTGTTGATTTTACTCACACAAAGTCACAGATACTCATTTAACTTTGAGAAAAATATTTGTCTAAAAAGTCATCAAAAGAAAGTGAGTCATTTGCTTCAATCGTTTGCTGTTTGGCATGAGAATCAGTTGCCATTTGATCAAACTGTTGAGTTGTTATCTCATCTAATCTATTTTGTTTAAAGTACTGCTTGTGTTGTTCAGAAGTATCTAGCCCAAAACGTCCAAAAGGTTTTTTATTTGATCGCATACCTTGAAGAATTTTTGCAGAAGGTGTTAAATCTGGGTTTTCTACAACTTCAGCCTGTTGAGCTAAGGCTTTACTATAAGGTTTGTCTGCTATGTTTTCATCCAGTATTCCACAGACTGTTTCCATAGACTTCAGGATATCCTGCGCCCATGTTTTAAGTGGAATTTCTTTTCCATGATTATCAAGTTTTAAACCTGGCTTTCTACCTAAATGAGCAACAGACAATTGATTAGTATTATTAATCTGTTGTTCTTGTCCTGTATATTCAAGACTTTCCTGTAATAAGCAGTTTAATAAAAAGGCTTCAATAAAGCGTGATTTATCTTCATCGATACCAATAGGGTCAAAGATATCTAAATCCAAAGAACGGATTTCTATATATTTAACTCCACGACGTTTTAACGCTAGTGTTGGTTTTTCACAAGACTCTGCAATCTGTTTGGGACGAACGGTACTGTAATATTCGTTTTCTATTTGTAAAGTATTGGCATTTAATTGCTTGTATTGGCCATCTACTTTTACCCCAAGCTCTTCGTAGTCAGGATAAGGTGTATCAATAGCATGACTTAAACTTTCAACATAG
>Ga0209826_1003383_pt1 | contig 10092 bp, 10 predicted proteins | sample GOMGulsemesocosm_5_FD_184637 | JGI IMG/M metagenome (GOLD analysis project Ga0209826, IMG submission 184637) | Methane-oxidizing microbial communities from mesocosms in the Gulf of Mexico - GOM15C Gulf of Mexico (SPAdes) (version 2) | ecosystem: Environmental > Aquatic > Marine > Cold seeps...
AAAAATATATGCAGTTGTTGGTATGCTTCAGGATAAAGATATTACGAATATTGTATCTATGTTAATGAATTTGATTGATTATTGGTATGTAGGAGAACTGAATGTACCAAGAAAAGCATCAAATTCTCTGATGTTAAAAGCCTTGAACCCTTTAGAGAATTCAATAAATTGTTTTGACAATGTAACTCAGGCATTTAAAATGGCTATTAAAAGTGCAGACGCGAATGATTTGATTTTAGTTTTTGGTTCGTTTTATACCGTTGCTGAAATTAGGTGTTTATTATTGGAAAACACTATGTAGCATTTGTTAAAGTATTTTATTATAAAATTGTTGAATATAAATACTTGTTATATTAATTGGAGTTTAGATTGTCTACACCATTTCAAAACCGAATTGTTGGTACTGTTATTGTTGCTGCGGTATTAGTTGTTTTTTTACCTGATGTACTTGATGGGAATAAAAAGTCTTATCAAGCTGACTTTGATGCGATCCCTGAAGCACCTACTTTTTCAGGTAATATTGAAACACCTATTTTCCCCAAAGATAAACTTAAAATAAAAACAGAAAATAAATTAGAAGATGAACAACCTCAAGATGATGTACTCGCTAATAAATCATTACCCCTTGAAATAAATAATAGTGATGAAGTAACTCCGGCAATAAAAACAGCAAAAATTAAAGAAGTAGTATCAACGAAAATAGAAAAAGTAAAAAAAATACTACCTGAGAAATCAATAATTAAGGAAGCTTGGGTTATTCAATTAGGTAGCTTTAAGCACCAACAAAATGTTAAAGAGCTATTAGCAAAATTAAAACGCAACGGCTATACTGCTTTTACTAAACCAATTAAAACTAAGAAAGGGAATTTAACCAAAGTTTTTATTGGTCCTGAATTTATAAAATCATCATTAGTAAATAAAATTCCAGCATTGAAAAAACTAACCAATGTTCAAGGAAAAATAGCTCGATTTTATCCAACAAAATAATAAAAAACATTAGGTATAATTCAAACAATTCTGTTAAAATGCGCGCCTCTGAACAGTCACAAATTTAAGCAGTGAGTAACTCAAGTTATGGTTTGGATAGACTACGCCATTTTGGCCATTATTGGCGCATCAACCTTAATAAGTTTAGTACGTGGTTTTGTAAAAGAAGCCATATCTCTTGTTATTTGGATAAGTGCATTTTTTATATCAAGTAACTTCTATGTTAATTTAGCTAATTTATTAACTAATATCTCTGATCAGCTTTTACGAAATGCTGCATCAATTACAATCTTATTTATTCTTACTTTAGTACTCGGTGCTATTGTTAACTACCTTATTGGACAACTTGTCAGTAAAACAGGTCTGTCAGGAACTGATCGTATTTTAGGTTTGGTTTTTGGTGCTCTACGAGGAGTATTAATCATTAGTGCATTATTATTTTTTATGGATGCATTTACAGGCGCAGCGTCAACTGATTGGTGGTCTAGCTCGCAATTAATTCCTGAATTCCAAATAGTTGTAGAATGGTTTTTTGAATACATTAAGCAAACATCAAGTTTTTTGAAGTAACTGAAATATCTAATTAATTAACAAAGTATTTTATTAACATTATTACGCTTTTAGCGGAGAAAATTCATGTGTGGAATTGTTGGAATTGTTGGTAAAACTCCAGTAAATCAAAATTTATACGATAGTTTAACGGTACTGCAACATCGAGGACAAGATGCAGCAGGTATTGTTACTATTCATGATAAAACCTTTAGATTAAGAAAAGGTAATGGTTTAGTTAAAGACGTTTTTCATACTCGTCATATGATGCGCTTACAGGGAAATATCGGAATTGGCCACGTTCGTTATCCTACCGCAGGAACATCTAGTTCATCGGAAGCACAGCCTTTTTATGCAAACTCACCTTTTGGTCTTTCTTTAGCGCACAATGGTAATTTAACAAATGCGGATGAACTAAAAAAGTGGTTAAATTCACAAGCACGTCGCCATGTGAATACGACTTCAGACTCAGAGCTATTATTAAATATACTTGGACACGAACTACAACAAACGAAAAATAATGTATTAACATCAGATGATGTCTTTAATGTTGTTGCTAATGTCCATAAACGTATTCGAGGTGCTTATGCTACGGTTGCACTAATTATCGGTTACGGCATGATCGCTTTTAGAGACCCGAATGGTATTCGCCCTTTAGTTTTTGGAAAACGAGAAACTGAAAATGGTGTTGAATATATGGTTGCTTCGGAATCTGTTGCTTTAGATGCTTGTTCCTTTGAATTTGTTCGTGATATAGCGCCAGGTGAAGTTATATGTTTTTTAGAAAATGGTGAAATTCACAGTAAACAATGTGCTGAAAACCCAACATATAACCCTTGTATTTTTGAGTTTGTTTATTTTGCTCGACCTGATTCAACCATAGACAAAATGTCTGTTTATGCATCAAGAGTTGAAATGGGAACTAAATTAGGTGAAAAAATTGAAAAAGAGTGGGATGACTTACATATTGATGTGGTAATACCTATTCCAGAAACATCATGTGATATTGCATTGCAAATAGCACAGCATTTGAACATACCGTATCGACAAGGCTTTGTAAAAAATAGATATATTGGCCGAACGTTTATTATGCCAGGTCAAGAGCAACGTAAAAAATCTGTTCGTCAAAAATTAAACGCTATAAAAACTGAGTTTAAAGGTAAGAATGTATTACTTGTTGATGATTCGATTGTAAGAGGAACCACATCAGAGCAAATTATTGATATGGCTAGAGCATCGGGTGCGGCAAAAGTTTATTTTGCTTCAGCGGCTCCTGAAGTACGCTTCCCTAACGTTTATGGTATCGATATGCCAAGTGCTAATGAATTAATCGCACATGGTAGAGAATTAGATGATATTTGTAATTTAATTGGCGCAGACAAGCTAATTTATCAATCAATTGAAGACCTTGTTAGTGCTGTTGGTAGTGGAAATCCAGATATTCGAACATTCGATACATCAGTGTTTGATGGTAATTATGTTACCAATGATATTGATCAGGCATATTTAGAGAAGCTTGATGCCTTGCGTAATAACATTTACAAAGAAGAATCAGATGTAAATGCAGACTCAGTTCTTGATTTATATAATGAAGGTGATGAATAGAACTAGTGAACTAAAAAAGGCATGTTTATATATCAAAAACATGCCTTTTAACGATAAAAGTTTATATTTATTATGCTACATATTCAGGCCCTAAGCCCATACCTAACATAATTACACTGAAAACCATTATACCTACAAGTAGTACTAGTCCACATGTCACTACAGAACTTGAGTAAATAAATCCTTTTTCTTCTGGTATATTCATCATAATAGGCACCCCTGAATATAATAAATATATAGAGTAGCTTACCGCGGCAAGACCAGCTAAAACAACAACCCAAAGAACAGGGAATAAGGCAACAATGCCAACCATAAACATAGGTGTGGCAGTATAGGCAGATAATTCTAATGCTTGAATAAAACTAGGCTTTGAGTCAAAAGTATCAGCCATCCATTGAATAAGGTAAGCTAAGCCAAAAACACCTGAAACCAAGCCTAAATACATAGCTACTGCCATCAATTGGGCACTTGACTCTGTTATTCTTATTGGATCACCAACACCAATTGTCCAACCTATGTGTGCTGCCGCATAATATCCACAAATTGCAGGTATTAACGCTATTGTTAGTATGTGAACAAGACTATACATTATACTTTCATGACGCTTTTCTATCGTTTCCCACTCAGCTTTAGGGTGAGCATAAAGCCCCCAAATATGATTTAAAACCATTTTTATTTCCTCTCATAATCCCCAAAAAAAAACATTTAGCAGTATTTTTTTTATTTGTTTGCTAAATAATTATTCGACACAAGTTTTGTCGATACCTTATTTATCTGATATGACAGAGCATTCGTCAAGCGTTGATTGAAAAATAAACGTAAAATTAGAAAATAAAGTTTTTTTATGCGAAAAAAGAATAAAGAACGGAATACTCATCACGAATGGGTATAATAATAGTTATCATTTAGAATTAAGTGCTTTTTATTTTTATGAATTTGACATTGCTAATTATTATTTATGCAACTTTAATACGAACTATGTTCATGACGTCAATTTCAAAACCAGCAACTTTTTCGGTACTAGGGTAGTACGTTATATTGACCAATTGTCCTTTTAAATTTTTGTACTCTTTCTTACGTTTATATTTAAAAGGAACATCAACACCTTTGAACATTAACGTATTGATAAACCATTCATCTTTTTCTCGTTGAACATGAGATATAACACTAATGTTTTCAGTATGGGTAAGTTGATGGTGTTTATCGATAAGTTTTTTACTGGAGGATTTCAATATTGAAACCTTTTATTTTGAAAGTGTGTAAGTTTTACTAGTATCTCAATAAATAGGCTTTTAAAATAGAGCCATACGGCATTTACTTAATAACAAATATTTTTATGACAAATCCAATAGCCTTATTACAACCCATATTAAAATTCCTTCAATGTGAAACACCAGAAACTTGGATTGAAGAAGCTAAAAAACCAGAAAACCTTCCTATTATATTACGGGACCATTTAGCGTGTGAATTAAAAGCAGGGCAGACAGCTATGTTCCTCATTCGAAAGTATGCTGTTGATAAAGAAAGTAGCAAAGTACTGTTTGAATGGTTTCAGCCTTATGAAGATTTTTTATATCGAAAAAAAGGTGATTTGAAATCATTAGCCAATAAAAATAATTTAACTAAAGCTATTCTACCCAAAAGCAACTCATCCAAAGGAAAATCACCTTATAGCCAAGATCTCATTGATAAAATGGTATTGCTGATAAAGGAAGAGTTACATCATTTTTATCAAGTGCTAGAGATTATGGTCAATCGTGATATTCCTTTTGATGGAATAACGGCAGGTCGTTATGCGAAAGGTATGATGAAGCATGTAACAACGTATGAACCCAATGCTCTTATAGATAAATTAATAATAGGTGCTTATATTGAAGCTCGCTCATGTGAACGATTTGCCAAATTAGCGCCTCATTTAGATGATGATTTAAATAAATTCTATGTATCGTTATTGAGATCTGAATCGCGTCATTATCAAGATTATTTATCACTTGCAGAACAAGTTGCAGGAGAGGGTAATAGTATTAATGAACGAATAGTTTACTTTGGAAAGGTAGAAGCTGAATTGATTAATACACCGGATGAAGACTTTAAGTTTCACTCAGGCATACCAACGTAATTTTTTTGACGTGCTTAATTATCACATCAGGTTATTTAGAAAAAGATTGTGTCACTAATGCTTGTTGTGTTGGTGTCACTTTTAACCAAGCTCCTTGTTCATGCCAATCACCTAATACAATACGCTTAGCTTCATTATTATTCAAATGAATATTATGTATTTCTGGCCTATGGGTATGCCCGTGTATTAGCAACTGGCTTTGATTTTTTTCAAGACATAATATTACTTCAGAAGGAGTTACATCCATTATGTATTCAGCTTTAAGTGCTGTAGCTGCCTTGCTTTTTTTACGATAATTTGCAGCTACTTTCTTACGAATAAATAAAGGTAAGTTTTTAACGATAGTTTGCCACCACCATGAATGAGATTTTTTTCTAAACTTTTGATAATCAATATCTTGGGTACAAAGTGTATCACCATGCATAATGACAGTATTTTGATCGTATAAGTTAATTAAGGTGATTTCAGGTAATAATATCATGGATGATTTTTTAGCATATTGTTGCCCAATTAAAAAATCACGATTTCCGTGAATATAAAAAACTTCTGTTCCATTGTTAGATAACTGAGTTAATGCTAATGCTACAGTGCTATTAAGTTCATTGTTATCATCATCACCTATCCATGCTTCAAATAAATCACCAAGAATATAGAGTTTTTCAGCTTGTGGTGCTTCATTTTTTAAAAAACTCAGAAAACAGGCCGTTATATCAGGCCTATTTTCTGCTAAATGCAAATCAGCAATGAAATATGTTATCAACTCATTAGAAGGTTGCATTAGTTAGACGTTACTCAACAATGGCTGATTCAACTTTAGCTGACTCAATGATGATTTCATCTTTTGGTACATCACCATGCCCAAACATATTACCAGTTTCAACTAATGCCATTTTATCAACAATATCCATGCCTTCAACAACTTGTGCAAAAACACAATATCCCCAACCTTCCATTGTTTCACTTTTGAAATCTAAAAAAGCGTTGTCATTTAAATTGATAAAAAATTGAGCGCTGGCTGAATGTGGTTCTTGGGTTCTTGCCATTGCTAAAGAGCCACGTTTGTTTTCTAAACCATTATTTGCCTCATTTTGTATGCTTGCACGGCTTTCTTTTTCAGTTAAGCCAGGTTCAAAACCACCGCCTTGAGCCATAAAACCTTTGATCACTCGGTGAAAAATAGTGCCGTTATAAAAACCATCTTCAACATATTGTTGGAAGTTTTTTGCTGTAATAGGGGCATTATCAAAGTCCAATTCAACTTTTATTTCACCAAGGTTTGTTGTAAAAATAATCATATGCTTCTCTTAAAAAAGTGTATTCAAATAAATTTGGCAGAATTGTACCTTAAGTTAGTATAAAGTGCATCTGCTGTGATGATCCTTTGCGATTGTTCAGGTACAATTACGCTAATTGTAAAGCATTTTCATCAACCAGAGCAGGAGTTATAAAACCTTATGTTACAGATATACAATACCTTAACCCGTAAAAAGGAAGTCTTTACACCAATTAATTCAGGTAAAGTCGGATTGTATGTTTGTGGTTGCACTGTTTATGACTTATGCCATATTGGCCATGCTCGTACTTATATTAGTTTTGATAATATAGCTCGTTATCTTCGGTTTTCTGGGTATGACGTTAATTATGTTAGAAATATTACCGACGTTGAAGACAAAATAATTAAACGTGCAATTGAGAATGATGAAACATCTGAACAGTTAACTGAACGTACTATTGCTGATATGCATCAAGATTTTGATGCATTAAATATGGATCGCCCTGATTTAGAGCCAAAAGTAACGACGCATATGCCAGAAATCATTACTATGATTGAAACGCTCGTTACGAAAAAGCATGCATATATTGCAGGAGAAAATGCAGATATCACTGGAGAAGGCGATGTCTTATTTGATGTGTCTAGTTATGCAGACTATGGTAAATTGAGTGGTCAAAACTTAGAACAGTTACAATCAGGCTCAAGAGTAGAAGTAGATAAAAATAAGCATAATCCATTAGATTTTGTTTTATGGAAATCAGCAAAACCTGATGAACCTTATTGGGAATCTCCATGGGGAAATGGCCGCCCAGGATGGCATATTGAATGTTCAGCCATGAATGCAAAAGAGCTAGGGCATCATTTTGATATTCATGGAGGAGGCTCTGATTTGCAATTCCCACACCATGAAAATGAAATAGCGCAAAGCTGTTGTGCACTTGATACTCCTTATGTGAATTATTGGATGCACACAGGTATGGTCCAAGTCGATCAAGAAAAGATGTCAAAATCACTCGGTAACTTCTTTACTATTCGTGATGTTTTAGCTCAATATGATGCTGAAACAGTAAGGTTTTTTCTAACAACAGGGCAATATAGAAGCCAACTAAATTATTCTACAGATAACCTATCACAAGCAAGGTCGTCATTAGAACGTATTTATACCGCATTACGAGATGTTAATATTAATGATGATATTGTTTTAGATAAGAAATCTTCTTTTGTACATCAATTTTGTCAAGCAATGGATGATGACTTTAATACGCCTCAAGCAATTGCGGTTTTATTTGAACTGGCTAAAGAGTTAAATGTTGTAAAAACAAAAAATGAGACCCAAGCAATTGTTTTAGCAAGCACGCTAAAAAAATTAGGGGCTATTATTGGTCTGTTACAACTTGATCCTGCTGCTTTTTTACAAGGTCAAAACGATGAAAGTGAGGTTAGTGTTATTGAACAATTGATAATGCAGCGTAATCAGGCTCGTATTGATAAAAACTGGGCTTTGGCTGATGAAGCAAGAGATAAATTAAATGTTATGAACATAGTATTAGAAGATAGCGAAGGTAAAACGACATGGCGTAAAGCTTAAGGCGTAAATAAGTTACGAGTATACAGTTACGAAGACACCATGCTAAGGGTTTCTTCGTAACTCGCAACTTTACTTGCTCGAAGCTTAACTTCTATTTATCAAACTGTTCACAAGCAATAAGTGTATTTTCCATTAAACAGGCAACAGTCATTGGGCCAACACCACCGGGAACTGGAGTGATAAATCCTGCTTTTTCTTTAGCAATAGAAAACTCAACATCACCTGCTAATTTCCCACAATCTAAGCGGTTAATTCCTACATCGATCACAATAGCACCTTCTTTTATCCATTCTCCTGGTATAAATGAAGGTTTACCCACCGCAACAACAAGTAGATCTGCGTTTCTAACTTTATCTTCTAAATTCTTTGTAAATCGATGTGTTGTAGTTACAGTGCAGCCAGCCAATAATAATTCTAATGTCATTGGTCTACCAACGATATTTGACGCACCAACAACTAGGGCTTCTAATCCATGAGGTTTTACCCCCGTAGTTTCAATTAACTCCATTATTCCTTTAGGAGTACAAGGTCGCAAACCAGGCTGGCGTAAGGCTAATTTTCCTACATTAAATGGATGAAAACCATCAACATCCTTTTCTGGATGAATGTGTTCAATAATTAAATGAGCATTTAATGTTTCAGGTAATGGAAGTTGTACCAAAATCCCATCAATTTCTGAATCATTATTTAATGTATCAATAAGTTGATATAACTCATCTTGTGTTGTTGTTTCAGGTAAGTCGTAAGAACGAGATAAAAACCCTACTTCTTCACAAGCTTTACGTTTACTACCAACATATACTTCAGAGGCTGGGTTACTACCAACTAAAACAACAGCTAAACCAGGAGATCGCAAGCCATTTTTAATGCGTAGATTGACTTTGTTTTTGATTGAGTTTCTAAGTTGTTTAGCGATAGCTTTACCATCGATTAATGAAGCAGTCATAGTATTTAGAGATAACCTTAAGGAATCTGAAAGTGTGTGAGAAATAAAACAACGCTATTTTGCCATAAAGCGTTAAATGGGTATATAAAATAAACAAATTAAGCTACGATTTACTGTGATAAATTAAAACTTGTGTTAAAAATGAACGAACGCTTATTTATTTATAAAAAAGGTTTGACGGGGGCTAAGCAACTCGGTAATATCCGCATCCGTTGAAAGTAACTATACTTAGTTTTAACATATGTCGGTGATTAGCGCAGCTTGGTAGCGCACTTGGTTTGGGTCCAAGGGGTCACAAGTTCGAATCTTGTATCACCGACCACTTTTTCTTTTCAACTTATTTGAGAAGATCAAGTAATTGGTTTGAGTGTCGTCAAGTTCAGTCGTAAGTTGACAAAATCGTCGGGAACGATTTTGAACGCACGTAGTGCGACCCGAAGGGCGGAGTACAGGATGTACGGAGTAATCTTGTATCACCGACCACTTTTTCTTTTCAACTTATTTGAGAAGATCAAGTAATTGGTTTGAGTGTCGTCAAGTTCAGTCGTAAGTTTGAATCTTGTATCACCAGCCACAATTAATAATATTGGATAGTGAAAGCTATACATTCAGGTAAGAATATTTACTTACCTATGTTATTAATACTCTGTAGGTTAATGTGCGCCCTTAGCTCAGCTGGATAGAGCAACGCCCTTCTAAGGCGTGGGTCGCAGGTTCGAATCCTGCAGGGCGCGCCATACAGTTATACTGACAATGGTGGCTATAGCTCAGTTGGTAGAGCCCCGGATTGTGATTCCGGTTGTCGAGGGTTCAAATCCCTTTAGCCACCCCATCTTTTACTTTTCTATTGAGTGAAAGAGTAAAGTTTTATATCGGTGATTAGCGCAGCTTGGTAGCGCACTTGGTTTGGGTCCAAGGGGTCACAAGTTCGAATCTTGTATCACCGACCACTTTTTTATAACATTTCAAATACGCGCACTTGGTTTGGGTGCTCTCTAAGCAGGTCACAAGTTCGACAAAATCGT
>Ga0209826_1003384_pt1 | contig 10090 bp, 9 predicted proteins | sample GOMGulsemesocosm_5_FD_184637 | JGI IMG/M metagenome (GOLD analysis project Ga0209826, IMG submission 184637) | Methane-oxidizing microbial communities from mesocosms in the Gulf of Mexico - GOM15C Gulf of Mexico (SPAdes) (version 2) | ecosystem: Environmental > Aquatic > Marine > Cold seeps...
AGTTAAAGATCAGACCACAGACATTGCCGCCTTGGAGCAGAAGTTTCAGGCGCGAATTGATGCAGAACAAAAAATTGAACCCAAGGACTGGATGCCGGAAGCCTACCGTAAAAATCTGATTCGTCAGATGTCCCAGCATGCCCATTCCGAAGTTATTGGTATGCAACCAGAAGGCAACTGGATTACCCGTGCACCTTCCTTGCGTCGCAAAGCGGTATTGTTGGCCAAGGTGCAGGATGAAGCCGGTCATGGTTTGTATCTGTACAGTGCTACAGAAACCCTGGGTATCTCGCGTGCCGATTTGATTGCCGCGTTACAGGATGGCTCTGCCAAGTATGCGTCTATTTTTAACTACCCAACTCAAACCTGGGGAGACATGGGGGCGGTTGGCTGGTTGGTTGATGGTTCGGCTATTTGTAATCAGGTATCACTGCAGCGTACCTCTTATGGCCCTTATTCGCGCAGCATGATTCGTATCTGTAAGGAAGAGAGCTTTCACCAGCGCCAGGGTTACCAGATTATGATTGAGCTTGCTCACGGTACGCCGGAGCAGAAGCAAATGGCTCAGGATTCTCTTAATCGTTTTTATTGGCCAGCACTGATGATGTTTGGTCCTCACGATGGTGAGTCTGCCCATTCTGCCAAGTCCATGCAGTGGAAAATTAAGCGTGAGACCAACGACGATTTACGCCAAAAGTTTATCGATCAAACCGTACCGCAAATTGAGTATTTAGGTCTGGAGCATCCGGATAAAGACTTAAAATGGAATGAAGAGCGCGGTCACTACGATAGTGGCGAGCTGGATTGGGAAGAATTCAAAAACGTTATTAATGGTAATGGTCACTGCAACCGCCAGCGTGTTCAGCACCATATCAAAGCACATGAAGAGGGCGCCTGGGTACGTGATGCACAGAATGCCTATGATGAAAAACGCAAAGCTCGTAAAGAAAAGTCGGCGGCATAGGGGAAATAAAATGTCTTTAGAAAACCTGGAATTATTTGAAGTATTCGTTCGCTCCGCTCGCGGTTTGGATCACAAACACGCTGGTAGTCTGCATGCCGTGGATCATGAGCACGCTCTGGAATATGCCCGTGATGTGTACACTCGACGCAGTGAAGGTGTCAGCATCTGGGTGGTGAAATCTCGTGATATCTGTTCTTCACAGGAAGATGATAGCGATAGCTTCTTTGATCCTTCCGATGACAAACCTTATCGCCATGCAACCTATTTCCCGCTTCCTAAAGAAGTGGGCAATATGTAATCGGGGTGACGACTATGACTACAGCAACAACTGAGCTAAAGCAGGATCTGATTGATTACGCGGCCCGTTTAGGTGATGACGCCATCGTACTCGGTCATCGCCTTTCCGAGTGGACGAGTAAAGGTCCTTTTCTGGAAGAAGATATTGCCCTGAGTAATGTCGCTCTGGATTATATCGGTCGCGCCCGTATGTACTACACCTATGCGGCCGAACTGAGCGGTAACGGTAAAACTGAAGATGATTTTGCCTACCTTCGCGATGAACGTCAGTTTCAGAATCATCTCATTAATGAGCTGCCCCGTGGTGATTTTGCTTACACCATTGCTCGCCAGTTATTTTTGGATGTGTACCACACCCACTACCTGGCAGCATTGAAAAATACCACAGATGAAACCCTGGCAGCGATTGCCGCCAAGGGCATTAAAGAAACTCGTTACCATTTACGTCGTAGTACGGACTGGACCCTGCGTTTGGGAGACGGTACAGCAGAAAGTCATCAACGTATGCAAACTGCTATCGATGATCTCTGGGGTTATACCCATGAGATTTTCGAACACGATGAGCTGGAGCAGCGATTGATTGAGGCGGGTGTTGCCGTGGATGCATCGTCTTTTAAAGCGCAGTGGTTGGCTGATGTTAAGGCGGTCTTGGAAGAGGCAACCTTGACCGTGCCGGATGCCGAGTGGGCTGTGCGTGGAGGTCGTGAGGGTTACCATACTGAAAACCTCGGACACCTGCTGACAGAAATGCAGTTTTTGCACCGCGCCTACCCGAATAGCAAGTGGTGATCTGATGCAACGAATTCCCACAATGTCTCAAGAACAATACGAGCGCGAGCTATTTCGAAGAAATTCGAATCACGTCGAGCTATGGAATTTGTTAGACGAGGTTAAGGACCCGGAAATCCCCGTCCTGTCTCTTTGGGATATGGGAGTTCTGCGCGATGTTCAGCGTGAGGGGAATCAGGTGCTGGTCACCATTACCCCGACCTACTCCGGTTGTCCGGCGATGGATGTCATGCGCGAAGATATTGAAGCCGCCTTGCGAGCCGGCGGCTTTGAGGATTTTGTCGTTAAAACCGCGCTGTCACCGGCCTGGACAACCGACTGGATGACCGATAAGGGCAGGGCGCAGTTGCGCGGTTATGGCATTGCGCCACCAGATGATGCCGTTGATCACGAGGGTCGAGAAACGCCTGAATCGAAGGTGCGCTGTCCGCATTGTGGTTCAGTTCATACGCAAAGAGTCAGTGAGTTCGGTTCGACCGCTTGCAAGGCATTATTTCAATGTAATGACTGCAGCGAACCCTTCGATTATTTCAAAAATATTTAGCTCTTATTGAGAGCTGGCTTAGACAAGACAGGTAGCAACATGTCAGATACTAATTTCTACCCATTAACCATTGCCGATGTTCAGCCGGAAACCGATACCGCGATGCGGGTCTCATTTACCGTACCGGAAGAGCTTCAGGAAAAGTTTACCTTTGTGCAGGGACAATTCCTGACCCTGAAAGCCACGATTGATGGTGAGGAGGTGCGTCGCTCCTACTCAATCTGTTCCGGGGTTAATGATGGCCATATGCGCGTTGGTATCAAGCGGGTTAAAGATGGTCAGTTTTCCAATTATGCCAACGATAATTTCAAGGCCGGCGATGTGGTTGAGGTGATGCCGCCACAGGGAAATTTTGGCACAGCATTAAATCCTGATAATCAGAAAAGTTATATGTGTTTGGCTGTGGGTAGTGGCATTACGCCCATGCTGTCTATTATCAAATCGGTATTAGCTGTGGAGCCTGAAAGTCAGGTAACCCTAATTTATGGTAACCGTCGCAGTAACATGGTGATGTTCAAGGAAGAGTTGAGCTTTATTAAGAATGCCTATATGGATCGCTTTCAGTGGATCAATATCATGAGTCAGGAAGATCAGGGCTCGGATCTGCTCAACGGACGCATTGATAACAAGAAAGGTTATATGCTGCAAAAGCATAAGCTGATTGATATTAATAACACCGATGAAGCGTTTATCTGTGGACCTGAATCCATGATGTCGGAAGTCTCGCGGGGTTTCCGTATAGAAGGGCTGCAGGGCTCACAAATTCACTATGAACTGTTTGCCAGCTCCTCGGAAGATTCAAAGGCTCGTTTGGAAAAAGCCCAGCAGCGTGTACACGAATACGGTGAAGAGAAAACCAGCAAGGTCACGGTGAAGGCCGACGGCCGTGCGATTCAGTTTGACCTGGCAACGGTGGGTGAGAATATCCTCGATGCCGGTATGCACAACGGCCTTGAGCTGCCTTATGCCTGTAAGGCCGGTGTTTGCTCGACCTGTAAGTGCAAGCTGGTTGAAGGCCAGGTGGATATGGATGTCTCTCACGGCCTGGAGCCCCATGAGATAGAAGCTGGATATATTTTGAGCTGCCAGGCACACCCCATATCCGATGAAGTGATTGTCGACTTTGATCAGCGTTAATCGGGCTGCTGCCTAAGGTTTCACCATTAATAATTTGCACCTAGCCGCAGTCAGGATTGGTTTGGGTGCGGTTTTTATAAGTGATGTTATAGCGTGGGTATGTTGTCCTAGCCTTTCTCTGCCAGTAGAATCCCCTGCTTAATAAAATGATACAGGGGTTGCCTGAAAAATGTCCAAGCTGAAGTGCTTTGAAGATCTGCTGAGCGAGTTTCAGCAGCAGCGTCCTATGCGGGGCGGCTCATTGATCATTACGGTCTTTGGCGATGCTATTTCTCAGCACGGCGGCTCTGTCTGGCTCGGTAGCTTGATCGAAGCCCTGGAGCCCTTCGGACTCAATCAACGTTTGGTTCGCACCTCTGTTTATCGCCTGATTCAGGAAGACTGGCTTGTATCCACTCAAATTGGCCGTCGCAGCTATTACAGCTTTACCGAGTTCGGCTTACGTCAGTACCTGAAAACCGCCCGCCGTATCTACTCTGCCAGCCGCCCTCAATGGGATGGACAATGGACTCTGGTAATGCCCGCTTATGTTGGCGAAGAGCGAGATGAGCTGCGCAAGGAATTACGTTGGTTGGGGTACGGCGCACTGGCGTCAGACATGTTGGCGCGGCCGGGCGCGGACCGCCGCTCTCTCGATGAAACCCTGCAGGAGCTGGGTGTCGCCGATAAGGTGGTGGTTATGAATGCCCGCACGGAAGAGTTGTCTTCTCAGGAAGTGCTCAAGCAGCTGTCGCAGAATTGCTGGAACCTGGAAGAGTTAGAAGAAAAATACAGCGATTTTCTGAATCGTTATCGTCCGGTGTTGGCGGCAATCAGTCGAGCGAAGTCGCTGGATCCGGAGCAGTGCTTTCAGTTGCGAACCCTGTTAATTCACGATTACCGCCGAATCCTGCTGAAAGATACCGACTTGCCTGATGAGCTTCTGCCTTCTGATTGGGCCGGTAAGTCCGCGTTAAATTTAACCGCCAATATCTATAAGTTGACCTACAGCGCGGCGCAAGAGTATCTGCTCGGCCAAATGGAAACCGCCGATGGTCGCTTGCCGAAAGCCGATGAAGGGTTTTATGAGCGCTTTGGTGGGTTGATGGAGAGTTAACTTCGTTGGTGCGAACCTCATTAAAAATCAGGCTTTTAATGAGGTTCGCAGAGAAATTAATACTGTGACTTCATCAGCGTGATGCCGTATTCCAGTGTTTGCTTCCAGGCTGATTCAATCACCGCTTCATGTTCATCGTCATATTCCTTGACGGTTTCCAGCAGGCAGCTCAGCCACAGGTCATAGAGTTCAGGCTTAACCCCATAACCTCGGCGGCTGTGGCTCTTGGCGATATGCTCGATATGAGTGCTGGCTTTCTCAATTCCACTGGGGGCGGCCACCATCATATAGAGTGAATTCTGCAACATCTTTTTCTGGTTGTGCATATCCGTATTGGCAAACATTGCTTTGGCATCGTCGCTGCTGTTGATAAAGCGCTGATAGAATTTTTCGAAAAAGCCTTCTTTTGCCAGACAGCGTTCAAAGCTTTTGTTGAATACCGGTGTTAGGCGGTTGTCGATGACACGCTTGGCCTTGCCTTCTGAGCGGGGCATAGTCTCCGGGGGGAAGACTTTAATCTGGGTGGAAACACCGACCATGGTTTTGATCTTGTGTTGCAGTTCTTTGCAGGCCGCTTCGATTTCCCGTTCATTTAAAATTGTGTGAGATTCCACATCGACCTGCATCTTGTCGAGGTTGCCTTCACGGCTGATCTCGATTTGGTAGTGAGGCGTGAGGGCATCGATAGTAAGAATCTGCTCTTCTATTTGTGTTGGAAAAACATTTACTCCGCGGATAATTAACATGTCGTCACTACGACCGGTGATCTTGTCCATGCGACGCATGGTGCGCGCGGTTCCCGGTAGCAGGCGGGTCAGGTCGCGGGTGCGGTAGCGAATAATCGGCAGGGCTTCTTTCGTCAGGCTGGTGAAAACCAGTTCACCCTCTTCGCCATCGGGCAGTACTTCACCGGTTTCCGGATCAATAATTTCCGGGTAAAAATGATCTTCCCAGATCGTTGGGCCGTCTTTGGTTTCCAGGCATTCCATAGCGACACCGGGGCCCATCACTTCAGATAATCCGTAAATATCGATAGCGTCGATACCTAATCGTTGCTCCAGTTCCTTGCGCATGGAGTCGGTCCAGGGCTCGGCACCGAAGATGCCGACACGCAAATTCAGTTGCTTGGGGTCAATGCCCTGACGATCCATTTCATCAGCCACATTAAGCATATAGGAGGGGGTGACCATGATGATATCGGGGTTGAAGTCCTTGATCAGTTGAACCTGTTTTTCGGTTTGACCGCCAGAGATAGGAATCACTGTGCAGCCTAAACGCTCAGCCCCGTAGTGGGCGCCCAAGCCGCCGGTAAACAGGCCGTAGCCGTAGGCGTTGTGGAGTATGTCTTTGCTGCCTCCACCGGCGGCGCGAATGGAGCGGGCCACCACATCAGCCCAGATATCAATATCGTTTTGGGTGTAGCCAACCACGGTAGGTTTGCCGGTGGTACCACTGGAGGCGTGAATCCTGACGACCTCTTCCATGGGGGTAGCAAACATACCAAAGGGGTAGTTATCGCGCAGATCCCTCTTGGTGGTAAAGGGGAATTTTGCCAGGTCACTCAGGGTTTCAAGGTCCGTGGGGTGGACGCCGGCCTCATCGAATTGAGCCTTATAGAAGGGGGAGTTGTTATAAGCGTGTTCCAGGGTGTTGCGCATCCTCTGTAGCTGCAGGCGGCGCAGCTCATCGACACTGGCTTTCTCGATGGGTTCGAGCTGGTTGTAATCCTTAATGCCGCTGTTTGTCATTGCTTGGGGGCTCATAACGTTGTCTCTCTGTCGTTAATCCTATGCCAGAACACCCCTATTAGGCAGGGTTTATCTGATTAAGCATACGGGTCAAGAATGCGGCCTCTTACCACTGTAGTGATTCTCTTATTACCGATAGCTCATAATATTGTGAATCTCTATTACTTATTGGTTTATGGCGTTAAGAGGCTATGCTTTTACCCTGAAGTTATCGGTAACTTTCTGATATATAAAGAATAATTGATGTGAATCAATTGCTATATCAATATAGGTTCTGTCTAGTCGCGCCAAACATAACACAAGAAAATACTTTTAAGTAATAATTTTGTATCATATACTTTGCCCACATTATCCATTAAGAAGCGTTGAGTGAGGTTATTCCCAAATGAAAATGCAGAGCTATATGTCTGGCCAGTGGGTCGAGGGGCAAGGTCAGGGCGTTGAAGTGTTTAACGCTGTTAATGGTGAAGCGGTGGGTGAAGTCACCAGTGCCGGCATCGATTTCAAGGCTGCTGTGGAATATGGCCGTGAGAAGGGTGGCGCTGCGTTACGTGCTATGACCTTTCATGAGCGAGCCAATATGCTCAAAGCCATGGCTCAGCATCTGATGGCAAAAAAGGAAGATTTTTATCGCGTTTCAGCCTGGACCGGTGCCACCCGAGCTGACGGTTGGGTAGATATTGAAGGTGGGATCGGTACCGTCTTTACCTACGCCAGCCTGGCCCGCCGCGAGTTTGCCAACGAGACCTTTCTGGTGGAAGGGCCTGCAGAGCCACTGTCCAAAAACGGGACCTTTATCGGGCGCCATATCCTGGTGCCGAAAGAGGGGGTTTCCGTTCACATCAACGCCTTTAACTTCCCCTGCTGGGGCATGCTGGAAAAGATTGCCCCCAGCCTGATTGCCGGTGTACCGGTTATCGTCAAACCGGCCACGGCCTCCAGCTACCTGACCGAAGTGATGGTAAAAGAGATAGTTGACTCAGGCATACTGCCCGATGGCGCCATTCAGCTTATCTGTGGCAGCACCGGTGATCTGCTCGACCACCTCAACGAGCAGGACGTGGTGACCTTTACCGGTTCGGCCACCACCGGACAGATGCTCAAGACCCACCCGAATATCGTCGCCAACTCCATTCCTTTCACCATGGAAGCCGACTCCCTTAACTGCAGTATTCTCGGCAGCCAGGTTGAGCCGGGTTCCCCTGAGTTCGATTTGTTCGTGAAGGGTGTGGCCACCGAGATGACCGTCAAGGCCGGGCAGAAGTGTACGTCGATTCGCCGCGCCATAGTGCCGCAACAGCGTGTCGATGCCGTGGCCGAAGCTTTAAAGGCTCGACTGAGCAAGGCCACCCTCGGTGATCCTGCGGTCGAAGGTGTGCGCATGGGGCCTTTGGTCGGCCGTTCGCAGATGGACGATGTCTGGGAGAAGGTTGAACAACTCAAGCAGTCTTCAGAAGTGGTTTATGGCGGTTCACAGGACTTTGAAGTTGTCGGCGGCGATCGCGACAAGGGTGCCTTCTTCCCGGCGACCCTGATGTACTGTGACAAACCCTTAACCACCGAAACACCACACGCGGTGGAAGCCTTTGGCCCGGTTTCAACCCTGATGCCTTACGATTCCATCGAAGATGCCATGACGCTGGCCAAGATGGGTCGCGGTAGCCTGGCGGCCTCCCTGGTGACGGCCGATAACGCAGAGGCCTCGAAGGTGATCATGGGCACGGCGGCTTACCACGGCCGTATGCTGGTGCTCAATCAGGAGTGTGCCAAGGAGTCCACCGGTCACGGTTCACCTCTGGCGCAGCTGGTGCACGGTGGCCCGGGTCGCGCCGGTGGTGGCGAAGAGCTGGGCGGCGCGCGCGCGGTTAAACACTACATGCAGCGCACGGCTATCCAGGGCAGCCCCAATACATTGACGGCGATTACCAAGGAATTTAATCCGGGTGCCGAGCAGATCACCAGCAATGTGCACCCCTTCCGCCGTTACTTCGAGGAGCTGCAGATAGGTGAAACTTTGATTACCCACCGTCGCACACTCACAGAGGCGGATATTGTTAACTTTGGCTGTGTCTCCGGTGATCACTTCTACGCTCACTTTGATGAGATGGCGGCCAAGGATTCCTTCTTCGGCAAGCGGGTAGCGCACGGCTACCTGGTGATTTCAGCGGCGGCGGGTATGTTTGTCGACCCAGCGCCTGGTCCGGTTATTGCCAACTACGGTTTGGAGAATCTGCGCTTTGTTGAGCCGGTTGCCATTGGCGACACCATCCAGGCTCGCCTGACCTGTAAGCAGAAGATCAAAAAAGACAAACGCCCGGATGAAGATAAAGCAACCGGCGTTGTCGAGTGGGATATTGAAGTGAGAAACCAGCGTGATGAACCGGTTGCTGTCTACAGCATTATGACGTTGGTAGAGCGTCAGGAAGATTAATCCTTTGCTTTTCGTGTGCCGTTTATTTTTAGGATAAAGTTCCTGAATCTGCATGGATTTACCGCGAGCTTGCTCGCGGTTTTTTTATGCACTATTAAATTTTTGGAGTAGTTGCTATGTATTGTATGACCGTGAGTTACCTTAAGTCTGACGAAGCCACTTTTGATTTTGATTATTACGAAAACTCTCACCTGGTGTTGGTGCAAGACAAGTTCGGACCACTGGGGCTGAAAAAAATTATCTTGAGAAAAGACATAGGCAGCAAGCCCGGTGCCGGTAATAAATTCTTTGCCTCCGTCGACTTGGTGTTTGATAGTATCGAGAGTATGAAAACCGCCCTGGCCACAGCAGGTGCTGATGTGAATGATGATGTGGCTAATTATACCAATGCCAAGGTCGAGTATAGCTTTGCGTCATTGGCTGTGGTGGTAGATGATTAAGGCGCTGGCGCCCGATAACCAATCTCCGCCGTTAACGCCTCGTCTTTTAATGATTCCCCCAAAACCTGCAGCGGTTTGCCGGGCAGGGCAGTAACCTCTTTGGGGTTCAGTGCTTCACCACAAGCCGAGCAGTGCATCACCGGCCGGGTGCGCTGGCCGCAGCGTTGATGCACATGCAGGATGGGTTCCTCGCCCTCCTCTACTAGCCATTCATTACCCCAATCGGCCAAGGACATGATCACCGGGTAGAGGGCTTTGCCCCGTACCGTGAGCCGGTATTCAAAGCGGCGCGCACTTTCGCCGTAGGGCACCTTTTTTAAGATGTCGTGTTCCACCAGATGCTTGAGCCTGTCGGTGAGAACGTGCCGGGTCATGCCCAGCTGTTGCTGGAATTCCTCGAATCGGCGGCTACCCAGAAAACTGTTGCGCAGGATCAGCAGGCTCCAGCTCTCGCCAATCACCCCTAGGGTTTTGGCGATAGTGCAGGGTTTTTCAGCGTGTTCTGCCCATTTCATGGGGGGCTCCGGGATCGGGTACTGGGGATTTCCCCTCGTAAACGGACAATAATCTCTGTAGCCCCCGCCGTTCAACGCCTCCCAGAGGGCATTACTTTTCATTTTTCTACCTTTTATGAGAGTTTTGGT
>Ga0209826_1003386_pt1 | contig 10086 bp, 8 predicted proteins | sample GOMGulsemesocosm_5_FD_184637 | JGI IMG/M metagenome (GOLD analysis project Ga0209826, IMG submission 184637) | Methane-oxidizing microbial communities from mesocosms in the Gulf of Mexico - GOM15C Gulf of Mexico (SPAdes) (version 2) | ecosystem: Environmental > Aquatic > Marine > Cold seeps...
TGCTTCATCAATAATAGGCCCTATTTGAATGCGGTAAATGCCCTCTTTTTCTGGAAAATTAACTGTTTGAGAGTACTTTGTTGCTAGGTTGTTGGCGGTGTTTTTCGCTAACTCAAGTTTACTGGTCGCAAAAACTTGAATGACATTTTTCTTAGTACTGTTTTTAGTGCTGTTTTTGCTACTTTCAGAGGACGAGGGTGTTGGTTGGTTTTTACTGTTAGTAACCCCTTCAAGCGTGAGCGATTTTTTCTCTACAGGCTTTTTGCCAAATTCGGTAATCGCCGTTATCTTTACTTTCGCGGTACCCGTTTTTAACATATCAAGCTTGTATGCCGCGCTATAGGATAAGTCGATAATACGACTTTGGTGAAACGGGCCGCGATCATTCGCTCGTACAATAACCGATTTGTTATTGGCAAGGTTGGTCACTTTCAAGTAAGTTGGTAAGGGTAAATTTTTATGGGCGGCACTCATGCTGTACATATCGTAAATTTCACCATTAGAGGTGAGGTGACCATGAAATTTTTTGCCATACCAAGAGGCGATTCCTGTTTGTTCAAAATTTTCTGCGCTATTAAGTACTTTATAATCAATACCGCGCACGCGGTAATTTTTATTGCCGCCTCGGCTATGTTCTTCAGCGCGCGCAATAGCGTCTTTTAGCTCTGCTTGATTAGGAGACCTGCTTGGCGTGCTGTCATTAGCATGTTGATAACGACTTGAGCTACAAGCCGTCAGTAGGGTTAGCAGCGTGATGAATATTAAGAATAAAGCGATATTTTTCATTGGCATATTTTCATTTCTTTTTATTAGATTTTGCTGAATGGTCAGACATGGAATTTACGATGGGTACCTATGGCCATTAGCATGCCAAACCCTGCTAATAATGTCACCATTGATGTGCCACCATAACTGACTAAAGGTAAGGGTACGCCTACCACAGGCAGTATTCCTGATACCATGCCGATATTAACAAACACATAAACAAAGAAGGTTAAGGTTATGCTACCGGCTAAAAGTTTGGTAAAAGCATGCTGCGCGTTTACGGCTATCCATAAACCACGCATAACAATAAATAAATAAACAGACAGTAAAATACCAACGCCAATTAAACCAAACTCTTCGCTGAAAACTGAAAATATAAAGTCAGTGTGGCGCTCGGGTAAAAACTCTAATTGCGATTGCGTACCTTGTAAATAACCTTTACCTTCAAGACCGCCAGAGCCAATGGCAATTTTAGACTGAATAATATGATAGCCCGAGCCTAGCGGGTCTTGTTCAGGATTGAGAAAGGTCAATACCCGTTGCTTTTGGTAATCTTGCATTAAGAAAGTCCATAAAATAGGTACAAAGGCTGAAGCAAGGCCAGCACAAATACCAATAAGCTTCCAACTTGCCCCCGCGAGAAAAATAACAAAAATGCCTGAGCTGGCAATTAGCAACGAGGTACCTAAATCAGGTTGTTTGGCAATAAGCAGTGTTGGTAGTAGCACCAATATAAAAGCGATAACTATGGTAGACAATTTCACCGGTAAGTTTTCTTGGCTGATAAACCAAGCAACCATGATAGGCACGATTAATTTCATAATTTCAGCAGGCTGAAATTTCATAAAACCTAAATCTAACCAACGTTGCGCACCTTTGCCAACATGACCAAATAACAGCACAGAAATCAACATTAAAATGCCTAACACAAAAACAGGTACCGCCCATTTTCGATAAGAAAGTGGCGGGATTTGTGCAACAACTAGCATAATAAATAATGCCACCCCTAAACGAATAGCTTGTCGGTAAACTATGGCCATGCTTTGACCGCCGGCGCTATAAACAACAAATAAACCGAGTGCCATTAATGACAATATACCTAGCAACAAGGGTAAGTCTATATGAAGTTTTTGCCATGTACTGCGCATTTGTTGTTGTTCTTGACCGCTGCTACGCATTAATCTGCACCATTATTTTTTTGAGAAATGTAGTCTTGTTGAAAGGTAGAGTCTCGTTGAAGAGTATCATGTTGGGTAACATTATCTGGCAAGGAAATGCTCGCTGATGAATGAACATGTTGATGCGCGGTAATAATCTCTGTGCTTGTCGTTTGCTCATCAAGGCTTGAAGTGAACATTCTTGAGCCAAAATATTGATCCATTATTTGTCTAGCTACAGGTCCTGCATTAGTGCCACCACCACCTTTGGCGACATTTTCAATAGCAACAGCAACGACAATCTCAGGATTTTTATAAGGGGCAAAGGCAATAAACATGGCATTATCACGTTTACTTTCCTGGGTAGTTTTAGCATCGTATTTTTCATCTTGCTTAATACGGGCAACCTGCGCCGAGCCAGTTTTACCGGCGGCATCATAATGGCTGCCTTTAAAAGCTGAATGTCCTGTCGCGCCAACTACCTGTACAGTTCTGTGCATAGCATTGAGTACTAAATCCCAATTTTTTTGCTGCTTTAACACCAACGGTGCTTGCTCTTCGTAGTTAATCGCGACGAAGGTATTTTCTGTCTTGTCTGCTACGGTAATAAGTTCGCTAGTAGCATGTAAAAAGTGTGGCACCTTTCTATGACCATGATTAACTAGCGTGGTGAGTGCTTGTGTTAATTGCAGTGGTGTTACTGTCCAATAACTTTGGCCAATACCAACCGATAATGTTTCGCCAGTATACCAAGGCTTATTATAGCGAGCGCGTTTCCAGCCAACACTGGGCATGATAGCTTTACTTTCTTCATGAATATCTACGCCAGTGTAATCACCAAAGCCAAAACGCTCCATCATGGTACTTATTTTGGTGATGCCGAGTTTAAAGGCTAAATTGAAGAAATATATGTTGCATGATTGCTCAATGGCTTTATTCAAATCAACCCAACCGTGTCCCCATTTTTTCCAATCACGGTATTTATTGGGTAATCCCTCTAGCTGATACCAGCCGGGATCCCAAACCTTGCTACTAGGTGTAATAACCTTTTCTTCTAAGCCGGTAAGGGCAAGAAAGGGTTTGACGGTTGAGGCGGGTGGGTAGCCTTGGACACTGCGATTAATCAGTGGCAGGTTTTTAGAATTCAATAATTTTTTATAATTTTTACTACTGATACCATGAACAAATAAATTGCCATCATAGCTCGGGTTTGAGTACATGGCTAAAATGCCACCGGTACGAGGATCCATGGCAACTACGGCGCCACGCTTACCTGAAAGGGCACGTTTGGCGATCATTTGTAATTCAATATCTAAGGTTAGAGTTAAATCTTTTCCTGGCACAGGCGGGGTAAAATCTAAGGTGCGAATAATACGACCTTGGTTATTTATTTCTACTTCTTGGTGGCCTATGCTGCCATGCAAAATGTCTTCGTAATATTTTTCTATGCCTAGTTTGCCAATACCGTGGGTTGCCGCATAGTTTTCAGACTTATCAGCTAAGGCTAATTTGTTAGCATCTCTACGGTTAATGCGGGCAACATAACCCAAACTATGGGTAGTTAAATCGCTAAAAGGATAATAACGTTTCAAGCGAGCATCAACAAAAATGCCCGGAAACTTGTGCTGATTAACTGAAAAAAGTGCTACTTGTTGTTCACTTAAGCGTGGATATAAATCAAGCTGTTTAAAGCGACGTTTACCTTTAATTGCTTTGAAAAATTTAGTTTGCCGGTCGGCACTGATTGATAAAAGTTGGCTGACATTGGCTATGCTGGCCTTTAAATCATCTACATCTTCGGGGATCACCGCTAAGCTATAGACAGGTTTGTTATCGGCGAGTATTACGCCATTTCTGTCATAAATTAAGCCACGATTTGGCGCGACAGGCAGTAGTTTAATGCGGTTGGAATTTGAGCGAGTTTGGTACTTTTCAAAAGAATTAACTTGTAGGGTGTAAACATTACTAAAAAGTATGAGCAATAGCACCAACACACCGGTAAAGGCAATAAAAGTGCGTCGAGCAAAGAGGTTTGCTTCAGAGGTGTGGTTACGAATAATAACGCGACGAGGAGCCATTAATACTGCCTGCTCGATTGAGAAAGGTTATTGCCAATAAAAAGCACCAGCCAATAAGCTTCGGCACTCTTAGCAAAAAAATGGTTACCAATAATGATGTGACGAGGAGCCATTAGCTACTCTCTGTGATAAGGGTGGTTATTATTGATGCTCCATGCGCGGTATAAGCTTTCTGCGATCAGAACTCTTACCATGGGGTGCGGTAGTGTCAGCGGTGACAGTGACCATTTTTGTTCGCTTGCTTTAATACATGCGGGCGCTAAACCTTCTGGCCCTCCAACGAGTAAAGCAACATCTCGGCCATCAAATTGCCAGCGTTCTAATTGCTTGGCAAGTTGTGGCGTGTCCCAAGGTTTACCTTCCACTTCTAAGGTAACAATACGGCTACTTTTAGGAATAGCAGCAAGTAATTGTTCACCTTCTTTTTCTAAAATACGCGCAATATCCGCATTTTTCCCTCGTTTACCTGCGGAAACCTCAACTAAATCAAAAGTTAAATCTCGAGGGAAGCGACGCGCATATTCACTAAAACCTTGGCTGACCCAAGTGGGCATTTTAGTGCCAACGGCGTATAAAGTTAGTTTCATAATAATTGCTGCACTTATTACCCAAATGTAGACATTAATTGAGTAATCACGCAGGAAAAAGTTGTGATAGCAAAGCGGTTAATTGAGGAGTAGTCCGCTATTGCGAATGAAACCAACGCAGCTATGGCAATCTTTTAACCAGTGATTTAATCTTCGGCCCATAGCTGTTCAAGGTTATATCTGTCGCGTTGTTCATCGGTCATAACATGGACAATAATATCGCCTAAATCGACCAGTGCCCATTCACCAACATCATTACCTTCTATGCCTTTTGGCTCACAACCTTGCGCGCGACATTCTGTGGCAACGGATTGAGCGATTGATTTAACATGGCGGTTTGAATTACCCGAACAGATAATCATATAGTCAGCGAAGCTGGCTTTATCAGTGATGTTAAGGGAGATGATATCTCGACCTTTCATGTCTTCAAGTTTTTCTATTACAAATGCGTTGAGTGCTTCGGTTTGCAAGGTGTTCTTCCTAGTGTCAGGTTGATTGTTTTACTCGGGAGTAAATCACCGATCATTGCCGTACTATTGTCATACTAAAGTACGAGCTACAATTAAATAAGTATAAGCAGATAATAATAACACTTTTTGGCAAGATCGTTAACGATAAAGCTGATTTTTGTTGATAAAACCTAAAACGCTCGCGGCAAGTAAGTGCTGACAGTTTTGTTTCTTTGCTAAACGGGCACGAATATCAGTTGAAGAAATATTAAGGTTTACTCGGCCTTTGTTGCTAATAGGCAGCGTTTGTTCTTGGTTTACTTGTTGATCGTCAGTAGTGTTAGGCACAAAAACAATACCGCCACTGCTGGTGTTTTTTAGTAGCTTTATATCGTTAACTTGATGCTTGGCAAGTAATTCTTTGGTGTCTTCATTTAAGTTTTTAAGTTGGTGGTTTGGCCTGCTGTTTACCACTAAATGGCATAGTGATAATATTTCTTGATACTGATGCCAACAGGTAAAAGTGAGCAAAGAGTCTAGGCCAATAATAAAAAATAAGCGCTGCTTAGGATAACTTTGTCGCAACGACTTTAAGGTATCGACCGTGTAAGAATTACCGCTACGTGTTAGCTCACGTTGATCGCAGTGAAAAATATCTTCATTTGCACAAGCTAATGTCACCATGTTAGCACGCTGTTGGGCACTTACATTCGGACTGGCTTTATGGGGAGGAATACTGGCGGGGATAAACAGTATTTTGTCTAATGATAGGTAATCAGCGACCACTTTAGCAGGCTCGGTATGCCCTAAATGGATGGGGTCAAAAGTGCCGCCTAATAGGCCAATGCTAGTCACGGTTGGTTAGCTGTATTCATATTAACTGTATTCATAGTTAAGGGAAAAGTGTTGGGTGACTTCCCCTTGGTAAAGGGTGAGGCAAAGATCCGCCAATAAGATAAAACTATTAAATTCGCTACTGGTTTTGGTCAATAAATCAATATCAGCCAATCGCGATAATGCTCGCTTAACATTAGCAAGACTAATATGGGTTAGGGCATGTTGATATAAAGGTTTTCGCTTATCCCATATTCGGTATTCTTTATAAATATCATTAAGGTGACTGCCATCACTAAGTTTAGTGAGCATGGCATAAAGCTGATTGATTTCTTTATGAAACACCCACACTAGTTGCCCCGCAGCCGTGCCTTCTTGTTGCATTTTATCTAACATGGTAATGCATTTTTTGCAGTTACCTTGCAATAACGCATCAACAATTTGAAAAGGGTTGAATTTTGCTTGGTTGATGACTAAATGCTCGGCGTCGCTAAGGCTAATTTGTTGATTTGGGCTGAACAGTAGTGACAGCTTTTGCAACTCTTGCTCTAAAGCGGGTAAATTGCCTTCAAATAACTCAATCAGTAATAAAGATAATTCTGCAGATAAGTTTAACTTCAGAGCTCGGGCTTGATTTTGTAACCAACGAGGTAGTGCTTTAGCATCAATGTCATAAAGTGGTAGATAACAGCCCAGCTGAGTTAAGGTTTTAAACCATTTTCTATTAGCGCTAGGGCCGTCGAGTTTAGGGCCATGAAAGATAAAAATCACATCTTGCAATGCCATGTTTTTTTCGATGACTTCACTCAGTGCGAGCAGAGATTTATTGCCGTTGTCACCAATTTTTATGGTGGTAAATTCAACCTCAATAATGCGCTGATTGGCAAATAAGCTCATTGATTGATATTCATCAATAAGCTGCTGCCAGTCAAATTTATTGTCGCTACTAAAACGAATTAATTCACTGAAACCTTGCTGATTAGCATGTTTTTTAATGGTGGCTAAACTATCATTTTTTTGCCAAGGCTCGTCACCAAAAACCAACCACACAGGTTTAAAGCCCTGTGATAATGTTTGCGGTAGTTGGTTATGGTAAATTTTCATTTAAGCCTGTTACTTTTTATTTAAAGAGCTAGCGCTGAATTCTGGCCATATCGCGTAAAATTCTATCGGCAGCTGATTTTCTCATTTCACTGAGCAGTAATGATAATTCACGAGACTTTGCTAAGGCTAAGCTGGGATCATCTTGATAATCTCTATTTAATTCAAAGCGAAAGTCTTGTGGTTCTTCAATGGGTTCACCGTTTTTAGCGCTAAAACGTAATTGATAATGCACCGCATAAATAAGTTCATATTCAGCGACTTGGCCATTTTGAAATACCGACAATGTGCGGCGGTCGAGTTTGTCTGACATGATGCGTAGCTCAGGTGCGGTAATACTTTTATGCGCTAGTATTTTTACTTGATTACGGGTTAAATGTTGCTTTACTAAACGGGTTAATTCACCATGGACATCGCTAGAGCTAACATATAACGTTTGCAGCTCGTCATTGAGTAAATAGTCACCTCGAAGTTGAAAGCCACAAGCGCTCAATAAGCTTGATAACATCATTACCAAGCAAATTTGCTTAGCATGTAGGAGGGAATTTATTCCCGAGCGTTCGCGATTAAAACCGCTCCTACAGCGCATGCTAATTCGCCACCACGTTTAATAATTTACCCGGTATGTAAATTACTTTGCGTATGGTTTTACCCTCGGTAAATTTAACGACACCGCTATCGGCTAAGCCTATTTCTTCAACGGTTTCTTTGCTGGCGTCAGCCGCGACAGTGATTTTTGCGCGTAACTTACCGTTAACTTGCACAATAATTAGTTTTTCATTTTCAACTAAAGCGCTGTCATCAACGATTGGCCATTGAGCATCTTCAACTGATTCATTACTGTTACTGGCAATTTTAGTCCATAAATAATTACATAGATGCGGCGTGATTGGCGTTAGCATTAGTACAACTGCGCGCAAAGACTCAAGCATTACCGCTTTGTCTTCTGCGGTAGTCATAGGGGCTTTATTTAAGTGATTCATCAATTCCATAATGGCAGCAATCGCCGTATTAAAGGTATTACGACGACCAATGTCATCGGTTACTTTCGCGATAGTTTTATGTAATTCACGGCGCAGTTTTTTCTGAGCTGAGTTTAATGTTAAATCACTAATGGCTGATAGGTCATCATTTTTTGTATCAACGCTTGCTTCAACAAAGTCATGGACTATTTTATAAACACGTTTAACAAAACGGTGGGCGCCATCAACACCCGAATCAGACCATTCTAAGGTTTGCTCTGGCGGTGAAGTAAACATAATAAATAAACGCACCGTATCGGCGCCGTATTTATTGATGACTTCTTGTGGGTCAATACCGTTATTTTTTGATTTAGACATTTTACTCATGCCCGCCGATATAACTGCTTCACCATCAATTTTACTGATGGCTGAGATTACATGCCCTTTGTCATCACGTTCAACGGTAACGTCATCTGGTGCAATCCATTCTTGAGCGCCGTTGTCTGCTTCACGATAATAGGTATCGGCTAATACCATGCCTTGACACAGTAGTTTTTTGTAAGGTTCATCACATTGCACTAAACCGACATCACGTAATAATTTATGGAAAAAACGAGAATAAAGTAAATGTAAAATGGCGTGCTCGATACCGCCAATGTATTGGTCAACCGGCAGCCAGTAATTGGCTTTGGCGGGATCAATCATTTGACTATCATCGTTTGGTGAACAATAACGTGCATAATACCAAGAAGACTCCATAAAGGTGTCAAAGGTATCGGTTTCGCGCAAGGCCTCTTCACCATTAAAAGTGGTTTTTGCCCACTCTGGATCGTCTTTAATGGGTGAGGTAACACCGTTCATTACTACGTCTTCTGGTAATACTACCGGGAGCTCATTCTCTGGTACCGGCACTGACTCGCCATTGGCAAGATTGATCATTGGGATGGGTGTCCCCCAATAACGTTGACGTGAAACGCCCCAGTCACGTAGACGGAAGTTAGTGGTTACTTTACCTTTGTTTTCACTTTGTAACTTATCGCTAATCGCTTTAAAAGCTTGCTCGAAGTTTAAACCATCAAATTCAGCGGAATTAATCAATATGCCTTTTTCAGTGATGGCAGCTTTGCTTATATCGGTAATATTAGTATCAGCAACATTAGCGTCATCAGCATTTTGGCCACTTTTTGCAGCGGTACTGATCACTTGAGTGATTTCAAGGCCATATTTAGTGGCAAATTCGTAATCACGTTGGTCGTGTCCTGGTACTGACATTACCGCGCCTGAGCCGTAATCCATTAAAACAAAGTTAGCAGCCCAAACCGGTACTAATGCACCAGTAAGTGGGTGAATGGCTTTAAGGCCAGTATCAACCCCTTTTTTCTCCATAGCAGCCATGTCGGCTTCTGTGGTTTGGTTACCTTTACATTCTTGAATAAAATCAGCTAATGCTGAACTGCCTTGTGCAGTGTTTTCTTTGGCGGCAGTTAGCGCTAATGGATGCTCAGCAGCCAATGCTACATAAGTCACGCCCATTAATGTGTCGGGGCGAGTAGTGTAAATGTCAAAGCTTGCTGATTTGCCAGCCACTAAACCGTCGACTTCAAACGTCATCTCAACACCTTGAGAGCGGCCAATCCAGTTACGTTGCATGGTTTTTACTTGTTCAGGCCAGTCGGTAAGTTGGTCTAAATCGTCAAGTAACTCTTGTGCATAGTCAGTAATTTTAATAAACCACTGCGGAATTTCTTTTTTCTCAACGATGGCACCAGAGCGCCAACCACGACCATCAATAACTTGCTCGTTTGCTAACACTGTTTGATCAACTGGATCCCAATTTACCGTGGCGTTTTTCTTATAAACCAAACCTTTTTCATAAAGTTTAGTGAAAAACCATTGCTCCCAACGGTAGTAATCTTGCTTGCAGGTAGCTAGTTCTCTGTCCCAGTCGTAACCAAAACCCAGTGATTTAAGTTGGTTGCGCATGTAATCAATGTTTTGATAAGTCCATTTTCCGGGAGCACTTTTGTTTTTAATGGCGGCATTTTCTGCAGGTAAACCAAAGGCATCCCAACCCATAGGTTGCATAACATTTTTACCTTGCATACGTTGGTAACGAGAAATTACATCGCCCAAGCTGTAGTTGCGCACATGAC
>Ga0209826_1003387_pt1 | contig 10084 bp, 10 predicted proteins | sample GOMGulsemesocosm_5_FD_184637 | JGI IMG/M metagenome (GOLD analysis project Ga0209826, IMG submission 184637) | Methane-oxidizing microbial communities from mesocosms in the Gulf of Mexico - GOM15C Gulf of Mexico (SPAdes) (version 2) | ecosystem: Environmental > Aquatic > Marine > Cold seeps...
TAATGCCGTTGTTGAAGCTTATATCCGATATTATAATCAGATCAGGCTTCATACATCAAATGATAATTACTCTCCAATTGAGTTTGAGCAGTCCACAATAAATGTGTCTTATGTTGCCTGACCAGAACACTGGGAGTTAGATTATTTAATTGATCATGATGAATATCAATCGCAGACTCAATTCACTTTATTGATGAACTTTAATATTAAATACTGGCAATCGACCTAAGCTTTTTATAGAATGCTCAACGCCTATAACCACCCGTAGCTCAGCTGGATAGAGTGCATGCCTCCGGAGGATGCGGTCATATCAAAAGTTGTCACGGAGGGATACGGTCAAAAAAGTAAAAATGCACCATTAGCTCAGCTGGATAGAGTGCGCCCCTCCGGAGGGCGAGGTCGCAGGTTCGACTCCTGCATGGTGCGCCATCTCTAGGTTTTCGCGTTTTTTAACAGTATTTTCATTCCTGTTCGTAACACTCGATTTACTAAAAACCGCCAAAAAGCTTGACTGCTGCTTTTTCTTGTCACAACGTATCAAAATGTGCCTGTGACAGATCTGTGACAAATATGTGCGGATTACGTAATACCATGAAGCCGATCGGTCGGGTATTAGATGATCGCGATGCATCTGCTTTAATAGCTCTTTAAGTGGTTATTTTCCACATTTTACCAAACTAAATTTGATATTAAATACCTCGGATTCAAAAGCTATAAGTACATAGTAATTGTATATTAATACAAACCTTCAATTTCAAGGGATTAAGTTGATGCCCTCTTTTGTAAAAATTGTTGTTCTGAGTAAGGAAAAACTTATTAAATTTATAGTTCAATGTTTGAATATATGTTTTTAACTTCATCTAACAATGCTTCTCCAACATCACTTAAAAGTAACTCACCCGTTGGTTTAGCAAGCATGAAGTTCTTGTTAACTAAATTCGCTTCAATCGCCTTAGAAATACTTGCAGCACCAATTTTCACTTTGTGAACTAGTTCTTTAAATGATTCATCATTATCAATTTCTTCTAAGTCTAAAGCCGATAGCCCTCCGGCTTCATGAGTAAGCTTGTCCATACAGCAGTTTTGGGTGAATCCAGCATTCGATCTATATAAGGGCTAGCGAAGAGGTAAAAAAAATACTTTTCGCTCTATTTTTATCTTTTTTTCAAAATAAATGAATTTTATTTGAACTTTTTCTTATTACCACGATCTGATCAAAATAATAGTAATAACAATATTTTGAGAATAACGTGGCTTCACAACTAAAATCCAAAAAAAATCTAAATTTCAAAGCACTCAGGAATTCAATGGCAGAATGTTTTTCTGCTATTCCTGATCCCCGACAAACGCTTAAATGTGATTATAGCCAGCACGACATCTTGATGAGTGCTTTTGCTTGTATGTTTTTTCAAGATCCCTCTTTGCTGCATTTCCAAAAGCGCCTAGAGCAAAGTCAACAACGTAACAACCTTAGAAATATCTTTAATGTTCAGAGTATTCCTAGTAATAGTCAACTGCGTGACGTGTTAGATGAAATACCAAGCGAAGCATTAGCACCGATATTTAAAATTCTTCATGAAAAATTAAGAAGGCATAAACATTTAGAAGGCTATGCTATTTTACCCAATGTATTGATGTGCACAATTGATGGCACATATTACCATAGCTCGACCTCAGTCAATTGCGGCTGCTGTTTAACCAGAGAGCATAAAGCAGGTGAAATAACCTATAGTCATGCTGTTTTGCAAGGCGCCATCATGCACCTTGACAAAAAACAAGTGATACCGGTGATGCCAGAAGCGATTAAAAACGAAGATGGCACAGAGAAACAAGACTGTGAGCTCAATGCGAGTAAACGTTTCATTGCTAACTTACGGGCAACACACCCAAGACAGAAATTTATGATTTGCGGAGATGGTTTAATGTCGAACCAGCCGATGATTGAAGAGACAATTAAAGGAGACATGCACTACCTGTTTGTCGCTAAACCCGGCAACCATAAATATTTAGTCGAATGGCTTGATGTTTTTAATTCACACCCAAGTACTGAATTTGTTGATGATAATGGCAATAGGCATATTTATACTTGGCAAAATGACGTGCCACTTAACGGTAACGAAAAAACCATTAACGTTAACTGGTTTCAATACCAATTTAAAAACACCCAAGGCAAAATCACTAAAACTCACAGCTGGGTAACAGACATAGAAATGAATAAAGATAATGTCATTGATATGGCGAAGGCAGGACGTTGTCGGTGGAAAATTGAAAATGAATGCTTCAACACACTTAAAAACCAAGGCTACCATATAGAGCACAATTACGGACATGGTAATAAAAACCTAAGCTATAACATGTACTTGATTACACTTCTTGCTTTCTATTTCCATCAAATATTTGAACTAACGGACGGGGTGTATCAAGCTTGCCGTTTATCCTTTGGATCTAAAGTACATTTATGGGAAAACTTTAGAGCGACGATAAGAATGATTGTTGTAGATGATTGGGCTCAGTTAATGGACTTAATGCTAAACCCTGATGATTATGAGGTGACCAAACAGAAAAAAACCTAAAACGAAGATGCTTAAGACGCTGCACTTAAGTGTGTAGTTTGAACTGTGCCTGAAATAAAAGTTAAAAACGAAGTAAAGGACAAAAACACAGCAGAAAACTAAAAATTGATTAAAAAAGTCACTTTAGTGCTTCGAAAGTTGAATCACCGATAATTGCTGTTTTATATCATATTATCTTTTCTTTTATGTTGATATATGACAAACATGATTATCACTTTTTAAACGTAACCTTGGCACCATCGTATTATCATCAAAGTCGTAAACAATAACTTCAGGGTGATGTGTATCATAGGCTTGACCAATAAAGACTGAGGCCGCATTTGATGCACAAACAAATAAGTGGATAGTCTTAGCACCAAAATCCGATTGTAATTTGTGGAATATAGATTGAAGTTCAGCAGTAAAAGCAATCCCATCTTCTGGGTGTGGTATTGCACCATTCCCCATCACATCTTTATTTGCTCTAATTGTTATTATTTGAGCATTGTTTTCAGCACATACTGTCTGGGATGACTCTAATAAACTTGGTGGTTCGGCTGTAAGTGTAATATTAATTACAAAATCAGTTCCCGACTGTAAATTATCAAGATCTTCGATTGTATAAAACTTTCCGTTAGCTATATTATTTGGCCAAGACCATTGACCGCTTTCACGATATCTCAACATTGGAACAACTGAGTTTTTATTACCAATTTTAGCTCCAAGCCCTATAAGGGCTGAGGTAGGACCGAACCCGAAAAGTGCTGCTTTATAACCACTACTTTTGATTTGCTGAATAATTTTATCTGCTGAATTCACAATTATCGAAGGCATAGCATTCCATAAAATATCAGGTGTTTGAGTTAATAATTCTTCATTGTCACTCAATGTATTTATTTGGCCGAGCATCCTAAATTTAATAACTGATAAGCTATTCGCTATTTGCAACTTAGACGGTGGAGAGACTGTTTGTGAATTTACTGGCCATAGTACTGCGTATACAGGTATTGGTTCATTTTTCAAACCATCAAGTAAACTATTAGCAACCTCACAAAACTCTGCCCTCATTTTTGATAATGCGGGTGCTGTATAGTCACTTGCCGCTACTTTATCAATTAAACGATGATGCTTATCACACAACAATAATACATTGCTAGGATCATCAGACAGTTTATCTGATAATTCGGTGATACCACGTGGGCCTTGTTCTGAAGATGCTACATTATGAGCGAAATAAGAATAATTCCCTGTAACGCCAGTAAGCTCATCACATTCAAGGTTTTCACCACACCCGGTAAACATACACCTACCATGGCTGTCTCTCAGAACTGTATTTTTAGTTGAAACAGTAAAGCCTTTTCCTCGACCTGCCTTTTTTCTATCAGATTCAAAACGATCAAATAAATGGGTCACTTCATCTAGATTTAAATTGGCACTTTGATCTAAAACTTTAACCCAAAGACTACTAATAAAATCAAGTGAAGATAAATCCTTTGAGGTAATTTGATACCCTTGAATATTTCTATAAATGATTATATTTTGACACCCTTGCAAATGGGAAATTGCTGTTGTTGCAACAGGGGTAGTTAAACAAAATCGTAGACTTGCCACTATCAAATCACCTTGAATGAATAAAACAATCGTATTTTTATTACCATCATCAGTAAAAACACCAACAGTGTCCCACTTCACTAATTTGGATAGATTAGCCTGAAATTCATCTACTTTATCTAATGAGTCGAGTGGAAAGTTCGCTGCTTGATTACAAAATTTATCCGTTGCATTAGCCATTATTATCTCTTGTTATTATTTCTAAATTATTATTCAAATTGATGTAAATATTGGTCTGCTTTTCTCCAACAATAACAAACAAAAGTAATCTATCTGGGTTACGAACCATACAGCTCAACCAATCATTTATATCTACACTGGAGGGTATAGGATGACTTTGTGGATGAGTGTGCCATGTCCCCAAATATCCCATTTCACCTGATGATTTTTTAAATGCTTGGTCTATTGCAAGTTGATGAGAAGGGTCTTGCATCAAAAAACTAGCACGCTTGCTTTTGTCTTTTGCTTTAGGTGTTGTACACATATCAAGCCAAAATGTACCATCATCCGGCAGTCTAGAGCCGATCAAAACACCGAATTTTTCGGTGTCTGAGTTCATCATTTGACGATGTTGCATCCAACAATTATAAACAGTAGAGGTAACATTGATGGTAATTAATTCATTTTTAAATATGACATTATCTTCAGCTACAAGCATCACAATCCTCATCATATAGTGGCTTAATCTGAAGTGAATCAGAAAATTGATAATATCGGTGAGTTAATTGAATATTATTGTCGTTAGCATCAAGGTCGCTACCTTTCCAACTCACTTTTGAAGATGTTGTAACTTTATTTTCTAAATACTTTATAGCCAAATCACTTGCCATGATTGCTGTTTGAGCAGAACACATAGCACCGTATGAAATAAATTGCTCACCACAACCAGCAAGGTTAGTTGTTACATTTTGATTAGCTTCAATAAAATTAAGATTGGAATTAAGACCTATAGCTAATGTTTCTTGGCAAACGTATGCACATAGCAAACAACCTTTGCTATCTGGAATATCTAATGTGGCATGCCCCCCAACACCAAACCCTTCTAACCAGGTATTAATGACAGGCACATCAACATCATTATCAATCAAATATTCCTTAAATAATCTTTCATGTGTTGGGCTGCCGATAGCAATAATAATCAAGTCATAAGACAGTAGTTCTTGTCTTTTACGTAAATCTAGTAATGTTCTAGGGGAGCCTTTTGCTTGTGACCAAAGAAATTGGCGCTGTAATTGCCACCCTAAGCCATATGATTTAGGTGTTCCTAAATACTCTTCAGGCAAAATATGTCGATAAAGGTTATCAATTGAATAATAATCAGGATCAAATATTTTTAAGTGCTGAATACCAGCAGATGAAAGTTTATGGGCTACTTCACCGCCAACAGATCCTGCACCTATTAGCGCAACTCGTCTGTAAGTTAAATCAAGATTAGCCCCGCCTCTAGGTAATACATTTTCTTTATTAAATAGCCTCAGAGGTATAGCTTTAATTTTCCAATGCTCTAACTGCTCTGCTGTCAATGGCAATGAATGCTTTTTCCTCGCTTGAAAGTGCAGACAAAACCAAGTTTTTCCCGAAGGTACTACAGCATTGAAAATAATCCAATATTCTAAGCTACTCCAACGCCCGTATTGCTCATAAAGAAGCTTTTCATCTTCAGGCTTAACGTTTATTAAAGCATTTAAATACCAATTTTTAAGTTCTTCTTTTCTTAAAGGAGCAGGGGAAATATCCACTAAAGGTAAAATAATGGCTCTACCTGCAACAGGTCTTTTAGTCTTATTAATATTCCAATGCAAACTAGCTATTGCAGATAAATCACTATCTCCCGTTTGAGCAAGGTGATAGGAATTAAACCCATGATTACTATTGATTATAGAGCGTAAAACTTTCAATTCTTCTAATTTGCCACTAGCACTGGTTAACAGTATTTTCTTACCTTCAAAATCACAAACACCTAACCAATTTGAGGAAAATTCACGTAGTAGTTCTTGACGATTCCACTCTGGATCGGTGATGGCCTTAGTCAGTATGCCAACATGCCTATTTAACGATTCTTCAATAGCTAACAATGGCATTGCAAAGTTAACAGATACTGAATCACGATCATTTACGCAAATAGAGCCAAGTTCAACTGGCTGACTATTATCAATAGAAACATGCGCCAATTGACCATAGTCATTTGGCGAGGACAAAAGAAAAATAGGTAAACCTATAATTTCATCCGTTAAAAGATGAATCAGCTCAACGGTTTTACCTGATATCGCTAATTTAACCGATATAAAATTTGAATCGTCTATGAATGACTTTTCACAGTTAAAACCTTTACTACACAAATGCTGAACAAGTTCATCAATATCAACCATTATGCCCCCTGTGACGTACCCGCAGCACCAGCAGTTACATAAGTAGCCTTTGCTACAGTACTTGCTCTTGAAGAACTACTAGGCACTTCAAAGTCATCACCAAAGATTTCGTTTAAAAGTTTACACTGCTTAGTTAAATCCTCTTCATCTATAACTTTATCAAGCTTATTCTTTAAAGAAGTTAATTTGTTATAAAGTTGTGTTCCTGTATTAACGCTACTCCCATCAAATATATCTCTCCAAGGTGATGTTGGAAGATTAACGGTTACCTTGTATTGGTCGTTTCCTTGATAAATAAAATACCAACCATTTAATATTGCACTTACTGTATCCTGCAATGCTATAAGGTCACTTGCTTTACCATTATCATCAAAATTAGGCTTAAATTTCTCTTTTGCCATTACAGTCAAACCAATAGAGAAAACTTTCCCTGCAATATCACTGCTAAACTTTACGTCCCTCCAGCGTTTAAGATACCTAACTGTTCTTTTAAACTGTTTTAACTTATCAATAGCAGAACCGACATAATCATCTTTATTATTTATCCAGTCCCTCAGACCTTTTGGGTCTGAACTTGACCATTCTTTATTTTCATCCTTCGAGTTCTTTTTGCCAACAGCCAACTCGTATTCACCATTTTGTTCACGATATAGTGGTATATCAATATGCAGACTCAGACTTGCATAATCAGCAGTAACGCAAGGCTTCTTGATTTTTGCATTTTTAAAACCACGATCTTCTAATACTTTTAGGACAATTTTTTTAACTTTAACAGGGTCATCGGGTGCATCATCAAAGGCGATAACTACAGATCTGTCAATATCAAAGTCATCAACTGGATGTTTAACTGCTGTAGCAGTTGATTGTGAGCCTTGTAAAAAATCTTCAATAACCGGGTAGCCTTCTTCTTTAAGAGCTTTTTTAACATCTTTAAGAATACTATCGTCTTTTTCTCTAGCGTTCTTATACTCAGCATCTTCACGACCTAGTTTAATTTTGTCATGAAATTTTAAAAATTTAGCTTGAATACTCATTGTATCCTCCTGAACTTACTTATTTTTGTTAAATGTTACAGCTTACCTATTAAAGGTAATCCTTTCGGTGTTGTTGAATCACAAACGAGATGGCTTAAATAAGAACAGCCAGCAATCAGCATGATCCCTCTGATTATTTCTTCAAACCCCGTTTCTGGCTCCCAGGTATAAGCTTTATATAACCCAAGGCTTATAGTAGAAAATGTAACTGTACTATGGAAAAACTGTCTATGATTAGGGTGATAAGCAGGTTCGATAATATCTGGCAATTTTCCAAAAAATGCGCCTAAAGAGGGTGCTACAATTGGGTTATGAATTAATTTATGCTTTTTATTATCTACTAAGGCAATTACTAGCCCCGTTACAGCTCCAACAGCTAAATGTGTTTTTCCACTCGACAAATTTCTTTCTCCTAATGAGGGTTTGTGCTTAAATAACTAACGGTAACCAACATGAATTGGTCTCTAATATATGAAGGCAGGGAAATTAATTTTTCTGGACATGTCCAGAAAGTTATTTATTTGTAGCCTTAAAGGATAGAAGTATGAAGAAGGAATATTCTTATTATACTGTTGATGAATTTGTTATCGCCTTATCAACGTTAAGTAAAACTGATAAAAAGAAATTATTATTATTTGGTATAAAATATTGTCGTGATTACTCACTAGAATGTGAAGGTAGTGATTTATATCAAGAAGCAGTAACTAGGTTATTATCCGGATCACGAAAAGCTGCTAAAGAAGTAGACATAGTGATTTCGCTTTTCACTGCAATGAAAAGCGTGGGAAATTCAATACTTAAATCCAAAAGCCAACGGCTAAGAGATTTATCTACAAGTATTGAAGATAATGAACACGTTGTTAATAACCAAATTAACAATGAAGAAGTCGATGAAGATGATGATTACTTAAGCAAACTTAAGTATCAATTAATCACTGCTCACTTTGGTGATGATAAAGAGATTATGTCAATGATTGAACTTATTGGTGAAGGTGTGAAAGCTAAAGAAATTACCAATATAATGTTCGATGGCGATAGAAAAAAATATGACACGACATACAAACGTTTTATGAGAAAGCGAAAGTTAATTCGCAAGGAGGCCGAAAGCGTATGAACTATAAAAGCACAATAAATAACATTGAAAAATCATCATATGATTCAATTTTTTCTATGGAAGATTGCGAATTAGATAATGAACTTTCATCATTAAATATCGATGTAAATGAAAAATTAAAAGCATTTAATACTATCACCACCGATGCAGTTTTGTTATCAAAGAAAAACAAGTTAAAAAATGCTCGTTTACAATTAGATATACAAAATGAACATCAATCTAATAAATCAAAGATTGTAGAATTTTTATCTAAAAAACAACTTGATGCAAAAGACTATTTAATTGGGCTACTTGTAGCAAATAAAACTACATTAGCATTTAGAGATGGGCAAGACTTGTCTGATGAAGAAGCAATTAGCATAATTGATAATTTGATTGAGTTAGGTGAAGTTAACCTCGATGAGTAAAGTTGTTATAAAAGAAGTTAACAGCTTATATATCGATGAACTTGGTATCACTTCCCCGTCAGAAATAGATATTGAAGCAATAGCATTTTATAAGGATGCTATTGTGAAAAATGAACCTTTAACTGGTTGTGAAGCCAGAATTATTGGCGCTGGTGATAGGGCTATTATTACGGTAAATAGTAAATCAGAATGGGAGCGTCGAAGATTCTCTATCGGTCATGAACTTGGTCACTGGTTTAAAGATCGAGGTAAAATTGGTAACTTATGTTCGCATGACGATATGAACCCTAGGCGTAAAGGCTTAGCTCCCAAAGAAAAAATTGCTAATAGTTTTGCTTCTGAGCTACTGATGCCAAATTATTTAGTGAAAAGCACCATTAAGAATAGTCCGTTAACTTTAGATACTGTTGCTTTAATCAAAGAAACTTTTAAGACAAGCTTTATGGCCTCTCTTCGTAAAACTATTTCTACTGATTATCATATGGGATTTTTTGCTTGTTATAATTCAGAAGGCAAGCGTAAGTATTTTTCAAAAAACTCAGACTTACATTACGATTTTTCACCACCACAAGCGGCACCTATTGACTCATGTGTTTTCGATTTGATTTTTAATAATACAACAGATCAATCTGCTAAGATTTTAGATGGTAGTGTTTGGTGTAGAAATGATAGCGCGTCTCATATTGTCGTTCATGAGCATGCTTTTTATTACCATAACGGTGATTACATCACTATTGTGTGGTGGGAAGATGAAGATCCTATTTGGAGAGCAAATGAAAAAGAAATCTAGTTGGTACGTTTAGATGTTAGCTGCCAATAATCTGGAGCCTGTCACAAGATAGCGTTTTTTAATTCTATAAATTACTCTTCAATTTTAATAAACGTGACTTCAAATGCCTTACAAGGGCGGTGTTTCTGTAGCCGATTAGAAAGGCTGAAAGTATCATTTACATCATATTGTTGGAATATGTCTAAGCCACGATCAAGTGAAACTTTC
>Ga0209826_1003388_pt1 | contig 10083 bp, 11 predicted proteins | sample GOMGulsemesocosm_5_FD_184637 | JGI IMG/M metagenome (GOLD analysis project Ga0209826, IMG submission 184637) | Methane-oxidizing microbial communities from mesocosms in the Gulf of Mexico - GOM15C Gulf of Mexico (SPAdes) (version 2) | ecosystem: Environmental > Aquatic > Marine > Cold seeps...
TTTGCCTGGTGGCAATAGCGAGCGTGAACCACCCGATACCATACCGACCTCGGAAGTGAAACCGTTTAGCGCCAATGATAGTGTGGGTTCGCCCATGTGAAAGTAGGGAACCGCCAGGCTTTTAATACCAAACCCTGTTGACTGACGTCAGCAGGGTTTTTTTATGCGTGGGGTTATAAATGTTACGTTATTTATAACTCAAAGGGCTCTAAGATAGCCTCAGTTATGCATAAATCCCGAGTTGCTCTTAGCTAAAATGCTCATAAGAATATAGGAAAGCCTGACATATTAGTAGATAAGTAGGGTTGGATTTGGGATGTCAAGCGTGCTGTAAGATAACTTTCCTATTCAGATTTTAAGGTATCAGCCATTACTGGAGATCTAAAACTGACCTCTTTTTTTCCATTTCCGGAGAAAACCTTGCAAGTGAATGTCCTTAGGATTGATTTGTTGGGAATGGTTTGAGTAATGCTAGGGTTAGTTTTTGTATGGGGTATATGTGTATTTCCTTTTGGTAAATGGATGGTTTTGAAGTAATGTAAACGTTAAATCAATGATGTGTACAAGGAAACCGTAGAAGGAAATGTCTTTTACTATGGATGGTGAAAGCTAAAAAAAGGGGGGAGTTCCAGTAGGGAGGGAAGTATAAAGACCTTCATATATGATGCTACTTTTTAGAAATGGAGAAGGGACGTAAAGCACTTCATTGCTAAACGTATTAGTTTAGCGGCGAGTAAAATTTAAAAAGAATTTATTGCATAATGGACTACGTTAATATTTTAAGGTTTGAGTTACTTCGCTGATGAGTATTGTCGAACTGAGCAAAAAACCGCGCTCATAGCATTTTTGTTATTAAGTATAGATGTGGTATGAGCTTTATAAAATGATTTAATGTATCATTTATGTTTGTTAACTTATGAAATAAATAAAATAAAATGCCGGATAAGTCTATATATGTCACTCAGCCTCAACTTCCGCCGCTTGGTGATTTGATTCCATATTTGGAAGATATATGGGACACTAAAATCTTAACTAATGCCGGGCCTATACACGAACAACTGGAGCAAGCACTGTGTGACTATCTTGGGGTTGAGCACGTCGCTCTTTGTGCTAATGGCTCAATTGCACTTATGGTGGCATTAGAAGCACTTGGAGTGAAAGGAGAGGTCATTACGACTCCTTATACGTTTGTAGCAACGACGAATGCAATCCAATGGTGTGGTAATACGCCTGTATTTGTGGATATCAATCCCCGCACATTTAACTTAGATCCGAACAAGATAGAAGCCGCGATTAATGAACATACGGCTGCGATTATGCCCGTACATTGTTATGGGGCTCCGTGTGATGTTGAGGAGATCCAAGAAATAGCAAGCCGTCATGGCTTGCCCGTTATTTATGACGCAGCACATGCTTTTGCTGCTCAAGATAATGGCGGCAGTATTCTTCGCCATGGCGACATGAGTATACTAAGTTTTCATGCCACAAAGATTTTTAACACCTTTGAGGGCGGGGCTATAATATGCAACGATTCCAAGATGCTGGAGCGGATTAACCGAATAAAAAACCATGGGTTTAGCGACGAAATGACAGTTAATCAAATTGGTATTAATGGAAAACTTAGCGAGGTGGCCGCAGCATTTGGACTTGCCCTACTACCACATATTGATAGTTCAATAGCTTCTAGAAAGAACAGTGATGCTGTATATAGGAAAAGCCTTAAGCCAATATCAGGAATTAAATGTATACCGCTGGTCGATACAATAATTCATAATTATAGTTATTTTCCAGTGCTTGTAGAAAACGACTATCCTTTAACTCGTGATGAATTATATGAAGTATTACGTGGTGCTGGAATTTATGCTAGACGTTATTTTTACCCATTGACGTCTGAGTTCCCCATGTATAAGACACTTCCTTCAGCGGCGGCCCTAAATTTACCGATAGCGACTAAGTTGTCACAGCAAATAATATGTTTACCCCTTTTTCCTGATATGACAAATGAGCAGTTGTCCCGAATAACAACAATTATAATAGACAATGGTTTAAGAAATAGCTAGTTATGTCCCCATTCACACATTATCAAATTTCAGTATGAGAAATATTAAAACACAAAATGAGATTATTGCTGATTGGCAAGGTGATAAATCAAAACCTCTGGTTAGTATCTGCTGCGTAACGTATAACCATGAAAAGTTTATTGAAGACGCTTTGGAGGGTTTTTTAATTCAACGAACAAAATTCCCTTTTGAGATTTTGGTTCATGATGATGCGTCAACAGATAATACTGCAAACAGGATTAGGGAATATCAAGAGCAATATCCATCAATTATCAAGCCTGTATTTCAAACAGAAAATCAATATTCTAAAAAAATAAAAGGGATTCAAGTGCTTACGCCTTTAGCTAAAGGCTCCTACATAGCAACTTGTGAAGGAGATGATTATTGGCTGGATCCTAATAAGCTACAAATACAAGTAGATTTTCTAGAGTCTAATTTAGATTATGTTATTTCTGGGCATAATATTGACTATATTGATTCTAATGGAGAAAGTTTGGGGAAGTCTGGGCCACCCAAAAAATGCAGAAAAAACTTAAGTGTAGATGAATTAATAAAAACCAAAGCATCGGTTCCAGTAATGTCACGGCTTTATCGAAATAATCTTATTGAATTTCCACCGGAAAAGTCAATGGTTATAGCTGGTGATAGGTTTATCCTTTCATTGCTTGGTCATTTTGGTAAAAGTAAATTTCATAATGATATTCAACCAGCAGCTTATCGTGTGCATTCAAGTGGGGTTTGGTCGTTAAAGAGTAAAAGAGGGAGATTGATTGACCAGATTAATACCATTTTTTGGTTGTACCGATACTATGAAAGAATCAACGAGGGTTTATATGCACGTTACTATTGGGGCCAGTTTCTCAAGTATGTCTTTCGAATAGCATCTCCACTAGATTTGATTAAAGCACTTAGCTATAGGCTCATTCGGTGGATGTGATATATATGATGAGCTAGTTTCTTAAAGATAAAAATACTTAATTAATATATTGAAATCATGAGTGCTTATCAGAAGTGTTGGCAGCCGAGAGTGTAGCAACAAACCCTTGCTAATATTTAACCCGTAAGACGGTTTCGGAATCATTGGGGGGCACTAGGTTTCTCATGAGCCCGATAAAAGAAGTTCTTACGAAAAAATGGTAGGCCGTTTTTAATTAAACAGTGTCTTTGCAGCCATATTTTCCGAAGCCCTCGTTAAGATGTAAGAGCTCTCTTAGTTTCATCGGTGTCATAAGTTTGCGTCCACTAATTTTTGCTATCGCATGAACTCGCAATAGCAAATCACTATTCGTTGCTAGGTGAGTCTGCTCTTTGTCATACCAAATTGCATCTTCCAGCCCAACTCTTACGCCACCGCCAGATACGATAGATAATGAATTTGCCTTCAGTTGAGAGCTCCCTAAGCCAGCTAGGCTCCAATATGAGTTATCTGGCAAATCATTAATCATCACTCCTGTATGAAGTAAACTTGTTTGAGCTCCGGCAATATTTCCAAGCAAAAGATTGAAGTAAAATGGACCTTGAAGTACGCCTTTTTTAATTAGATATTTCGCATGATTTATCATCCCCACATCAAAAGCTTCTAATTCAGGCAAAATACCTTTAGATTTCATCTCTAGAGCCAGTTTTTCTATCATAGCAGGCTCATTAACACTTGCTCTTCGGTTAAAATTTAATGAGCTGAGAGTTAAGCTACCCATATCTGGTTTTAAATTCCCCATAAGCTGCAATGGTTCGGCTCGGTGTGCAAATTCAGTGACTTCTCTTCCGCTTAATGTAACTCCGACAATCAAGTCTGGAGCAAAAGATCGGATGCCTTCGATGATCTTGCCGAAAATGTTTGCTTTGTAGGTTGGGGCCCCCGTTACTTCGTCACGTGCATGAAGGTGCACCATCGTAATTCCAATTTCTACAGCACGATGCACATCTTCAACTATTTCCGAAACAGTTATTGGAATATGGGGCGTCATGTCTTTCGTGGGTACCATACCGTTAGGCGTGAAATTAATTATCAAATCATTTGGCATATATTAGTTTACTCGATTTTTTTAGTACTTAGACAAGCTCTTTGACTATTTTAGCAGGTAAGCCAACAACTTGAACATTATCAGGTACGTCTTTAGTAACGACTGCACCAGAGCCAACTATAACATTCTTACCAATCCTTATGCCGTCAAGTATAATGGCACCCATACCTATGTAAGAACCATCTCCAATCACGACTTTACCCGCAATGTTTGCGCCAGGAGATATTGTTACATAATCTCCAATTTTGACGTGGTGTCCTATTAGGCAGCCTCGATTTATAATCGTGTGGTTGCCTATGGATGTTTTAACTGCAATTATGCTACCGGCACTTACGATAGCTCCAGAGCCAAGAGTCGATGTACTAGAGATGTGAGCTGTGGGGTGGGTAAAGGTGGTGAACTGTAAACCTAAAGACTCTACTTTTTGTATGAAACTTTTGCGTTTTGGACTACCAACTGCGCATATACCTCTGCTTTTACTATCAAAATTAGTGATGTTATTTAGCCACAATATATTAAGCCCCAATAGCTTCTGGGAGCATTTCACTTCGTCTACTCCCTCAATAAAGCCACTTAAAGTATATGTGTCAGAATCTTTCGCGTAGTCAGCAATTTCTTCAGCATAAAGGCTTGACCCAAGGATATATAGTTTTTTGCGTGACACTTGCTTGTTAGTCATATTTCATAATCTCTAAATAATAAAATTGAATTTCTTAAAACCAAGGAATAAAGGTGAAACCACTGCATTTTGTTTTGCATGTAACGTCCAATATAAATAATGTTGCCATTGAATGGAAGAGCTGGGGCTTCCATCATGATTTATTAAGGTGTGGCATGCCTTCTTGAATTTCAGGAACACCTAAGAAATCACATAATAATTTCATGGAACCGGGGTTTCCTAAGTTGATAACTAGAAGGTCATTTTTCCTATACTTGAAATAGTCTTGAACTTTCTTATTATGCATTTCATAATGTTGAATATATATTTCTTTATTGTAGAGCGTGTGCTCATCAATACCGTAAATAGCTTGTTGGTTTCTCCACAGCCACCCCGTCTCCCTATATTTGAATCGTTTAAGGTCATCAGCAGTTGGGAGACGACCCTTACCAATAATCTTAGCATGGAACCTTGTTAGTGAGTCGTACCATTCTTGGGCGCTATTCCTTACTGTTAAAATAAACTTGGATTCAGGGAATTCGTAATCCATTACCCGATAAGTTTCGTCTAGGCTAAATGGCACATCTTGGAAGGCTTCGGCGGATTTACAGTATTTCACAATACTTTTGAATTTCCGTTGCCCCCAGTCTTCCATGAGTCGTTCTGCTTTAGACTGTTTGCCAACCTTAAAGCCCATTGTAGAAAGAGCATGACCTAAAGATGTGGTTCCAGTTTTATTACGGCCAACTACAAAAATCTTTTTATTTTTAAAATTACGTCTAAAAAGCATAGCTTATTTCCGAGGCGCCTCCATACCTAGAGGCAATTAGTTATTGTAAATGTTTTCATAACGCCTTGCTGTTGTTGTCAAGTAAATTTGGCCACAGTTTTGTATTCAGCCCAGTAGTTTTTCTCCGCAACATTTGGCGATAAGCCATTGTTATGTTGATGAGGTCTGACTTGGCTGTAATACCCGATTATATATTTAACAATGTCTGCTTTAGCTTCACTGAATGATTGGTAACCTCGTGCCGGTATCCATTTGGTTTTTAAACTTCTGAAGAATCGTTCCTTTGGGGCATTATCCCAACAATTTCCTCGCCTACTCATGCTTTGCTTTATTTGGAAGCGCCACAAGTACTGTCTAAACAGTCGACTGGTATAGTGACAGCCCTGATCAGAGTGAAACATAACGCCTTTAGGCTTGCCTCTCGATTCAAAGGCCATTTTCAGTGCATCAGCGGTTAACTGAGTATTTGGTGGCAATGATAGTGACCAACCAACAGGCTTTCTTGAGAACAAGTCCATAACAATGGCCAGATAAGCCCAGCGCTGGCCTGTCCAAATATACGTGACATCACCACACCAAACCTCATTAGGCTTTGTAACGTTAAACTCTCTATTCGGATGATTCGGTATGGCTATGTGTTCTTTTGCGGCACGTGTGTAACCGTTTAATGCCTTATAGCTACTACTTTTGATGCCAAAGGCTGAGCATAAGGTCGTTACAGGGAAACTCTCTTTAAGTGACTTGATCATCGTGAACTATTCATCGTGTCGGACATTAAGAGAGTGGTAACTTTTTTTAAGATTTCTTTCTCCATCTCAATGCGTTTTATTCGCATTTCAAGCTCACGTATCTTGCATTGATCAGGCGTTAGAGGCGTTGCATTACTGCCTATGCCTTTTCGTTCACTTCTTAACTGCCTAACCCATTTATCCATTGTCGATTTGCGAACACCCATAGCTGCTGCATCTTTAACGATATACCCTTGATCAACAACAAGTTATGCTGCTCCAGGCTTAAACTCCGGGGTGAATGTCGGTCTGCTTCTTGTCATCATGCGCTCACCTTTTTTATCTTGAAGTAAATAATATCACCTCTAATTAGGTGGCCAAATTAACTATGCCACTGCAGAGTCTAGGTACGAAATAGTGTAGACACTCCAGAAAACGAAGGCGAAAAGTTTTGGCTCGGCGTTCTTACCGAATTGCAAACACGAGGTGTCAAAGATATTCTGATTGTCTGCGTTGATGGTCTTAAAGGCTTTCCGGATGCGATACAAGCGGTGTTTCCGCAAACACAGGTTCAGCTGTGTATCGTACACATGATTCGAAATTCAATCCGCTATGTGTCTTGGAAAGATTACAAAGCCGTCACGGCGGATTTAAAGAGAATCTATCAGTCAGCTACCGAGGAAGAGACCTTGCTGGCTCTGGATTAGCTCAGTGATAGTTGGGATAGTATATATCCCCATATCAGTAAGAGCTGGCGTGCTCATTGGGAAAACATCAATACATTGTTCAAATATCCCGATGATATTCGTAAGGCCATTTATACGACCAATGCTATCGACTCACTCAATAGCGTGATTAGAAAAGTCATCAAAAAACGTAAATTATTTCCAACCGATGAATCGGCTAAAAAAGTGGTGTTTCTGGCTGTTCAAGATGCATCAAAGAAATGGATTCTGCCGATAAGAATATGAAAATTAGCATTAAATCGATTTATGATCGAATTTGAAGACCGATTATCGGACTTCATTTAACTGGCGCTTACATAAAACTATTTACAGTCTCAACTTTTGGCTATAATGAATGCTTTGTTAGAATTGAAAAAAAGTCATATGCTGAATATTATTAGCGTAAATATCTTTTCTATGTTTTACGAGGGGCCCCCATTTTCCTTGTCATTAAAGTTTTTATGTCTAGGCTTCTTAAGGTTTTCAAGCGTTTAGATTAGGAAGCAGCAACCCAGGAAAAAAGATGAATAAGCAAAACGAAAAACCTACAATTATACTACTTAGTGCAGGAAGCTTAGTCGGGCAAAATATTGTCCAGGCACTTGGAGGGCGAAAGGCTGCCCTACACCTTGTTGCAACTAACAGCATAATAGATGAGCCATCGCTACAAGACTTTGATGAGGTATATCTTGTTGAAGCAACTTCGCAAGGGTTAAATAGTGAATACGCTAAAACTGTTATTGATTTAATAGATGAACATTCACCAGCATTAGTTATTCCTTGCCGCGATGCAGACGTTGCCTTTTTATCACTTCTTGCAGAAAAACGTCAAGACCTTGCCGGAATATTGCTTTGTGGGCCTGTTAAACTTGCTGAAGCGATGCTGGATAAGTGGCAAAGCTGGTTATTCTCTTGCGAAAATAAATTACCTTTTGCTCCTAGTGAACAGTTGAATAACCTAGGTGAGATAGACCTGTTTGTACGACAATATGGCTTCCCTTTAATTACAAAACCAAAATCTGGTTTTGCATCTAAGGATGTAACATTAGTCTTTAAGCACGAACAACTAACTAAGCTCATTGGGAATACTGAGATGATGGCCCAAAAATATTTAGGTCGCTCAGATGATGTTAATAGTTACCTTTCATCAATAAATGAATCTGGGGTTTCTCTTTTTCATTCATTTGAATCTGATAAGCACTCCATCCAAGTAATTATTGGTCTTAAAGGAGAAGTCCTAGGCTTATTTACCACGCTGCATAAAATGCGCAATGGTATATCTATTGAGGTAGAAGAAGACCTAAGCCATGACGCTAAAGCGCTTGGAGCATGTTGTGCCGAAGTATTTGGCTCTTTAGGCTGGGTTGGGCCCTTGAATATTCAATGCCAACGTACGCCTGAAGGTGTATTAGAAATTTATGAATTCAATGCGCGCTTTACAGGAGCTACGGCAGCTCGTGCGCTGCTTGGATTTGATGAGTTAGGGATTGTGCTACAAAAAATAGCAGGGGTTGATATGCAAAAATTGGGTTTGGAATCAGCACTCCGTGTTTCCCGACAACCGACAAGCCGCATAGTTTCTGGTTCGTTACTTAGCAGTTTAAAAACAGATAAGTGTTGGAGAAAATAAATGGGCTGTTAAAGCGACTCGTTGGTTATTCGGGGAAGGGGCTTTTTGTTATGAATTGAGGATGATGTTGCCTTGATAGACACGCCTCTTTATTCCTTGAGTGTGAGTTTAAGGCGCCAAAAAGCGAGCTATTATACTGGATTTTTCGTAAATGGCTCCTCCGACTGAATTCGATCCAGTGACTGTAGTGGTCAAGTTATCTTGGACAGTAAGTAAGGTTTTTCTTCAGCGATAGCTGGAGCCAAACCTTGATTAAATGAATGTGGCCTTTGATAATTATAGTAGCCCATTAAGTAGTCGCTAATATCTAATTTTGTTCGTTCTAAACTAGCATAACCTGTTACTGGGACCCATTCAGTTTTCAAAATTTTAAAGACTCGTTCCATTGGCACGTTATCCCAGCAATTACCACGTCGGCTCATGCTTTTTTGATACGGTAGCGCCATAGACGTTGCCTAAACCGTAAACTAGTGTATTGACTTCCTTGGTCAGAGTGAAATAGTAAGTCTTTTGGTTACTCTCGTTTAGGTGATTATATCATTTTGCTTATTCTTTGCTTTTTTTTACCCATATCGTTAGACCCACCAGGGTATTTCTGATTGGCCCTTCTTTCTGGTGGTCTCGAGTAATTATTTAATTAATACCGGTGAAAGAAATATGAAAGTCATTTTGTTGACCATGTGCTCCACAGTTATAGTCATGTTTCTTGTGGCCGGGCTTTTTCTAAATACTATTCTTGGGGCTTTTGGTTTAGTTAGCACTTCGATTAACACATTAAGTAATCTAAAAACTTCAAAGTCGATTGTCCAAAAAATGAAAAGGAGGCATGACATAAAGAAGCTCAATATAACAAAGAAACTCGCTAAACGGTCTAGTCGAAGAGTTGCTTCAGTTTCGTTGGCTGCTGCCACAATCGGGACGGTTGCTGTTGCAGTAACAATGACAGGGTTCGAAGCCTATGATTATTGTGAGGATAAAGAGGTTTTGCATGATGACCATAATGTTTTATATGGTTCTACAGACGAATTTAGTTCAGAAAAGTGTCTTGAGGAAGCGAAAGATGAATCTAGGAGAATTCTAACTGAAGTTAAAGAATCTGCTAGTGTTAGCGTTACTAATGCGATGAACTCAACAGTAAGGTATAGCAGTGAAAAATGGTTGGCTCTTAAAGCGTCGGTAGATAAGTCTTTCGACTCAGTTAGTGCTTCAACACGCGAGTTATGGGAGCCGACAAAAATTTGGGGCGTAAAATGATGGAGTTGTATTGTATTGTATTGGTCTGACTGAAAATTAAAGGCTCCAGATTTTTTGCAAATATAAGTTTGTTTTTCTCAGCAAACCCCAGGCACAAAAAAGCCAGCTATTACACTGGCTTCTTCGTAAATGGCTCCTCCGACTGGACTCGAACCAGTGACCCAATGATTAACAGTCATTTGCTCTACCAACTGAGCTACAGAGGAATGGTTTA
>Ga0209826_1003390_pt1 | contig 10081 bp, 12 predicted proteins | sample GOMGulsemesocosm_5_FD_184637 | JGI IMG/M metagenome (GOLD analysis project Ga0209826, IMG submission 184637) | Methane-oxidizing microbial communities from mesocosms in the Gulf of Mexico - GOM15C Gulf of Mexico (SPAdes) (version 2) | ecosystem: Environmental > Aquatic > Marine > Cold seeps...
CTAGATTACCCAGAAGACTCTGAAGCTGAAACTGATATGAATGTCATCATGAATGATGCGGGCGCTTTTATTGAAGTACAAGGTACCGCTGAAGGGCACGCCTTTCGCCGTGAAGAACTAGACGCTATGTTAGATCTTGCTGCAAAAGGTATTAATGAACTCATGCAACATCAACGTGACGCTCTTAATAAATGAAACAACAAGTTGTTTTAGCGAGCGGTAATAAAGGGAAAATTGCTGAAATTCAGGCTATTCTTCATGAGCAAGCTATCGACGTTATCTCTCAGTCACATTTTAATGTGACTGAGGTTGATGAAACGGGAACAACCTTTATTGAAAACGCCATTATTAAAGCTCGGCATGCGGCTAAAATTTCGCAATTACCAGCCATTGCCGATGACTCAGGGTTAGAAGTTGATGCATTAGATGGTCAACCCGGTGTACATTCTGCTCGCTATGCTGGACTACCATCAAACGATCAAAATAATACTGACAAATTATTGCACGCATTAACTAATATTCCTGCAAACCAACGGAGCGCTCGTTTCCATTGCGTCATGGTTTTTATGGCTCATGCAAACGACCCTTCACCTCTTATCGCACATGGCGTATGGGAAGGCCGTATTGCCGTTGAAAAGTCAGGCGATAATGGCTTTGGCTATGACCCTGTATTTTATATTCCTGAGCTTAATAGCATGTCAGCAGCGCTTGAGCCAGCACTTAAAAACACCTTGAGTCACCGCGCTCAGGCATTAAAACTACTGATGCCACAAATTAGTCACTACTTTAATAAGCAGACATGAAGCTAGTTGATAATAGGTTTAGTCTTTATATTCACATCCCTTGGTGTATTAAAAAATGTCCTTATTGTGATTTTAATTCGCATGAAAAACGTGATGACTACAACGAACAAGCCTATGTCGACGCACTGATCCGTGACTTAAGCGAAGAAGCTCCCAAATTAGAAAACCGTCGATTAAGCAGTATTTTTATTGGCGGAGGAACACCGAGTTTATTCTCAGCAAAAAGTATTCAACAGGTTCTTAACAGCGTACAACAGCAATTAAACCTTACTGACGACATTGAAATTACCCTAGAAGCCAACCCCGGCACAGCTGAAGCGGGTAAGTTTTCTGATTTCCGCCAAATCGGTATCAACCGTTTATCCATTGGCATACAAAGCTTCAATGATGCGCATTTAAAAAAGCTGGGAAGAGTACACGATGCAGCACAAGCGCATAGAGCCATTAGTATGGCGCAGAACGCAGGCTTTAAACGTATCAATATCGACCTTATGTTTGGCCTACCCGAACAAAGTATTGCGCAAGCATGTGATGACGTTAAACAGGCATTAAGCTACCAAACAGGGCACTTATCGCATTACCAACTGACCCTAGAAAAAAACACTCTTTTCTATCAACAACCTCCGAGCTTACCTCACGATGACTTGCTGTGGGATATTCAAACTGCCTGCCAAGAAATCATTTCCCAGCAATTAAACCAATACGAAGTATCTGCCTACGCCGCACCACAACAGCAATCCCAGCACAATTTAAATTACTGGCAATTTGGTGACTATATAGGCATTGGCGCTGGCGCACATGGCAAGCTCAGTCAAGCAGACGGAACCATCAACCGGCGCTGGAAGAAGAAACAACCTCGCGAATATATGCAGCATGCGGGGTCAAGTCTAGCCATCGGCGGTGACAGCACTATTCCAAAAAAACAACTTCCCTTTGAGTTCATGATGAACGCCCTACGACTAAAGTCAGGATTCAGTTTAGAACAATACCAACAACGCTGTTTCCAAAACCCAGCCAACATTCAATCAATACTCGATCAATTAGTTAGCAAAAAGTTGCTTCTTACTAACGAAACAACATACCGCTGTACCAGCCAAGGCTGGAACTTTCTGAACGATACCTTAGAGCACTTTCTTGAAGTTTAATGCTACATCAACTCAGCCCTTATCAATACCACTGCCCCTATTGTGGCGAAGCCATTGAAACGCTGATTGATACCTCCCAGGTTGACCAACAAACCATTGAAGACTGCAGTGTCTGCTGCCGCCCCATTGAGCTATGCATACACATCGATGACCTCGAACAGCAAATTAAACTGACAGCACGCACTGACACAGAATAAAATATAAGCTTACTAGTCACACATCATAACTATGAAAAATTACAAACAAGACTTTATTGAATTTGCACTTGAATGCGAAGTATTAAAATTTGGTGAGTTCACCCTTAAATCGGGACGAATCAGCCCCTATTTCTTTAACACAGGTTTATTTAATACCGGTGATCGTCTGCGTAAATTAGGTCAATTTTATGCGCTAGCACTCGCCGACTCAGGTATTGAATACGACACTTTATACGGCCCTGCCTACAAAGGAATCCCTCTTGTTTGCGCCATTTCAATTGCTTTATCTGAAATAGCCAACAAGGACATCCCCTACATTTTCAACCGTAAGGAAGTCAAAGACCACGGTGAAGGCGGTTTATTAGTGGGTGCTGAATTAAATGGAAAAGCGCTTATTATTGATGATGTTATTAGTGCCGGCACATCGGTTCGTGAATCTGTTGAAATTATTCAGCAAGCAGGCGCAACACCCGCTGGCGTGCTTATTTCACTCAACCGTCAAGAAAAAGGCCGTGACGATACATCAGCCATTGATGATGTAGAAAAGAGTTATGGCTTTAAAGTAGCATCCATCATTAGCTTGGCAGACATTATTAGCTACTTGGAAAAAACGGCTAATACCGAGCAGCTTGGACAAATTCTTAAATACCGCGAACAATACGGTACTAGCTAGCCACCACCGCGATTAAACTTGAGCATAAATTGCTTCATTAGCTGTTTTTGCTCAAGTTCATTCAACGTCGAGAAGTTAAAATCCACGGTAAGCCTTGGTAAAATCAGCGAGGCAATTTGCCGAACTGTCTCCTCTCCCAGTTTAAGCTCTGCCGTTTTATTGGCGAAATAAAGATGAACGAGGTTGCCCTCACGCTTATATTTCAAAGTATTTTGCTTAGTTAATAAGCCAATAAATTCATCACGCGTAAAGCCCATCTCTAAGCTTAACTTATTTTCGCTTACATCAGCCACCGGCTACCGCTGGCCAAAAACCCACTATATCGGCATCTTTAAGTTGGGTCGTTTCACGCGAGTCCACATCCAAATATACACCATTCAGCAATACAATATGAATACTATCCCGAGGCAGTTTTAAGTCATCAATCAAGAACCCAACGGTTGTATCAGTCGCAATTTTATAATCAAAGCCATGCGATTTTGTATTATTAACAGGCAAGTACTTCATCAAGCCAGCAAATAATTTTACAGTTACTTTTTTTGTCATCGTTATATACCAATTATAAGGCTCTATCGAATAAGTCTTATTTCAATAATTCCTTGGTCCCATATTAAAAAAAGGGGCGATAGCTTAGTAAGCTATCGCCCCTTAATTCTGTTTAACTACGGTTAGATTAGAGCCCTAATCTCGCCTTAGTTTCATCGGTAACCATACCATCAGCTGACCAACCACGAGCAGTGTAATACTCAGGTAGCATTGTAGCCAAGCCACTAACCTTACCTGCTGCAGGCCCAGCCTTAACAGCATCGTTTAACAAGCGCGGAGGTAATTTATCACCCGAAGCACCTTGCCCCGCCGCTTCATTATAAAGACGCTCTAAATTCCAAACTCGCTCGCCAATTTCAGCCAAACGTTCCGTTGTCCACTCACCTTCAGAATCTGCATTTAGCTGTGGAGCAACATCTTCTAGTGTCCATGCAAATGAAGTGAAGATACAGATACCTGCTGAATCAAAGGCTGCTGTTGCATCTTGGAATCCAATTTGCAGCTCTGCTTTACCTTCTGTAACGAGTGGGTCTGTTTTAATGGGAACACCTAGCACTTCAGACGCTACGGTATAACCACGAAGATGACATGCACCACGATTAGATGTTGCAAAACCTAAGCCCATACCTTGAATACCACGAGGATCGTAGGCTGGGAATTCTTGTGAACGCACACTCATTGATAATTCAGGGTGGCCATACTTCTCACAAAAACGTGCAGACCCCGTGCCAAGCTCAAGACCGAAGCCTTCAGCAGCAGCAACAAGCTCAGTACACTTAACCATTGCATCGACATTACCAAAGTTTAGTTCAATACCACCGGTATCTTCTTTGGTTAGGAAACCTTCTTCATACATTTCCATTGCTGCAGCAATTGTAGAACCTAACGAGATAGGATCTAAACCTTGTTCATTACAAATAAAGTTTGCATACGTTAATGCATCAATATCATCAATACCTGTATCACAACCTAATGCCCAAGCTGCCTCATATTCCAAGCCTCCTGAACTACCATGATATGACTTATGCAAATCTTCTTTATTTTTAATTGTAAAATGCTGCGGATCAATCGTTGAGATACGACCACAAGCAATCGTACAAGCAAAGCAAGCACCATTTCGAGTTAAGTTAGCCTTACCATCTGATTCACGAGGCTCTAACATGGCTTCGCCGGATACTTTAGAAGCACCCTCAAAGACAGACTCTTGCCAGTTATTTGTTGGCATTGCACCCATTTCATTGATCACATTCATCAATACTTGAGTACCTAATGCAGGCAAACCTTCAGCCGTTACAGGGTTACCAGCAAGTACGGCTTTAGCAGCATTTGTTGCCTCAAAGAAAGCCTTTGGATCATCTACATGAACCCCTTTACTACCACGAATGACGACTGCTTTTACGTTTTTAGAACCCATAACCGTACCTACACCCGAACGACCCGCCGCACGATGTAAGTCATTAATAATAGCGGAATATAGCACCCCTTTTTCACCAGGAACGCCAATTGCCGCAACTCGTAGTTGTGGATCTTGATGTTTGGCATGTAACCACTCATCCGCTTCCCATACTGATTTACCCCAAATTTCATCCGCAGGTAAAATCTCAGCATCTTCATCATTAATACTAAGGTAAACAGGGCTAGCAGCCTTACCTTCTAAAATAACCATGTCCCAACCGGCACATTTCATTTCATTACCAAAGAACCCACCAGAATTTGAACAGGCTACCGCACCCGTTAATGGGCTTTTTGTAATAACTGAATAACGGCCCGCTGTTGATGCCATTGTGCCAGTTAGTGGGCCAGTAATCATAAACATCTTATTTTCTGGCGATAATGGATCAGTTGTTGGTGGCACTTCTTCTGATAGGTACTTAGTACCTAATCCACGCTGTCCTAAATACTGCTTAACCCACTCCATATTGAGTGGTTCTTCTGTGCAAGTACCTTCTGTCAAATTAACTCTTAATACTTTTTTTGTCCAAGACATGAGCTATCTCCTCAAAATTTATATAGTTTTTATTTATTCAAAGCTTATTTCGTTGGAATAGCTTGAGCCGCATAACCTTTCATTTTATCGTAACCAGTCCAGTTAGCGTCTTGATAAGTAATAGCTGATGTAGGGCAAGCTTTAGCACACTCTGGATCACCGCCACACAAATCACACTTAATAACTTTACCACTATCAGCGTTATAGTTAACGGTACCAAATGGGCAGGCAATTGTGCACACTTTGCAGCCCACACATAAATCATTAACAATTTCTTTCGCGCCAGTCTGTTTATTCAATTGAATAGCATCAACTGGGCAGGCGTGTAGACACCACGCTTCATCACACTGAGTACAGGTATAGGGAACAAACACACCTTCTTCATGAAAAGAAAAAATCTTTATTCTCGATTTCGTTGGGTTAAACACGCCCTCCGCTTCGTACGAGCAGGCCATTTCACACTGTAGGCAACCTGTACATTTATTCGCGTCGATGACTAATGACATTTGCATAACACTCTCCTTTATTAGATTTATATTTTTGATGTTAACAACAAACTAACCACCCGTAACACTCATATGTCGAAAAATAACGGGTTGCTCAGATATATTAAAATCATGCCCTTTCGGCTTGATTTCCATTGACTCAATTAGAGCCTGTTTAACGGTAGTAAGGCTCACATCATCTTGCCTTAATACTCGTTTAAGATCCATTGAATGCTCTTGCCCCAAACAGAGCAATAACAAACCAGACGCTGTTACTCGTACTCTATTGCAGGTATCACAAAAGTTATGGCTATGTGGAGAGATAAACCCCACCGAATTTTCATAACCCGCCACGCTATAATAGCGTGCTGGCCCACCCGTTGCTTTAGTGCTGGGTACCAATTCAAATTTCTGCTCAATATCTTGCTTAATCTGATCGCTAGAATAATAAGCCTCTTCTCTAGATCGGTCAGTCACTATACCTAGAGGCATTTCTTCGATAAAACTTATATCCAGGCCTTCGTTCATCGCATACTGAACAAGGCTAATAATTTCATCATCGTTTCTGTTTTTTAAAATGACGGTATTAAGTTTAATGTTTTCAAAGCCAGCCTTTTTCGCCGCTTGAATACCGTCTAAAACAACCGCTAAATCACCCACACGAGTAATTCTTTTAAACTTATCAGCATCCAGGCTATCAAGGCTAATATTAATTCGCTTAACACCGGCATCTTTCAGTGGCTGCGCTTGCTTTACAAGTTGCGAACCATTGGTTGTTATAACCAGTTCATTCAAACCCTCTAGTTTAGAGATGTTCGCCATCATATCGACTACGTCTTTACGTACCAGAGGCTCACCGCCTGTAATACGAATTTTAGTCACTCCAAGCTCAACAAATGCTTGCGATAAAAGCGTAATTTCCTCAAGCGTCAACACCTCTTCACGAGGTAAGAAGGTCATATCTTCACTCATGCAATAGACACAGCGAAAGTCGCAACGGTCAGTCACAGAAAGCCGAACATAATTTACTTGCCGACCAAACTTATCTATCAGCTTATTCGGTTGTGTTTCTAAAGCAGCATCCATATATATAAACCAACTCCTCTACTCAGCATAAGGTTGTTTGTTTTCAGTCGCTTGCATCGCAATCGATATTAATTATCAAATCAAAGTAATTATCATTACAATTAATAACTTAGCTGCAAGCAATGTTAATAATCACACCATAACCCACTTTAATTCTATAGACCAATTTTTTTATCCATTTGTTTCTTAAAAACAACAGAACTAGCTTAATTTTCCAGTGGACTTGGTTTTTCGTAGACCCTGAGAATATTTCATTTAAGATAGAGTGAATACTTACAATTAAAAAAACAAATGTACTCTATGAAGCTGCTTAAAAAAAAGACTACTCGCTTATTCACTTTAGTTTGTTGCTTATTTTTATCGACCACAAGCTTAGCTTCAACAAACAATGAGATAAGAATATCGACTCTTCAATTTGGTACGATTAATTGGACACTGCAAACCATCGTACAAAACCAGCTTGATATAAAGAATGGTTTTACCCTTCAGCTTCAACCACTTGCCAGCACTCAAGCCACTAAAATCGCTTTACAAGCCGATGCTGCCGATATTATTGCTGCCGATTGGACTTGGGTCGCCCGTCAGCGCGGCATGTCTTCAGATTACCTATTCGCTCCTTATTCAAGTTCAGCCGGTTCACTAATGGTTCCTGCTCAATCTAAAATACAGTCTATTCAGGACTTAGCAGCCAAAAAGCTGGGTATTGCTGGCGGTGCTCTCGATAAAAACTGGTTGTTATTACGAGCATTAGCCTTAAAAAATGGCCAAGACTTAGATCAAGATGTTAACAAGGTTTTTGCTGCACCACCGCTACTTAACCACCTTATCAAACAAGGTGAGATTGATGCTTTAATCAATTTCTGGCATTACAGTGCTCGCTTAAAAGCTCAAGGCTATCGCGAAATCATCAACTTGCACGACATCATTCATCAACTGGGCATTAATAAAACCGTACCCATTTTAGGCTATGTTTTTAGCCAACAATGGGCTGAACAAAACGGCAAGACCATTAATGCATTCCTTACCGCCAACCGCCAAGCCGGTGAGTTATTATGCTCATCAGAGCAACACTGGCAGGCTATTTTACCGCTCACCCGAACAAACGACCCTCGTACTCAGCAGCTATTGCGTACAAATTATTGCGCGGGCCGAGTTCTCAGCTTTACTCAGCAAGACATTCAAGCCATTAGTCAAATATATTCCATATTAGCGAATAGTGACGGAGGCAAATTAGTTGGCTCTATCAAGCAACTCGACCCCAAACTATTTTGGATGAACAATCAACAATAAGCCCTAATGATGAGTCTGATGTCACGTTTCACCTTTTTACCTCCCCTGCTATCGTTAAGTCTTTTAGTTGTTACTTGGCAAGTATTAGCCGTCGTCCTTAATACAGCCGTACTGCCCTCACCACTATTAGTTCTAGACACACTCATTGCTGCCTTGAAAACAGGTGAGTTACAGCACCACCTCAGCATCACTTTATACCGTCTAGCCATTAGCTTTTTTCTAGCAATGCTTCTCGGCACAGCCATTGGCTTAATGCTTGGACGATATAAAAAAGCTAACACCTTTTTTGATAGCTGGCTGATTATTCTGCTAAATATACCCGCCCTAGTAACAATTATTCTTTGCTATATTTGGTTCGGTTTAATCGAAACGGCTGCAATTTTTGCAGTCGTTATTAATAAGCTTCCTAATGTTATTGTGACAATTCGAGAAGGCGCTAGAAACCTCGATGAAGACTTAATCGACATGGCAAAAGCCTTTCAATTCGGTCGAGTAAAAACCTTATTACATGTTATTTTGCCTCAGCTATACCCCTACATCATGGCATCAGCACGGACTGGACTCGCATTAATATGGAAAATTGTTCTGGTTGTTGAATTACTTGGTCGAAGTGATGGAATGGGTTATCAAATCCATTTATTTTTCCAACTATTTGATATCACCAGCATCATGGCTTACACCGTATCTTTTATAGTCGTCATCCAATTTATCGAAATGACCATCTTGAAACCACTCGATAAAAAATCGCAGCGTTGGAAGTAATCAGAAAATGAATAAACTGAGCATCGATATAAAAGGCAAAGCTTTTGTAACAACCGATAACCGCACTATTAATGTTATAAAAAATCTTAGCTTTGAACTTTCCGACAATGAGCTAGTTTGTATTATTGGGCCCTCAGGTTGCGGTAAAACAAGCCTATTAAATATAATCGCAGGCCTAGATAAGAATTTTAGCGGCTCCGTTAAACTTGATTCGTCAGAGGCTAACTATACAAGTAGTTATATCTTCCAAAACCCTCGTTTATTACCTTGGCGAACCGTACTTGAAAACATTCAGCTAACTTCAGACGATCACGAAAACAGCACTGCCAAAATCACTCACTTATTAGAGCGCTTGGGGCTTGAAAATTCGCTCCACAGCTACCCTCAACACTTATCACTCGGTATGCAACGACGCGTTGCTTTAGCACGTGGGTTTTATAAAGAGAGCGATGTGTTACTGCTTGACGAACCCTTTGTATCCTTAGACCCACCAACGGCAAGAAACGCACGTAAGCTATTAGTTGATTTATGGCACCAACAACCACGCAACATCCTATTTATTACTCACGATTTGGATGAAGCTATTGAATTAGCTGATAGGCTATTGTTTATTTCCAAATCACCCAGCCATGTTATTGCTGAAATTAATATTGACATCGCTCGCAGCGAAAGAACTGAATTAAGCATCAGTCGCTTTAAGGACTTATTAAAAAACAGCCGTCCAGACATTGCTCACCTTATGTAGGATGAGAACTCATTTATTTTTAGCATAAAAAAAGACCGCTACCCTTAAAAGGGCAGCGGTCTTTTCAGAAAACCGAGTTAATTAAGCTACTTTTTTAGTCGCTTTTTTAACAGTTTCTTTTACTTCTTCAGTAACAACAGCATTGCTTTCTTGAACAAGCTTAATCACTTCTTCGTTGTAAGATTTTGCATCTTCAGCTAATGCTTTACTATCAGCAACTGCTTTTTCAAAGCCGCTTTTAGCTAGTTCAGCCTGTTCTTTAACAAATGTGTTTAAACCAGCAGCATCTTTAATTCCACTTACTGCTTTAATGCGTGCTTCAGCTAAAGCAACATATTCTTTAGTTGCCGCTTGTTGAGCTG
>Ga0209826_1003391_pt1 | contig 10079 bp, 8 predicted proteins | sample GOMGulsemesocosm_5_FD_184637 | JGI IMG/M metagenome (GOLD analysis project Ga0209826, IMG submission 184637) | Methane-oxidizing microbial communities from mesocosms in the Gulf of Mexico - GOM15C Gulf of Mexico (SPAdes) (version 2) | ecosystem: Environmental > Aquatic > Marine > Cold seeps...
AGTTAATTATATGGCTTGGTTATGTAAGCGCTGGCAAGATCCTGCGTTCCCACAAAATTTTCCGTGGTTTAATACGGAAAAATACTGGGAGCAGCAAATACTTATGCTTAAAGAGCAAATGTCAGCCCTGCAGCAGCCACCATTAAGTTTATTACCAGCTTAGTATACTCATGATACTTCAAAATGTCTGTTTCAGGATACCTGAGCGACTCATGGTCAAGGCGCATATTTTTATTAATGGTTGTTCCCTTAAAAAAAGATGCAACGTAGAGCATGATTTGCTCAGTTATCCCCGCAGGGCGAGTTTAAAAGGCTTATATGCAGCGTTATTGATTTCGATAAGGGAATAACCATTCTCTTCAATCAATGCCTTGCCTCTAAGCCTTTTAATTCTCGCTGAAACGAGTATTTCGAGATAACATGAGTATAAACGTTTAAACTCAAAAGACAGCGAAATAAATAGGAAGAATAACGATGAGAAAAATACAACAGCACTTTATGGTGCTATTTATACTTTTAAGCGCATTTTCAGCCAGTGCCTATGCAGCAACATACACCGAAGGTAAACAATACTCTAAAATAAGTGAGACACTTTCTAGCAAAACAGAAGTGCGTGAATATTTCTCTTTTTATTGTCCTCATTGCTTTAGTTTTGAACCTTTTATGGAAAGTGTCAAAAATAATTTACCTGAAGGGGTTAGCTTTGAACGTAATCATGTAGATTTTCTTCGTGCTGCGTCACCAAAAGTACAAGCCATGCTCACTAAGTCTGTTGTCGTAGCGGAGCAGTTAGGGATGGATAAAAAACTTGTTAACGCCGTATTTAAATATATTCAAGTACAACGTGCCGTGATCACCTCTGAAAAAGACATCCGCAACATTTTTGTGCTTAATGGCGCTGATGGTGATAAATTTGATAAGTTAATGAAAAGCTTTGGCGTCAATAGCAAAGCAAAATTGATGAAAAAGAATCAAGAAACCATGACACAAAAAAGAGCCATAACTGGCGTTCCTGCGGTGATCATTAATGGTAAATATCGCATTAACGCTCAAGAGCTAGACAAAAATAATTTTGAGCAAGATTATCAAAGTTTAGTCGCGTATTTATTAACGCTAAAATAATCATTTATTTCTAATAGCAAAGCCGCCAATTATTTAATCCTTGGCGGCTTTTTTGTTTTTATTCCGTTTAAAAGTATTTACCACAGAGATTATCGTAGCTCGGTGGTAAACAGTTACTTTTTAGCTATTACTACGATTTATCAAACAGGTTTTTCAATAACTTAGCTTTTGCTTGGGCAAACTCATCCGTTGTTAAAAATCCCTGTTGCTTCAAAGCCACCAACTTTTCCAAAGCATTAACCAATTCAGTGTCTATAGTGCTATTAGTATGTTTAGCCACGATAGCAGCACTAGTTTGTGGTGCTTTTGGCTTAGCTACCACCTTGTTAGCCACTTGCTCAGTTGCGTTAGCTACTATTACCTTAGCTTTAGGATTAGGATTAAACGTAGGCTTAGCTTGAGTTTTTGATTGCTCTGCAGGCTCAACAAGTGTTTTATGGGTGGCCGGACGAATAGCCGCCGCTTGGTTGTGTAGTGGTGCGGCTTTTTTCTGTTGTGCAGCCATTTGCGCTGCGGATTCAGCAGATTCCGCAACAGCTTTAACTTTTCTCTCACTGGTTTGCCCGGCATTGATTTGTTTACCAATAAGCCAGCACCAATCAATTAACTCATCAATCACCTTAGCATAGCTTTTTTTAGTGATGCGGTTACTGCCCTTACGCATATATAAACAAACAACATAGTTGTGCTTTTGCTTATCGGTTAGCTGCACACTGATTTGCCTGATTTTACCATCAATCATTTTATCAACATGCTCTTTAGTAAAAATAGCGCGCAAGTCTTGCTCTTTATCATCACTAAAACCATGACCAACATCATGATTAATAAAGTTGATACAGCTTTCATTCAGTTGTACCTCACTACTGACAATATCGGCTAAATCAATAATAATTTCAGCACTACTTTTATGACGGCGATATAAACCTATTTGCTGCTTAGACTCACTTAACTCAAGATGGGCATATTGCTGTCTTACTAAAGTTTTCGCAGAAAATTTATTACGCTTAACTAGATAATAAAAAGCTCCGCCAATAATGGCCAATATAAACATGGCTAAAAAACTATTGCCTGAAGAAGCCTCTTCCGGTATTTGTTCTTCACTATCACTTATCAGGTCAAGGTTGTTTTGCGATAAATGGTAGAGCAGGTTTTCATTATTATCTAATAACAAAATTTCAGCCGATAAATTCACGCTAAAGCTCGCTTGACTGTTAGCGGGTAATTGTTGCTGGGTAAACTGCCACTCTACTTGCGGCGTGTTTGCTTCATTATTTCTGGCTGACAAAGAGCCCTTAAACACTAGAGATTCCATGCTCCAGTTCTGATCGTCATGTTTGAGTAGCAATAATTTATTTCTTAAATAAGGGAGCTTTCGTCCGCGATACATGAGTAGATCGTCAATAACCTCATCACTTTGATAAAGTATTTTTTTCGGCACTTTAATCCGCCAGTCATCACGCCCTGCGGTTAAAGATAATAAATTTTGTTGATTATATTGGTGCACAAGCAAAATTTGTTCACTGTGCTTATCTGGCCAAATAAATTGTTGAATACCTTGCCCACCCAACAAATAAATAGCATCTTTGATTTGGCTATCTTTCAAAAAGGGATTATCACTGGGTACGGTAAAACTGCGCAAGCCAAACTTAGTGGGATTTATCCGTAAAATAACCCCTGAATACAATGGCTTTTGCCATTTTTTATCGCCACTTAAACTAATATAGAGTAAACCAAAATTATCATTCCACGATTTAACCGCAGGATTAAATGACAATTGTGCAATAGTAAAGCTTTCATCAGGGACCGCAATTCGCAGTACCTCTCGCTTAGTGCTGAGATCCACGTGTTGATGATTAACCGAGTTAAATTGCCACTCGGTGATGACTGCATCAAACTCAAGCGCCAAGTCAGCTGAGCGCTCTTGTAATCGCTTAGTTTTACTTTTTTTGTTGATTGGCTCCAGATGAGCAGTATAAAAAGTGCCATACCCCGCTTGGTCACGTAAAGAAAAACTAGGGTGCAGTGCCATCGCGGTTAATTTAATAACAGCGTTATCATTCTGCTCGGTGCTTTCTGATCGGACTGACCGAACACTGGTTAAATCTAATATCGCTTTTGCTGCAATCGTGTCTTCAAGTAAATAAAGTTGCCCCGTACCATTAATAATGAAAAATTGTTCTTTATTGCTCGGATTAGCAACAATTTGCTGCCAATTCTTATCCTTTATCTGCTGCTGATTTAATTGAGATATTTCATCTAGTTGGTAACTGTTACTATTGGCAGCAAGATTACCCGAGTGCAATAAAAATAAACTCACTAGCCAATAACATGCGAGTAATAATTTTCCTTTTTTTACCAAATACCGTTTAACAATCATTACCATCACGAAATTTTTTGCCCATAAAAAATATCTAACATCTTAGTAAATAATACTTTATCTACAATTAACATCAATAAAACAAAGCATTAATTTTTCAATAAATGAATTGTCTTACCTTCAATGAACTGCGTTTTAGCTGCCGTCGATAAATAATTCAACTTACCTTCTACGATAATATTATCGCCTATAATTGCTTTTTCAGCCAAGTCTTGCGCTTGTTTTCCCCACACATGTAACTCACGTTCAAGCGTAGTAGTTTGCCAACTCTGTTTATCTATCGCATAAGTTTGCTGATTAATAGTTATATTCACCTGTGCCATCAATTTATTGTTTGCCGTGGTGATAAGCTGCGGCGATGAAGCGAGTTGGCCACTACAATGAATTTGATTAACACTTTTAGTGTAGCTTTTAGCAAATTTTTGAATAAAACTAGCATGAATAATAGCTGGATGATTTTTAGTGGTTACCGTACTCGGTTTGATATGACTCAAGTGGCCTTGTACTAACACAACATCACCCTTTTCTGCCTGTAAAAGAGTCTGCTCAACAAGGTAGCCTTCAACCTTAACGTGATGGAAACTTGTCCATTCTTTATATTGATTGGTTTTTTTATCTAACCATTTACTGCGGGTTGCCAAAACAATTTCAGTAATGGCCAACACGGGGTTAGCACGATAACGAATATCTGGTTTACTGACTAAATTACCCAGTAAAGTAACCGCACATAATTGTGGGCACTGTACTGGAGCACTGGCTTTTGGCATAAAAATAACTCTTAGCTTAAAAATTCATAGCGATCAATGGTATGAAGTTTATACCATTGACTGCAATATAGGCTCGTTATTTTTAGCTAAATTTTGATAATCGTTGACTATTAAACACTTTGATGTTTTATATACTAAAGCATCTAGTTCTTTTATTCTAAAATAGATGTTAATACTAAACACACAGGGCTAAGTGTTAATGATAAAAGCACACTATAAATTTTCAATGGTTATGCTCTTAGTGTTGCTTTGTCTGCTTTTTCCCAAAATAACGTTCACACAACAATTAAGCAAAGAACAAATTAAAGTTGCCTATCTCTACAATTTTTTAAAGCATATCACTTGGCCTGAAGAAGCGAGCAAGAAACAATTTATTATTGCCGTTTATCAAGATAGCGAGTTCAACGCTTTACTAACACGCTCGTTTAACAACAAAAAAGTCAAAAACAAAAATATAAAGATATTATCTATCAGTGATATAGCACAAGGTAGAGCCGCCGATTTACTTTATATCCCTAATCGCTTTAATAAGCAACTGACCCAAATAGCCACACAAGTTCGTGGCTCTCAAACCTTACTCGTGACCGATAATAGCGCTGATAAGCACAATGCGATGGTGAACTTAATTAACGCGGATAACAGCAAGGCTATTGCTTTTGAAATCAATAAATCTAACATTGTTTATGAACAGCTAAAAACGTCAGCACAATTATTATTACTTGGCGGAACTGAGCTAGATATTGCTTACTTGTATCGAGAAACTGAACAAGCCATGCAAGCGACTAGACAACGAGAATTAACTTTAAATGCCGAGTTAGTCATTCAGCAAGCCAAAATCAAAGCCAGCAATCAAAAACTCAGTCAACTTAATGCCGATTTACAACGCAGCACTAAAGAAGTTAAGCAACAACAGCTTGCTATGCAAAAATTAACACAAAATGAAAAAAGACAACAATTAGTATTACAAGCGCAACAACTAGCCTCACAAAAAAAAGAGCAAGATCTCGCTCTCATCCTCCAACAATTAAGTGCAGCCAACAAAAACTATGGCGAACAAACACAGGCCATAACGGAGAAAAAGCAGCAAGTAGCAGCAAAAGAACAAGAGAATCAGCAAATGGCTGCTTTAATAAAACAAAACAGATTGATACTGCACAAACAGCAGCAAAGTATCACCAGACAACAACAAGCGCTCGACGTACAAGATGATGAATTAGCGGTACAACAACAAACCATAGTAGAACAAAAGGCCACCATCACCATAACGACTATTTTAGTGGTTATCATAGCTTTTGCTTTTGTGCTAGTAGCAGGTTTATTTTTGAAAAATAAAAAAACTACTCGTAAACTCAGTATAACTTTAGCGCATTTAGAGGAAACTCAAAATCAGCTAATACAGTCTGAGAAGATGGCATCACTAGGCAAACTCATTGCTGGCGTTGCCCATGAAATTAACACACCCCTTGGCATTGCCGTAACTTCTACCAGTCTAATTCAGGAAAATACTGAAGATATTGCTCAGAAGTTAAAAGATAAAACCTTAAGTCAAAAGCAATTACAGTCTTTTATCAATATTATTAGTGAATCGTCGCAAATATCTAATAACGGCTTAGAGCGAGTCATTGAGTTAATGCATAACTTTAAAGAAGTCGCTGCCGATCAAATTATTGAAGAGACAAGAGAAATAAATCTAGCCGATTATATTAATGAAGTCATGACGACTTTAGCTAACGAAATGAGAAGAAGGCAAGTGCATTATCAATATAGCGGCGAAGCTGATCTTTGTATTAATACCATTCCGGGGGCTTTAGCTCAGGTAGTGACTAATTTAGTAAACAATTCAATTCGTCATGGTTTCGATCCTGATAATAACCACGACAACTTAACCAATAACATTGCTATTCACCTAGAGCAAAATAGCCATGATGAAATTAGTTTAATCTATAAAGACAACGGTATCGGCATGGATGAAAATACTTTAATGCAAGTCTTTGATCCCTTCTTTACCACTAAACGTAATAAAGGTGGTACGGGTTTAGGCATGAATATTGTTTTCAATATTATTGAACAAAAATTGAGTGGTCGCATAGAAATGCAAAGCGCTTTAGGAGAAGGCGTAATTTGTACCATCACCCTTCCTTTGCTGATTAGCACTGCCAACTAAGCGTCATCGCGATTAGCTTAACTCAAAGGCTGTTTGCTCTTTCTCATATAATGAAAAGAATCTACACTATATAAAGCTAACGCTGACCAAATAAAAATAAAAGTTATGAATTCAGCTACCTGCATTGATTCATGATAATAAAATACCGCTAAAACAAACATGATACTCGGGCCAATATACTGAAAAAATCCTAAACTAGATAAGGTTAAACGTTTAGCTGCAGCAGTAAAGCACAATAAAGGCGCCGTTGTCACCACGCCCGCTAAGATCAGCGTTATATTCAAACTGTCACTATTTGCCATTAAATCCGCCGTCGCACTGTCAGCAAAAAATTGCCAATAAATTAATGCAAACGGTAACATTAATAATGATTCCACCAGCAGACCAACAAAGGAGTCCACTTGCATTTTTTTACGTAGCACGCCATAGGCAGCAAAAGAACTCGCCAAAACTAACGATACAATAGGAATTGAACCCAAGGTAAAAAGCTGTACTAAAACACCAATAACGGCCAAAATTACCGCAATGAATTGATTTTGTCGCAAGCGCTCACTAAAAAACAACATACCCAACGCCACGTTAAACAAGGGATTAATAAAATAGCCTAAACTGGCATCAAGCAAGTGATCATTATTTACCGCCCAAATAAACAATAGCCAATTCACGGCTAATATCGCGGCAGAAACAGCAAGTTTGAGTATGAGCTTTGGCTGTCGGCATAAAGCCATTAAAACTTGCCATTTTTTCATCACTAAGACTAATATCAGTAAAAATAGGCTAGACCAAATAACGCGGTGCATTAAAATTTCACCAGCACCAATATCAACAAGTAATTTGAAATAGATAGGAGCAACACCCCACATAACATAAGCGGCGAGTGCGTTAAACACTCCCGTACGCGTTGTTGCTTGTTGCTCTGTTAATGGTATTGAGTTCATGAATGAAAATTTTTATATAAATAGAGAACGCGCATAGTAACACAAGCGCCATTAAGATCTCGCCGACATTCCCTGTCCACACAAAAGCCCCTGTTCACAGACAAAAATCTGTAAAGCTAACCTACCATATAAGTACCCGTACCAAAGGCAATATGATCACCTAGTTCATTGTGCATTTCCATACGAGCAACAGCTACTTTACTGCCGCTACGAATAATATGTGCGGTGACAATAAATTGCTCGCCGCGACCAGGGCGTAAAAAGTCAGTGCGTAAATCAATGGTACTTATTTTACTTAAGCTTTGTTGGATAGTTTCAGGGGTTATTTCAGGCAATTGCTCAAGAATATTGGCGGCAGCCACCGCACCACCGGCTAAATCTAATGCGGATGCAGTTACGCCACCATGAAGAATTTTCTGCCTAGGATTACCCACTAATTTATCGTGCCAAGCAAAACGTACTTCTGATTGTTTAGCATTAAAATGTGTTATTTCTAAACCCAGCAACTTATTAAATGGCATATTACGATTCCATTCATCTGATAGCTGCTTATACACTTCTTCATACTGCATAGTACTTTCATCTCTAGTCTAATATATTGATAATTAAGACTAACACCCTTTTTAAAAAATAGCGTGAAAATAATGCTCACTCACCTGCCACTCTAGGGTAAAATACTTGTTATTAAACTACCTTGAAGAAATCTTGTTGAACACGAATACTAGCCTTTCTATTTCAGAAACAAACCACACTCTGTTGCAAAATACTTTAAAACATTATTTTGGCTATGACAGCTTCCGTCCTGGGCAAGCTGAAATTATAGATAATCTGATGCAAGGTAGAGACTCATTAGTGTTAATGCCTACAGGTGGCGGAAAATCTTTATGCTACCAGTTACCGGCAATTTTACTGCCTGGCGTTACCATTGTGGTGTCGCCGTTAATTGCATTAATGAAAGATCAAGTAGATAGCTTAACTAGACAAGGTATTTCTGCCGCATTTATTAACTCGTCGTTAGAACCGCACACTATTAATGATATTTTTTCCCGCCTCGATAAAGGCGAGATAAAACTACTTTACGTTGCGCCAGAGCGCTTAACTAATCGCTATTTTTTGCAAAGATTACATGAGTTACCCTTAAGTTTATTTGCCATTGACGAAGCCCATTGTATTTCCCAGTGGGGACATGACTTTCGTCCAGCCTATACCCAGTTGCAATGTTTAAAACAAAATTTCCCCAACGTACCGGTTATGGCACTTACCGCCACCGCCGATGTTACCACTCGCAAAGATATTTTAACGCAGCTTGCCTTAAACAACCCTTACATTCAATTAGACAGCTTTGACCGAGCTAACATTCGCTTTACCTTAGCGCCAAAATATGACGGTGAAAAACAAGTATTAGGTTATATCCGTAAACAAGCGGAAGACAGCGGCATTATTTATTGTAATAGTCGCTGGCAAGTAGAAAAACTGACTAAATATTTAGCCGCTTGCGGTATTAACTGTGCGGCTTACCATGCTGGTTTAGAAAATGAAATTCGTGCCATGGTGCAAGAGGGCTTTACTAAAGACAATATTCAAATTGTTGTCGCTACGGTTGCGTTTGGTTTAGGGATCAATAAACCCAATGTTCGCTACGTTATTCATTTTGAGCCGCCGCGCACTTTAGAGTCTTACTATCAAGAAATTGGCCGTGCTGGCCGTGATGGCCTACCCGCAGAAGCTTTATTTTTAGTGGCTGAAAAAGATATTGCCCGCATTAAAAAGCGTATTAGCGAGGGTGACAATCAAGCGCGCGTAAATGTAGAATTACAACGCTTTGCCGCCATGGATGCCTTTGTTGATGCGCAGACTTGTCGCCGACAAGTAGTGCTTAATTATTTTGCCGAATATACCGAGCAAAGTTGCGGGAACTGTGATATTTGCTTGGACCCTCCAAGCCAGTTTGATGCCACCATTCCTGCGCAAAAAGTTCTTTCTTGTGTTTTTCGTATTAAAGAGCGAGGCGATATTAATCATGTTATTGATGTACTACGTGGCGAATCAACCAAACAAGTAACAGCACTCGAACATGACAAGGTCTCCACTTTTGCCATAGGGCAAGGAAAAACGCCTGGCTATTGGTTTGCTTTAATCGCTCAGCTAATACATTTAGGTTACCTACAACAAGACATTGAGCAACAATCTAACTTGTGTTTAACACAAGCTTCAGGCGTAGTGCTTAAGGCATCCGAACCCTTAATGTTAGCAAGCCCACGTTTACAAAAAGCCAGTTATTGGCAACATAAAAGCCAGCAAAAAACGTATGATAGAAACTTATTCGCCAAAATGCGTGAATTACGAAAGAGTATTGCCGATAGTGAAGACATTGCGCCATTTATTGTTTTTAATGACGCAACCTTGTCTGAGTTAGCACGAGTACAGCCGCTAACCTCCCAGCAAATGCTAGCGATTAGTGGTATTGGCGATGTGAAACTTTCCCGTTACGGTCAGGCTTTTTTATCTTTGATTAAAGAGCATAATCAATAAAATCCTCTAAATTTCAAAAGCTATTCACCACTGAGTCGCGATGCTCCAAGAGGGCTCTTTGAGCCTACACAGAGGTTTTATTATGCTCGGTGTAGTGCTGTAATCTCGGTGTTCTCTGTGGTAAACGTTTAAATTAAATAAATACCATTTCAAAAATCAAGATCAAAAAAAGCGCCAAC
>Ga0209826_1003392_pt1 | contig 10079 bp, 11 predicted proteins | sample GOMGulsemesocosm_5_FD_184637 | JGI IMG/M metagenome (GOLD analysis project Ga0209826, IMG submission 184637) | Methane-oxidizing microbial communities from mesocosms in the Gulf of Mexico - GOM15C Gulf of Mexico (SPAdes) (version 2) | ecosystem: Environmental > Aquatic > Marine > Cold seeps...
TTGGGATTAGATAGTTTTTTATTAATACCTTCAGCAGTCTGATGGCTACTGGTTTGTCATAGTACTAAAGTAGGGCGTTTCTTTAGGCGGTTTATTAATACTCTTTGAATGCGAGGCCTTTACAAGAAAATAGGTTGCTGTACGGTTTCAACGTTGTATTTATCGACGAATAAACAAGAAGTTTGTCCGGAGTCTTTGCCAGTTTAACTGAAACAACAAGCCTGAAATAATAAGAACCATCCCAGCCGCTAATGTCACCGTATATGGCTCACCTAACCATATGGTTGATAATAAAACACCTGTGACAGGCACTAATAAAAAGCCTAATGATACCGTAATAGCTGGTAACAGTTGAGTTAACCTCATTGACGCCCATTGAGCAAACCCTGTCGCCAATACTCCGTTATAAAGTAAAATAACCACCAGTTCAGTGCTCCAAATAGTTGGGCGCGTATCCTCAAACCACGCCATCGGCACTACGATACACAAAGCCACTAAAATCTGCCAAGGCGTTAATTCCAACACAGTGCCTACCCACTGATGATTTCTCACTTGCAATATTGATAATGCCCAAACTAAGGCCGCAAGTAGTAACATGGCATTTCCTTTAACAACTTGGGGGTTGCCCCAATCAAAATCAAAGGGGTTGAATAAAATAATGAGCCCACTTAAGCCAATGCCAAGACCAATGATTTGAAAACGCGTCATTTTTTCTTTAAGAAGAAAGTATGCGCCAGGAGCTACCCATAAAGGAGTTGTGTACGATAAAAGAGCTGCCCTGCCTGCGTTAACATGCGCCAAACCATCGTGTACACAAACAACAAAGACGGCAAATAGCAAAACACCAGCTCCAAAAACAACAGGCAAGTCTTGTTTGTGGGGCAACTTGAATCGACCCATAAATATCAATAATATTGAAATTGAAATAAATGCTATCAATAGACGGGCCACTGTAAACCAAGCAGGATCAATTGAACGAAGGCCTATTTTCATAATTGGCCAATTAGCACTCCAAATAATAACCACCAATATCAGCAAAAACCAAGCTGAAGATAAAACTTTTTGCACAATCACCACTTACCAAAAATAAAATACTATAGCATTATGTTAATGCCCTCTACACTGGTCATTAATAATAACCACAAGTAACCAGCTTGGTTGTCGGTTTGATGCTGGTTATTATCAGAACTACTATGTTTGCGCTATTAAGCGCATAGCTATTGTTGGTATTATTTTTGTTTATGATGGTTGAAGTTCCCCAACTAAACTAGACTCTGATTAGCATTATGAAATGCTTAGATTAGCCCGTATCTTAATGTTGCCAATATTATCTAGCGGGGGGTGAGTAAACAAAGGAAGCGTCCCCTTGACCTCCAAAAAGCGCGGTGACTTATTTAAAACGGTATGTGCTAAAGTTATGGAATCCGTAAGCCTGAATATTAAATTCTTTATGTTTAGGTAAGCGATAAAAATTAGAACTAAATAGGTTATGTTCATGCTCAAATATTTCAGAGTTACCAGTATTGTTGAAGGCTTATCATACTTAACAATTTTAAGTGTTACGCTTGGTTTAATAAGTAGAGATTTCGTTTTTTATCTTGGTATGTTTCATGGTGTCTTGTTCATGATTTACCTTGCACTATCGTTTATTGTCGTCGAGAAAAAAGGTTGGTCTATTTTAGCTTGGCTAGCATTGTTTTTAGCTTCTGTTGTTCCGTTTGCTTTTATTCTTGTCGAACTATTTCTACGAAAAGAATCCATGAAAAAAGAATTATCCGCAGCTTAATATGGTCAAGGGTGTGGCATGCATCATGTCAAGAGCGCACGTAACATATACCTGAATACGGAGTTATGTAAAAGAGGCATAAGCGGATTTAAAAGATAATTACTTACTTAAACCTCAAGGAACATTCTCTCGGTGGATTGATTCAATCATGTTAGTTATGGGTGGTTTGAGCTGTTTTTTAGCTTATTATTTTATTGAATATGATGTTTGTTTGAATGGAGAGTGTGAGAATTTAACAATTACAGCACTTTGGGTAAAACGTCATCTATTCATATCGTTTTAGGAGTTAGCCCTTTGATTGCAGGCATATTCATAGCAAAGAAAAAAATATTTCACGGATTTATAGTCTTGGAATTCTTGTGCCTTGCTTAGGTGTAGCATTTTCTTATAGCCTTGTATTTTTTGCTATTTTGCGTGAACTTAAATCAATTACATAATAAAAAATCCAGGGATATTCCAAACTGCGCGCTGATTTAGGCGTTATATTTCTATAAAGCTCACTCATAAAGAAAGCATACCTATTTTAAGTTTTACGGAATAAGTCCTGAAGCTTTTCTAAAATATCAACGGCTCTTTCTTGATTCTTTATCCCTTCTGCCGAACCGCCATTTTCTTTATCAAAAGCTAAGGCTTTTTGCGTGGTAGCTAACAGATCAAACTTAACATCAGGATCTAGATTCATGCTACGAGGAGCCATTAGGAACAAGCCATCTGTTGAAGAAATTAATTTATTATCCGTTAAACTTGTGACCATACTGGCCATTTCGTTTTGCGATATATTAGTCACATCGTAATTACTGGCTATTTTCTGCCAATTATTGCTGGCATTAATGCCAGCATTACTAATACTTACTGTGTCAGTTGATGTCATTTTACTAACACGGCCCGCCGAATTATTTGCAGCATCTGCCGTTGTGCCTTGTAGCTTATAAATGCTATTGGCTTGAACATTATTATTTATGTGCATATCAGTCCTTTAATAAAGTAAGGGAGTAAGCCTAATGAATAGGCACCTAAGTAAGCTTGATTGGCTCACCATCAGCAGTAACGCTTACGTCACCCTCTGTTGAGAGTATTAAAGCCATGCTTTTATAGCTATTGTTGTCCTGTAATAAATGACTATATTTTGCAATTATTCGGTCTGTTTCGGCTTTTGATGATGCATTCCCCATTTCTTCAATAAACGGCATACGCTCTTGTATTTCAGCGGCATGGCTACTGATTGCGTTTAAAGTGCGTAATTCACGGGCAAGACCGGTATTTTCTTCTAAGGCTTGGTTTAATTCGTTAGCATAAGAGTAATCCATAGGAATTTGCATTTTACCTTCATTATCAAAGGTGATTTTCTTAGGAGCGGAAGGGATATTATAATCTTCTAATAATTGTTTGAAGCGTGTAGAAACATGCTCGGTTAAAGCACTAATGTTTTGTGTCGATGGTAGAAGTAACGGCGGTAGATCATTTACATTTAAGAAGCCTGTCGCACTGGGACTATTCGAAAAATAGCTATCAAGGTCAATCTTTACACTCCCTTTATCGGTCAACATAGTGACGTTTGATAAAGGGTTTGAAATATGATTAGCCTTATCTAGTTTAGCTGCTGCTTTCCCATCCTCTGTTAAAGTAACGATGGTTCGAGTATCGTTATCTTTTGCGGCACTTGGTATTTGGGATGCTTGCGTAATAACAGGCTGATATTGGTTGCTAGCTTTTTGGGTGTGAATTTGAGCATGTATTGAACTACCAATCATAAAATTTATCCATAAATAGTATACTGATAACTACTCAAGCAATATTTACGCCAAAGGCTTGAGTTATCGATAAGTCAACTTATTCAACTTTAAATAGCGAAAAAACCAGCCTATAAAGATGATTCAGGCGGCAAAGTTTTGCCATGATGGCCTTTAAATGTGCCTTATGGTATGACTTACTTATGCTTAGGTTTGCCGGTAGTGTATTTGTCGATAGACCTCATTATGTTAGCGGCCGGGCAATCGCTGTGCGGCATGGTTTTTTGAGAAGGTTCTTGTTGGTGATGAAAGGGTGAGCCGCTATACGTTTTGTAGGTGTATTCAGTAGAGTTCTAGCGCTCTAGGTCATTACAATGACATAAATGCCGCGTATGATGGAGCATAGAGTGTATTAAAGTTAATACTGCGTGGTAACAAAGGAATTGGATGAATAGTTTGAGGAAAGTGACAATTTTATTGATGGTTATAGGGTTGGTCGCTGTTATTTTTGCGACATGGTGGTTTTCTTTTCGTTCAACACCTTTGCCAGATGGGTTAATTCAGGCAAACGGGCGTATTGAGGGTGATCATTATAATGTTGCGAGTAAATTTTCAGGAAGAGTCGCTGAGCTTGAAGCGCGCGAGGGTGATAAGGTTGTAAAAGGGCAGGTTTTACTACGACTGGATGATGCACAGGTAAGCGCGAAGGTTCTGCAAGCTGAAAAAGGGGTTGATGCCGCTAAAGCACAATGTAATGCAGCCGCTGCATCAGAACAGCAAAGTCGACGGGATAAAATTCGTTTACAAAAGCTACTGCAAAAACAAACTGCCAGCCAGCAAGAGGCTGAGCGAACGGCTTTAGCTTGGCGTGTTGAAAAAGAGCGATTGGTTGCAGCAAAAGCATTATGTGGAGTGGCAGAAGCGACTTTGCAAGAGGTACGAAGTATCCATAGTGACCTGATTATTCGAGCACCTGCAAAAGGTATGGTTACTACTCGAATGGTTGATGAAGGAGAGGTGATTGCTGCGGGTAGTCCGCTGTTTGATATTGTTGATTTCGACCGGCTTTATTTGAAGGTTTATATTCCAGAAAAAGCGATTGGAAAAGTTAAGCTGGGTTTACCGGCACAAGTTTATACTGATGCCTTTCCCGATAAGCCTTTTGCCGCAACAGTGCGTTATATTGCTTCTCAAGCAGAATTCACGCCTAAAGAGGTTCAAACGCCTGACGAACGGGTGAAATTGGTGTATGCCGTGAAACTGTATTTAAATGAAAACCCTGAGCATCGTCTCAGCCCTGGGTTACCTGCTGATACAGTTATTCGTTGGCAAGAAGGTGTTGAGTGGGTCAATCCAAGCTGGTAAATGCTAACTCTCAACCGATTGTTAGGGTTCAGGGGTTCTCAAAACGCTTTCGTAAACAACTTGCTGTTGATAATGTAGATATTGTTGTTGAGGCCGGTGAAATCTATGGGTTAATTGGCCCCGATGGTGCTGGTAAAAGTACGCTGATTAAAGCAATCGCAGGCGTATTAACTTACGATGGCGGCCGAGTAGAGGTATTTGGTGAACATATTGATTCTGAAGCAGCTGCTGAGAAAATAAAAGGCCGAATAGGTTTTATGCCTCAAGGTCTTGGCTTGAACCTTTATGGTGACTTGTCAGTTGAAGAGAATATAGATTTTTTTGCCCAGTTACGTGATGTGCCAGCCGATGCACTAGTTAAGCGTAAAAAACAATTGCTTCGAATGACTCGGCTTGAGCCTTTTATTCACCGACCTATGAAGCAGTTATCTGGTGGTATGAAGCAAAAGTTAGGCTTGGTTTGCACGTTAATTCATGAACCATCACTGATTATATTAGATGAGCCAACGACAGGGGTTGACCCTGTTTCAAGGCGAGATTTCTGGGCAATTCTTGCTGCATTATTAAAAGAAAAAGGAATTACGGCTCTGATTTCTACATCCTATATGGATGAAGCTACTCGCTTTCACCGGCTTTCTTTAATGCATGAAGGTAAAGTATTAGCGAGCGGAGAACCAGAAACAATTTTGCAGCAGGCACCGGGTAGCATTGTTGAGTTTCGTGTGAACCCACAAATTGAAGCCTTGGATCTATTAAACAAACAGTTTAGTCAAATTGAAGCGATGGGGCCGCGGATTAAAATTTTTGTTGATGACCTACCCCCTGATGAGGCACGAAAAGTTGTTTTAGAAACAATTTCACAGATGGTGCCATACGACTTATATGCAGGTGCTGCGGAACTGGAAGATGCATTCGTTAGTTTGTTACGCAGGCGTAAACTTTTGGCAACGGACAAGCAACAAGGTAAAGCCTTTCAAGTAAGTACTCACTCTACGACTTCAGAGCCAAGTGATGTTTTGGCTATTGAGGCGAAGAACCTAACGCGTGATTTTGAGGGATTTAGAGCGGTTGATGGGGTTAGTTTTCAGGTTAAACAAGGTGAAATATTCGGCTTGTTGGGTGCTAATGGAGCGGGTAAAACAACGGCGATTAGAATGTTGACGGGTATTTTGAAACCGACGTCTGGAGAAGGTCGTGTTGCAGGAGCCGATATGCGCGAAGCAGGGCAAGTCATCAAAGAACGTATTGGTTATATGTCACAGGCATTTTCTCTTTATTTAGATTTGAGTGTACTGGAGAACATTCGCCTTTATGCTGGGATTTATGGTTTGAGTGCTGCGGAGACGGTTGTAAGAACTGAGTGGGTTATACAAATGGCCGGCTTAAAAGGTTTTGAGAAAATTAGGGCTGTCCGTTTACCAATGGGCATCCGTCAGCGTTTGGCTTTGGGTTGTGCGCTGGTTCATCGTCCAAAAGTTTTGTTTCTTGATGAACCAACATCGGGTGTTGACCCAGTTGGGCGCCGGCTTTTTTGGGACATATTGATGCGCTTATCTCGGCAGGAAAATATTGCCGTATTGGTAACAACCCATTACATGAGTGAGGCGGAACATTGCGATCACATTGTTTTGATGTATGCAGGACGAGTGGTTGAAGATGATGCACCTGAGGCGATGAAGTTGGCATTACAGGCAGAAGCCGGTCAGTTATTGGAGGTGTTAACGGATAACCCTTTGCTAGCCTTGGATTGTTTGAAAACAAATGGATTTGACGATGCCGCTTTATTTGGCAAACGGATTCATTTATTTGTAAAAGAGCTTGAGAAAGCAATAACTCAAATCTCTGACTTATTGGTTAATGACGGGGTAGAGGTCTTAGCAATTAACCAGCGCCCCTCAACCATGGAAGATGTATTTGTTTATAGGGTACTAGCCCTAGAATCAAAAGGGAATGAGCCATGAATATCAGGCGAGTTCGTGTATTGGCGTTTAAGGAATGGCGTGAAATTGTACGAGACCGCATGTTCTTTTCATTGGCGTTTGTTGTTCCAAGTATTTTGATGTTGGTATTTGGCTATGGGATTGTTCTTGATGTAGAGAAGCTTCCTTTTGCGGTGTTAGATCAAGATCGTAGTGAAATGAGTCGAGACTATTTGCATAAATTTATCAGCTCTCGTTATTTTGACTATCGGGGTGATGTGAAGAATGAGCGTGAACTTACCCCGCTACTTGCGAATAGTGATATTCGGCTCGCAATTATTATTCCTGCGAATTTTCAAAAAAACTTAAAGGCAGGGCGGGCTGCTCCTGTGCAAACCTTAATTGATGGAACGTTTCCTTTTCGAGCTCAAACAGCAAAAGGTTACGTTATTGCTATTAATGCAGCGACAAATGCAAAATTGATGACGCAATGGATAGCCCTTAAACAAGGGATGCCAAATGAACGGGCCGCAGCGTTTGTTTCACCGGTACAGTTGGAATTACGTTATTTGTATAACCAAGAGTTGAATAGTCGATGGTCCGCAGCTGCAGCACTAATTATGTTTATTTTGATGGTGACACCTCCTTTTCTGACAGCATTAGGCGTGGTACGCGAAAAGGAAAATGGTTCTATTTATAATATTTATACTTCAACCGTGACGCGTGGTGAGTTTTTACTTGGTAAGCTTTTACCTTATATTGGTATTTCAATAATAAATGTTTTTATTCTATGGTTTATGGCGACGATGCTGTTTGGCGCTCCGTTTAAAGGTGATCCATTCTTTTTTCTCTTTGCGTCAATTGTTTATGTGGTGTGTACTACGGGTATTGGTTTGCTGGTTTCCTTGCTGGTTCAAACTCAGGTGGCAGCAATGATTATGACGGCGATTATTACCGTGGTTCCTTCCGTGCTTTATTCAGGTTTGTTAATTCCCGTTTCATCACTTGAGGCTGTCGCGCAGATAGAGGCTCACTTGTTCCCTGCGATGTATTACACCAATATTGTTTTGGGTAGCTTTATCAAGGGAGTTGGTTTGGATATATTATGGGGTGATGTGTTGATGCTTATTATTTACGCCTCGGTTCTATGGTTAATTAGTTTTTTCTTGTTTACAAAACGGCCTAAAACATGAAGATACAATCGCTTAATAAAGCACGCTTATGGATTCGCCGTTTAAGTGTTTTAACGGTTAAAGAAATATTGCAACTGTCTCGTGATTTAGCATTGATGTTTGTCATTGTTTACGCCTTTACAATGGATATTTATATTGCAGGTTCGGGAGTGAGTTTACAGTTAAATAAAGCCCAAATTGCAGTGATTGATAATGACCATAGCTTTGCTTCAAGAGAGTTAATTTATCGTTTTCGTCCACCTTACTTTAGTCTTTATGGCGAAGTTCAAGATGCTAAAACAGGGATGCGCTTGCTGGATGAAGGCAAGATTATGGCCTTGCTTGATATTCCACCGAGTTTTCAACGAAATTTATTAGAAGGTGGTTCAGCGGATGTGCAATTACAAGTTGATACGAGTAATGCGGTTTTGGGTATTCTTGCCGCTGGATATGCAGGGCAAATAGTTGGCAAATATAGTTTTGAAACCGCTTTAGATCGAGCGGGTTTAACCGCTGATAGTGTGGCGGCATTACCCCATATAGAAGATCGCCACAGAGTTTGGTACAACCCGAATCAGAATGACGCTTGGTTTTTCACCATTGCGGAACTGATGACGGTTATTACGGTGCTCGCGATTGTTTTACCTGCCGCTGCCACAGTGCGAGAAAGGGAGCGGGGGACGATTGAGCAACTTATTGTTTCGCCTTTATCGCCTATTCAGATATTGCTTCCGAAAGTACTCTCTATGATGCTTGTTATTTTAATAGGAACGGCGGTTAGTTTATTTTTGATTTTGGACTTGGTGTTTGATGTTCCTTTTAAAGGGAGTTTACCGCTCTTTTTTGGGGTGACCCTGCTGTATGTATTCAGTACTGCTGGATTGGGCTTAGTGGCGGCGACGATGAGCCGTAACCTTGCTCAGGTTGGTATGTTAACGATTATGATTCTTGCACCCATTATTTTACTTTCTGGGGTATGGACACCGCCTGAAGCGATGCCATCAGGTTTTCGACAAATGATGTATTTATCGCCTCTGTATTACTATATAGAAATGGGCTACGGCATTTTACTGAAAGGAGCGGGGCTTGATATTTTGTGGGACTCTTTAGTTGGACTTGCCTTGTTAGGGAGCTTAATTTTTAGTTTTGGCGTTTGGCGATTTAAGCATCAATTTACATAACTGATTAGTGCAGCTGCTAAGTTTTAACTAATTATTTGTTGGACTCTAGAGCTTTCACTACCTTCTACATTGTATGTTAACTCGGTAAATTTCATGGTGTTGCTGTGGTCTATTGTCAGTAAAGTCGTGCAGCGTGTGCCGTAGTCATCACCTTGAATAAATACCGATGATAAGAATCGTTCAAATTCCAAGCTAACGCCTGTTTTAGGGAGCTCTTCGTCGCTGGGTCTTTCTGTAGACTGCATGATATTGAGTAGTTTACTTTCATCAATAAGGGGTAAAGAAAGCAGCTGCTCAATAGCCGCTTGGCTACGGGTTAGTTTTGGCCAGGGTGTGTCTAAACTCGCATTGCTTAAACCATGGATACCGTGAGGTACCGATTGTGATTGCTGGCTGTCACTTGAGTAATGCCAAAGCCCAGTATCATCAAGCAATAACAAGTTAAATAAACCATATAAGTGATCTTTTTCTTTTAGCTCGTTGATGAACTCAGCGGCGGTTTGCTGGCGGCTAAGGAACTGACTAATAATTTCACCGCGTGAAAGAGTGTTGTTTTTTTTAAAAGGGGGTTTGCGAATATTAGTAATCGCAGCAAAGCGACCGCTTTTATCAACGCTTAACCAACTTCCTCCAGCTGTACAGTCAATTCCGCCAAAAATATTAGGCGAATTTTGCCAAAAATCCGCTGGTTTTGCTTCACGTTGGTGGTACTCATCACGGTTGGCAATGAGTACGAGTTTATATTGAGGCGTGGCGTGGTGTGCAAAAAGGATTAGACACATATAAGAATGGATTACAGTGAGGTTAATTTTCTATCAAACACTGTCTCGCTATCACTGTCAATTTTAATGGGTAAATGCTATCATATCGCCCAAATTTGTTAGTGGTGCTTGCTTTAGAGTGCTGAATTTAATCATAGGAGTGGA
>Ga0209826_1003395_pt1 | contig 10076 bp, 6 predicted proteins | sample GOMGulsemesocosm_5_FD_184637 | JGI IMG/M metagenome (GOLD analysis project Ga0209826, IMG submission 184637) | Methane-oxidizing microbial communities from mesocosms in the Gulf of Mexico - GOM15C Gulf of Mexico (SPAdes) (version 2) | ecosystem: Environmental > Aquatic > Marine > Cold seeps...
ATTTAAGAGCGGTACAAGAGCTTCTGGGGCACAGTAATATTAGTACGACCCAAGTTTATACCCATTTAGATTTTCAGCACTTAGCTTCGGTGTATGACCAAGCGCACCCACGGGCTAAAAAGAAAGATAAATAAATGATGGTAAGGATTTTAACGAAAGGAGCTTGCTTAGCAATTAAGGCAGAAAAATCGCTGGCTTTCAGGGGGTTGCCAGCGATGAGGGTGTTTTCCGTGGGTTTATATTCGACTTAAGAAGGACTGATGTTTTTCATCGATCATCTCATCAACAAGCTCCATAACCTCTCCACTTGCTGCTTCAAAGTCATCAATTTTATGGAGTAATTGTTGGCGAGTACTTGCATCGTTCAACCAGTCTTGTTGAGCAAAAACAAGAGCTTGTTGTACGTCATTATGGACGCGTTCATGTGGGTGATTGAGCGTAGTATAAGCCTGAGTGTGGTTAAATTGTTTGGCTCCAACACCTTCAAAATACCATTTACCTAAGCGGCAGTTGGTATGCGGTACTTGCACCGCTTGGAACTCAGGTGCACTTTGATCTTTATCAATAGCAATATAGGCATTTTGTTTGAAAACGATATGGTCTACTTTGGCCAGTAAGCCAAATGATTTATCTTTAGCATATGAGACATATTCAGCGGTTTCATGAGAGGACTTTGATAATTCGCCAAAACGCTCTTTAAAGTTGTCGACCTTCTCTTTGATAGATGTCGTTAGCTCATTAGCATCATTAGCTTGCTGAGTCATTTCACCAACGCGATCATTAAATGAGCGCAGTGTGCCTGCGACTTCCACGGCAGCCTTTTTGGTGTGATGTGATAGGTTTTTTACCTCATCCGCAACGACGGCAAAACCACGGCCATGCTCGCCTGCACGTGCTGCTTCGATGGATGCATTAAGGGCGAGTAAATTGGTTTCATCGGCAATGCCAGTGATAACGGACAGTGATTCAGTTACTTTGTTGCTATCTTCACCGAGTGCGGAAACAACGTCAGCAACCGATTGTATACTGCTGTTTATATCGGCTAGCGTTTGAGTTATTTCTTCTACAGTTTGAGAGCTATTCTGTGCATTCTCACCATTTTTAACCGCAATGATTTCAACATGAGACATTTGTTCGCTAATCCTAACGAGGTCGTTTTGACTGCTTTTTAGATTAGAAATGAGGTTAGAAGAGCTTGTGTTATGTAAGCTCGCGGCCAATTCATTTTTTGAAAGTAGCTCATTATTTTCTTTCATCACTTTAATAGATCGGTTGATTTTCTGTAGTGATGACTTAAATTGCCCCGGTAAGCCCACCTCTAAGGCCACTCGGTGGTAATCACCCGATGCGACAGCACGAAAGCAGGCATCTACCTCTTTAAAATAGCATTCAACTTCATCGATAAATTCGTTTAACTCCCAAGAGACCTTGCCCAGTTCGCCCATGCCTTTCACATTGGTAATGCGGTGGTGCAATTCACCTTGGCCCATTTTATGTAGCAGTGTTTGTAGTTGTAGCAATACGGTCAGTTGTTTGTTGGCACTGATATAGCCATAAGACATGCTCGCAATAATAAAAAGTGCAAGGAGGCTAATGAGTAAATCAAAACCATTAGTATAGAAAGAGTAAGCCCATACTGTAACCGTTGATAAGCCACTGATGACAGCGATCAATTTTTGCTGAGTTCTAATGAGAGGAATGCCGGAGCTAGTATTATTTTTATGTGTACTCATAACTGTCTGCTGTATTAGTTGTTATAAAGGTTAAGAGCCAAGTCTCTATAGCTCGTGTTATTGTCGGCAAGAAACTGTTGTAAGTAAGCTATGGATTTATCGGGGCCCTCTTTAGGGCCTGCTCGATTTTCAATCGCTAGCATTTCTGCATATAGAGGAGTAACGGCTTGAATGGCACTTTCCGATGGTTGGCGACGCACAGAATAATACCCTTTTACCTCGCCATCTTGCCCTAAATCTGGGGTTACATTGGCAAATACCCAGTAATAGTCACCGTTGGCGCAAAGATTTTTTACAAAACCAAAGAACTCTTCTTTTTGCTTTAAGGTGTCCCACAAGAATCTAAACACACCGCGCGGCATATCAGGGTGACGAATAATATTATGTTGTACGTTAAGTAGTTCTGACTCTGAGCGCTGTGCCATTTTCATAAAAATGCGATTAGCGTAAGTAATGCGCCCTTTTAGGTCGGTTTTGCTGACAATGAAATCATTTTCAGCCATTTTATGTTCAGTATTTGTCGGAGTAATTGAAGGTTTCATTGTAATAATTATTAGTGATCAAACAGTAATTGGAAGTATTGCTTATATTTACAATAATACAATAATACCGAGCTTTTATTTTAAGGCGCTTAGGTGACTATTCACCGATTGTTGATTAAGATCAATTATAAAGGCATTGATAAATAGGAATTAGGCTTAATGAGTGGTCGGATAAAGAAGACATAAGGTCATTTTTTAAGTCTTAGCTGCTGAAATAAATTATCGGGTAACGACTCAATAAATATGAAAAAATATTATCGTACTTGCAGCTTATGTGAGGCCATGTGCGGCCTAGTGATAGAACATGACGGTGACGTTGTTCGCTCGATTAAGGCAGACCCTAATGATGTGTTTAGCAAAGGGCATATTTGCCCGAAAGCGGTTGCTTTGCAAGATATTCATAATGACCCGGATCGTTTGCGCGAGCCCTTACGCCGAACGTTAACGGGTTGGGAAAAGATTGACTGGGAAACCGCTTTGAGTGAGGTGGCGGCAAAGTTAAAAGCAACGCAGGATAAGTATGGCGCAGACTCTGTTGCAACGTATTTAGGTAACCCTAACGCGCATCACTACGACACCTTGATTTTTGTAGACCCTTTGCTTAAAGCAATTGCGAGTAAAAACCGTTATAGCGTGCTATCAACCGATTACTTACCGCATGGTTTGGCGTGTAGTTTACTCTTTGGTAATCAAATATTCTTTCCAGTACCCGATATTGATCATACGGATTTTTTCTTATGTATAGGGGCGAACCCAGTGGTCTCTGGCGGTAGTTTGATGTCTGCACCTGGTATGGCTAAGCGTATTAAAGCCTTGCAGCAACGAGGAGGACAGTTGGTTGTTATTGATCCTCGTCGAAGTGAAACCGCGCAACTTGCCGATAAACATCTGTTTATTCGACCGGCGGGTGATGTTTGGTTGTTATTAGGCCTTATTAAGGTGTTATTTAATGAACACTTAGTGACTTGCGCCGCATTTGTAAAAGGTCTCGATGATTTTAAACAAGCGGTTGAGCCGTTCTCCTTAGAGCAGAGCGCCCAAAACTCCGGTATTTCAAAGGATGATATTGAGTCCTTAGCTCGGTCATTTTCAGCGGCTAAGTCAGCCATTGCTTATGGCCGGATGGGAACCTGTACCCAACCACACGGTAGCCTAACGGCTTGGCTAATTTGTGTGCTGAACATATTAACCGGTAATTTAGATCGGGTGGGTGGGGTTATGTTTCCATTGCCAGCGGTTGATTTGGCAAAATTAGCAAAATGGACGGGTAATACGGGGCAATTTTCCGCCTCTAAAAGTCGTGTGCAGGGTTTACCAACATTCTCTGGAGAATACCCCGTTGTTACCATGGCTGATGAAATGTTGACCGAAGGAGATGGTCAGGTAAAGGCATTGTTATGCTTGGCAGGGAATCCTGTGTTATCAACACCGAATGGTGCAAAACTTGATCGTGCATTAGAGGGGTTAGACTTTATCGTCTGCATTGATTATTACATCAATGAAACGAGTCGCCATGCCGATATTATTTTACCGCCAGCCGGGCCATTAGAGCGGCCTCATTACTCCTTGGGGGTTCACGCAGTGGCGACACGTAATACGGCAAAATATAGCCCTGCTTTATTTAAGCCCAAGGGTAATGTATTGCAAGAGTGGCAAATACTCTTGGAGTTAACGACACGGCTGGGTTCAAGGTCTTACTGCCAATCAGTTGTTAGCAAATTACAATATGGCATATTCAGTGTTTTAAAAGCAGATGGAATTTTAGATTTTTTGCTTCGCCTAGGGCCGTACGGTTCATTTGTGCCCTCTGTTAAGAAGTTAAGCCTAGCAAACTTAAAAAAGTTACCGCATGGGATTGATTATGGCGCATTAAAACCCTGCTTGCCGGAGAGATTATTTACGGCAGATAAACAGGTTCAGCTGTTGCACTCGGTATATGAAGAGGGTTTAAACAACTTGGCTGCGTCAATGAATAAACTTGCGGATAAATCATTTGATTTACGCTTAATTGGTCGCCGTGACCTACGCAGTAATAACTCATGGATGCATAATAGTTGGCGCTTGGTTAAAGGTAAGCCTCGCTGTCGATTGCAAATAAACCCGCAGGATGCAGAGCGTTTAAAAATTAACGATGGGCAAACCGTGACCGTCTCGTCACGTGTGGGTTCAGGCAGTATTGTGGCTGAGGTAAGCGACAGCATGATGAAAGGGGTGGTGAGTATGCCGCACGGTTGGGGGCATCAGCGTAAAGGTACTCAACTGTCAATTGCTGAACAAACAATGGGGTTTAGCATGAATGATTTAACGGACGAAACTGAATTTGACTTGTTAAGTGGCACGGCTATTTTGAATGGTATTCCCGTTAGCATAAAGGCCCAATAAAGATATTTTTTGCCGTGTGGTTGAATGTGAATGAAAACTCGGGTTTGCTTTCAATCGTTGATAAGCTGCAATTCTCTGCTATCTTTAATATACAGAATTAATAAACAGTTTAAGCTGAGTGACGCTTTACTTCATTCTCTATAGGCAAGTTTGCTGTGGCTCAGCTTAAGTGTGATTACCTTTAGTTGAAGGTTAGGCCTATGACAGACAGTAAGCTATGTAAACTAAATATACTGCTAATTGATGAAGCGGCTGAACTTGCTGAAGTATTGGCTGAGGCCTCCGATCAACAAAACTATTGTATTAGAACGGTGCAAAGCCGTGAGGGTGCTTTAGCGACCTTAGCTAACACGAGCATTGATGTCCTAATTGTCGATATTGCGGAAAAAGGCAATGCGGCATTGATTTGCCAGGCTCGAGAGCTGCACCCTGACCTCTCCATACTAATAATTTTTGAAGCGGCTGATATGAACGCGCTCTTAGACGTATTATGCCTAGGCTCGATTAGCTTCTTGCAAAAGCCAATTAAGTTAACGGGGTTAAAACGTTACTTAGCTAAGGCGGCAGAAAAGAATAGTTTGCAGTGGCGGCTACAGCAAAGCTTTCATGAACTCCAAATAGAAAAAGAATTCTTAGCGGTTGCCTTGCGTAGTATTGGGGATGGGGTTATTACCACTGATCCAGAGGGGCGTATCACCATGCTCAACGGCATGGCTGAGAAATTAACTGGTTGGCTGACGAAGGACGCTAAAGGGCTACCCGTTAACGAGGTCTTTAATATTGTTGATGTGAGTAGCCATGAGAAAGTTACAAGCCCTATAGAGATCGCCTTGGTAACGGGAGAAACGGCATACTTAAGCAACCATACAACGTTGCTAGCGAAAAATGGGCAGGAATATCAAATTATCGATTCGGCGGCACTGATTCGTAATGAGCAGGACAATATATTAGGGACAATCCTCGTTTTTAGTGACGTGAGCGAGCAATACCGCCTGCGGCAAGAGGCGCGGGCGGAACAAGATAAGATACAAATACTGTTTGATGGTATGCAGACGATGGCGGGTATCGTTAGCGCCGAGGGTGTGCTTGAGTTTGCGAATACCGGTGCCTTACAGGCAGTGGGGTTTGAGCTAGAGGATGTGGTGGGACAACCTGTTTGGCAGACACCTTGGTTCAATTACGATGAGGACTTAATGGAAGCCATTCATGAGTACTATCGTCAAGCGTGTGCTGGCATAAGTGTACCTCATGATATTCAAATATACACACCTATGGGTTTACTCTGGATAGAGTTTAGTTTGCACGCCGTTTTAGCCGAAGATGGATCGATACGCAACTTACTGGCTGAAGGCCGAGATGTGAGTAATCGTAAAAAAATAGAAGATGAGAATTACTCCGCGTTACAGCACTTAAAGCTTTATCGTGAGCAAACGCCATTAGCAGCGGTTGAGTGGGATGTGGATTTGCTGGTGGTTGATTGGAATGAGGCGGCCGAGAGAATGTTTGGCTACAGCCTGGAGGAGGTTAGAGGGCAGAACTTGGCTGAAATAATGTTGCCTACGGAGGATAAGCAGGTGGGGCTAGAGGTGTGGCGACAGTTAATGGCTGAAACAGGGGGACGATTTGTTGAGATGAGAGCCATGACTAAGAGCGGGCGCAGCCTTTTAGTTGAGTGGCATAGCTCAGCACTATGCGATGATACTGGGGCCGTGCTGGGTGGTATTTCACTAGCGATTGATATTACGCAAGAGCACCATGCGCAGCAGGCATTAGAACGCCAGGCGAAAGAGCAGCAGGATATTTTGAATACCTTGATCGATGGGGTCATTATGTTTGGTGTGGATGCTCGTATGCTGAGCTATAACAACGGTGCTGAAACACTATTTGGTTATAGTGCTGAAGAGGCTCAGGGAATGGAGTTGATGTTGCTGAGGACAGAGTCTGACCGGCATCGGATTAAGTGTTATATTGATGCGCTTTCACAGGGGGAGCCAAAGGTTGGGCTTGCCGATACCATGGAAGTCGTTGGTCAGCGAAAAGGTGAAAGAACCTTTCCGATGCTGCTAACAGTGGTTGAATTGCCGGTATTAGACGATGGAACAAGACGCTTTATTGCCGTTTGTAAAGACCTGACGGAGATGAAATCTCAGCAAGCGAAGCTTCAACGTGCGATGAAAATGGATGCTTTGGGCAAGCTCGTGGGAGGAATAGCACACGACTATAATAATATGTTGGGGGTTATCTTAGGCTATGCCGAGCTAATAAGGATAAAGTTTAGTGCCGTTGAAGGCTTGTCAAAATATATTGAAAACATTAGCGAAGCGGGGGAGAGGGGACACAGTTTAACGAAGCGAATGCTGGCTTTTTCAAAGCAAGAGAGTACCGAGGCGAAAGCCGTTGATGTTAATCAGATATTGGCTAAACAGAGAGAGTTCTTTGAGAAATCGGTGACGGTGGCCATTCAAATTGAATATTACCTAGATGACTCCCCTTGGCAGGTCTGGATTGACCCCAGTGAGCTGGAGGATGCCTTATTAAACTTAGCGATTAATGCGAAGCATGCGATGCCTGATGGCGGGCGTTTAACGTTCACCAGCCGAGTAATACGACTATCGAAGACCGATGCCTCCGCGATTGGTTTGTCTGCGAATGACTATGTGACATTATCGGTCACCGATACCGGCTCGGGTATTGACCAAGAGCTGTTGAATAAAATATTTGATCCCTTTTTTAGCACGAAAGGCGTTGGTGGTACGGGCTTGGGTTTGAGCCAAGTCTATGGCTGTATGGAGCGTGCAGGTGGAACCGTTCGGGTGTATTCGCAAAAAGGTATTGGAACGGAGCTGGTGCTTTACTTTCCCCGCTATCAATCGGCTATTGATCGTACATCGGTTAAACCTGAACTCAGCCACTTTGCTCATGGGCACGGTGAGCGCGTACTGGTGGTGGATGATGAACCTGCATTGAGAGAGCTGGCTAATGAAATATTAACACTGGAGGGTTACCAAGTGTTAACCGCTAATGATGGGCAGCATGCACTAGAAATGCTGAAGGCTAATCAGATTGATGTACTTTTATCTGACGTTATCATGCCGATTATGGATGGTTATCAACTGGCTAAGCGTGTATCTGAGCTGTACCCCGAGGTGAAAATACAGTTAGCGAGTGGTTTTAGTGATAATAGGCACGTCAGTGTTAGCCAGAAACAGTGGCATGAGCAGATGCTGCATAAGCCTTATAGTTCATCAGAATTATTAAAACGTATGGCGAGCTTACTGAATGATGAAACCGGGGTACCGTGATCCGATGCTCTTGTGCCGCAAAGAGGAGGCTGTTTTACTTTGTGCTTATAAAACCTTTGGGTTAGCATAATAAGCTTATGACTCACTCACCTTCTCTCTTAAGCCGTGTTTTTATCACGGTCTTGTTATTGACGTTTTTATCGACAGCCTCGCAGGCGCGTGTGTTTAACGCCGCCAGTGAGGGTTGTACGTCAAGCGGTGGGGAGCTTATGCGGCTGGGTGGGCTACCAGCGTTTAATGGGGAGGAGTCTGAAGATTGTTGCCAAACAGAGAAAAGCCAGCCTTGTTGTGATGCTAGTCACTTGCTGGCAGGCCAAGTGCAAAGAGGTATTCAGCTAAGTTTATTGAGACTTAGCGATGAAGATTCTCATATGATTACAACACGTTTAAGTTCGCTAAACCCTCCGCCTTTAATCAGGCCGCCCGTCATCGCTTAAAAGAGGTTTCTTTTGCCAAACAGATTTGGCTTGTTTTATTAACTTTTAAGGCGATGACATGTGTCAACTTAACTTTAACTCGATATACCTCATAAGCAAAGGCGGTGTAGCCCTTGTATGGCTCCTGCTCAGTACTTCAGTGTTGGCTGAGCCGGCACTAACCTTGAATAAGGCGCAAACCCAAGCACTGCATAACGACCCTATCTTACAAGCAAGCGAGTTGCGTGTTTTATCGGCATCACAACGCGCTATTGCTGAAGGGCAGCTAGCCGACCCAACGTTTAACCTAGGGCTCTTTAATGTGCCGACAGATAATTTTGATATAAACAAAAATCCGACAACACAACTTAGGTTGGGTGTTAGCCAACAGTTGGCTAAAGGTGATAGCTTGCGACTTAAAACCTTGCAGGGTGAATATGCTGCAGTGGCGCAACGGGAGCGAGGTGTCTTTTTAAGAAGAAACTTACTTAAAGACGTACGTTTGCAGTTTTTAGAAACCTTATATCAACAAAAAGCATTGACTATTTTAAGAGAAAATAGGCGTTATTTTGCTGATATATTGACGAATAGTAATCATTTATATGCCGTGGGCCGCGCAAATCAACAAGCTGTTTTACAAGCCAAATTAGAGCTGTCTCGTTTGGATGATCAAATTAATCAAGGACTAAACCAGTTTGAAATTGATAGGGCTTTATTAGCAAAATGGGTTCCGTTGGCAAATGACGCTAACTTATTAGATGAATTACCGAGGCTACCCAACGTTGCCAGTTTAGAAAGCCTTGAACAGAATTTACAGAAGCACCCGGCGATAGCGATAGAAGATGCTTATATTGCCATTGCTAAACAAGGTGTGCAGCTTGCTCAAGAGCAATATAAACCTGCATATAACCTGGGCGTTGAATATCGTAAACGCTTTGGAAATGAGCCGAATGGCAGTGAACGTGCTGATGTATTGGCGGCTATGTTAAGTGTGGAGATGCCTATCTTTACCGAAAAAAGGCAAGATAAGCGGCTGGCTGCAAGACAATATGATTACCAAGCGGTGAAGCTAAAGCGACTCGATTCATTACGCGATATACGCCAGAAGTTGCGACGAGAATACGGTAATTGGCTACGCTTACAGCAACGGGCTACACGCTATGATCAGCAGTTATTAAAACAAGCTGCCGCACATACAAGTGCAGCGCTTAGCGCCTACCAAAGTGGGGTTGTTGATTTCTCAACATTAATGTATGCACGGATCAGTGAACTAGAAACGCGGTTACACGCATGTCGAGTGGCTATTGATTTATTGAAGGCTCAGAGCAGCGTTTTATTTTATAGCGTGGTAAGCACACAAGCTGAACAGGGGTATCAACATGCGCAGTAGTCGAATGAATGGGTTTTGGTGGTGTTGCACGTTAATGCTCTGTGGCTTCAGTGCTTGTTCTTTTGCAGGTCATAATGATGAAAAAGAGATTCTGTATTGGGTGGCACCGATGGATCCTAATTTTAAGCGTGATGAGCCAGGAAAATCTCCAATGGGGATGGATTTAGTGCCGGTATATAAAGATGCGGGGGCTGCCAATCAGGTGAGTATTTCGCCTGAAGTTATACAGAATTTTGGGGTAAGGTTGGCGGAGGTTGAGCGTAGCCGTTTATGGCGTGGCATTAATACCGTGGGCTATGTGGATTATAACG
>Ga0209826_1003397_pt1 | contig 10073 bp, 9 predicted proteins | sample GOMGulsemesocosm_5_FD_184637 | JGI IMG/M metagenome (GOLD analysis project Ga0209826, IMG submission 184637) | Methane-oxidizing microbial communities from mesocosms in the Gulf of Mexico - GOM15C Gulf of Mexico (SPAdes) (version 2) | ecosystem: Environmental > Aquatic > Marine > Cold seeps...
CATGGTTTCGGAGACTGCTTTAGCAACCTCCTCCGCCGTTAAACTTGTTTTATCAGTCACAGGCTATTTTCCTGTAAAGTTTGCTTTGCGTTTTGCGACAAACGCACTGACGCCTTCGGCAAAATCAGCGGTTTTGGAGGCTGCACTTTGCAGATCTCTTTCTACATCCAGCTGAGCATTGAGATCATTTGACAAGCTTGCATTCATTGCCTTTTTGATCATCCCGAGGCCTTTTGTTGGGCCTTTGGCCAAATGTGCGGCCAGTGCATTCGCTTCATCCATCAGTTTGTCGTCTTCACAAACCTTCCAGATCAAACCCATTCTTTCAGCGTCTTCAGCAGAGACTTTGTCGCCGAGCATGGCAAGGCCCATGGCTTTACCAGAGCCCACAAGGCGCGGGAGGAAATAAGTACTTCCAGCATCTGGTATAAGCCCGATGTGACAGAAAGCCTGTAGAAAATAGGAAGATTTAGCAGCGAAACAAATATCTGCAGCAAGGGCTAAGCTCATACTTGCGCCAGCTGCTAGTCCATTTACAGCTGATATAACAGGTTTTTCCAATTCCCGAATGAAGCGGATTAGTGGATTGTAATTTTTCTCCAACATGGTGCCTGTATCAACATCTGTTGGGTCTTCAGGATTTCCATCTGTTAGATCAGCGCCCGCACCAAATGCCCTGCCGGCACCGGTAATGAGAACACTCCTCACTTCATCGCTTTTCAGAATGGGCATGATCTGGCGAAGCTCTTCATGCATTTGATTGCTGAAGGAATTAAGTTTGTCAGGTCTATTCAATGTTATCGTTGCAACGCCATTTTGAACGTCAAATATTATTGTTTCATAGGCCATTTGGCATGTCTCCCATTTTTTTTCATTTTATTAGCATGCATTTTAAAAACAACACATTTTTTCTAAGTTATTAGAAAATTTTGTATCGGATTGGTCTGGTCCGAAAAAAAAGCTACCATAAAGGTAGCTGATATTTGACTGCAAAATAAGGAAAAAGAAGGAAAATTCGATCTGCCGGTGGGTTAGGCCACATGGGGTATTTTCTGGGCTTCGATCTTAACCTGATTACGGCCGCTTTCTTTTGCATTGTATAAAGCATCATCTGCTCTTGCGATTAAGGCAAGTGGATCTTCATTTAAATCAAACTGTGCAATACCGAAAGACATGGTGATTTTACCCACCTCATCACCGCTATTCCGCTTTACAAGTCTTTTTGAAGAAACATTCTCCCGTAAGCGGTTAGCTAACTTAAAAGCTTTTTCAATAGAGGTGTTGGGCAAAATTATTCCAAATTCTTCGCCACCGTATCGAGCTGTAAGCCCATCATCTCCGGCCCCCTTATGCAATGTATTGGCCACAAGTTTTAAAACTTGATCGCCAAAAACATGCCCATGAGTGTCGTTGAAGCGTTTGAAAAAATCGATGTCAGACATCACAAGGCAGAGATTTTCATTGCTTTTAATCGAGTCTTGAGTGGCTTTGGCAAGCTCATTATCAAATTTCTTGCGATTAGCGATGCCCGTTAATGTGTCTGTTAATGATTCCTGTTCGACATCTTTAAGGCGTCTTTTCAGATCTTCAATTTCACTAGAGGCTTTAGTTAAACTCGTATTCAAGTCTTCGGAACGTACCGCCATCTCACGCGTTTCGAACAAGATGTTTCTTGTCATTTTTTGCAAGTCATGGACGTTCAGGTCTTCTGCGTTATCCGCAAAATTTTCAAGCTTGTCACCATAATCCTCTAATCCGCTGGTAGAAGATCGTATTTCTCGCAAAACAGCTTCCATGGATTGCTGGACAAGCCGGTTTGTTTCGCGAATTGTACGCCCTTCTTTTTCATGGGAGAAGAATTCATTATAAATTTGCTTTGCAACTTCATCACTGAATTTCCCCTTCTGTAACATCAACCGATTTACAGCTTCGCGGATCTCTGGATTGTTGTCGCTTAGGTATTCGTACCAAATGGTATAATTTTGAGGGACCTTACGTATGTTGCGGTCCTCCAACAAAGCCATGGTTTTCTGGGCGTTAAGAGACGCAACTTTAAAGCCATCTTCTTTGCACACAGGAATGTCCTTCTTTAATAAATTATTCGGTAAAAAATTGTTAAATATACTGTTCACGCCCACAAGACTATAAAATTATTACCAATAAGTTAATTCGATCACTCTAAAGTATAAAAAAGTTACAAAAATAGTGTAATTATTGACAAAATACTCTTTTAGTAAAAGAATGTAGTGAAAAAAGTAGAACTATAGTTGTAGTTTTAAGAAACAATTTGCTACATTAAATTTATCTTATCTTGATGTGTATTGCTATTTATGAATATTGAGTTTGTATTCATTCAATGCTTAGCGGTCTCTTGTCTTTTTCATAGGTTTTTTCATCAAACCACTCAGTCCATTTCGGGCAAACAGAACGACGCATAGTAACAGTGGTCCCAGAATAAGTTGCCAGTATTCTCCGATACGGATTGTACCGACCTGTATGTTGATGCTTGAGAGCACTTCTTCGAGAAGTAAAAAAAACAGCGCGCCATAGAGAGGTCCGAAAAGAGACCCGATCCCACCAAGAACGACCATAATTATGAGATCGCCAGAACGTGTCCAATGCATCATGTCGGGACTAATAAAGTCCGTAAGGTTTGCAAGTAGGAACCCCGCATAGCCGCTAATTGATCCGGCAATTACAAAAGCGACTAATTTGAACCGAAATACCGAAAATCCTACAGATTTCATTCGGTCTTCATTTAGTCGAATTCCCTGAAGTACATTCCCAAACCGAGAGTGGTTTAAGGCGTTCATTCCCAGAAGGACGAACAAGACGGAGGCAAAGGATATATAGTAAAGCGTTTGCTCGTTGGACAAATCTATAAGATCGCCAAAGTCACTTCGATCATAAAGAGAGAGGCCGTCATCGGCACCATATCTCTCAACGCCTACGGCTGTAAAATAAAGAAGCTGCGAGAAGGCAAGGGTTATCATGATAAAATGTATACCACGGGTTCGCAGTGCAATCAGGCCAATTAGGAGGGAGAATAGGGCCGAGAGAGTGATGGCAGTTAATACTTGAAAATATCCATTTTGCATCCAGTTCATGCCGTCTTCAAATGCATGCACTGTAGTAATGCCGACGACATATCCACCAACGCCAATAAACGCGGCGTGACCGAAACTAATCATCCCGCCAAAACCGATTAGTAAGTTTAAGCTAATGGCACTGATAGCCAGAATAAGAATACGGGTAAAAAAACCGGTATAGAAGCGATCGCCAGCTAAATCGCTGAACAGAGGGATCAGAGCGATTAGAGTTAGCAGAGCAAAATTAAAGATATGGTTGCGGTTCATGTTTTACCCTTGAGCGGATTTTTGTGGAAACAAACCTTCTGGTCTGATCGCTAAAACCAAAATCATAAGTATATATACCAGCATGGAAGACAGGGCCGGAGCGAGCGTTTGGGCGTTGTCGCTGCCGATTATCAATGAAAGAAGTTCAGGGAGAAATGATCGTCCAACAGTGTCAATGATACCGACTAAGATAGCGGCTAGAAAGGCACCTCTTACAGATCCAATGCCACCGATAACGATCACAATCAGAGTAACAATAAGGATACTGTCACCCATCCCAACTTCTACAGATAAAAGCGGGCCCGCCATTAAGCCCGCAAGACCGGCGAGAGCCGCGCCTAGGCCAAAAACCATCGTAAAAAGAAACGAAATATTTACGCCTAGAGCACTAATCATAGAACGATCACTAGCGCCAGCCCGAACCAACATACCCAGTCGAGTCCGCTGGATAAAATAGTAGAGGCAGGCGGCAACGAGGCACCCCATCAGGATAATAAACAGTCGGTAAACCGGGTAGGGGACGCCCGGTAGTATTTCGAAACTGCCTTCAAAATAGGTCGGCAAGGCTATATCCAAGCCAATGGGTCCCCATACCAGTCTGACTAATTCATTAAAAAATAGAACAAGACCAAAGGTTGCTAGAACTTGGTCCAAATGGGGTCTCGAATACAAATGCCTGAGGGCGATGTGATCTAATAATACGCCAAGAATAAACGTGGCGGGCAAAGCAAGGATCGCCCCAAAGAGGAAGCTGCCGGTCCAGTTCGTAAAAGTGGCACAAAAATAGGCTCCCATCATGTAAAGAGAGCCATGGGCAAGATTGATCATATCCATGATGCCAAAAACAAGCGTCAATCCCGCTGCAAGGAGGAACAACAATAGGCCATATTGTAACCCATTGAGGAGTTGTTCTAATAGAAGCCACCAGTTCATGAAAGCCTTGACCGTAAGTTAAAAATTCTGCGTCATTTTGCAGATTTGGGCCGCTAGGCACAAATTGTTTATGGCAGGATCAGAATATTTATGGTTTGAGGGGGAAAAGGTAAGTTGGTTACTTCCATTTCAGCCGAAATGTCCAGAGAAGTAACCAACCTTTAACTAACCCATAAGGTACCACTAAATAGCGGGTGTTTTGGTTAGTTAAAATTTTAAGTTGGTGTTTCCATCGGACTAAAGGCTACAGGGGGAGTCCCATCTACTATCATTCTATTCATCACGCGATGGTAATTGTAATCTCCCAAAGCGTAATGTTGTGTCGCTAAGTTATCCCAAATAGCGATGGAGTTGACTTCCCATTTAAAACGAACTTGGTATTCCGGTTTCTTCACATGTTCGGTGAGGAAATTTAGCAGCATTCGACTTTCATCTGTGGTCAGTTTTTCAAACCCGGCAGTCCAAATAGAATTTACGAATAAGAGAGGCATCCCGGTCACAGGGTGCTTAATAACAGCAGGATGGCTTCTCGGTGGGTTTTCTTGCGCATTCTTTTCTATCGTCGACGACTCTAGGTATCCAGTCATCCCAAGCCGCATATCGTGAATGGCATCAAGGCTTAACAGGAGATTTTTAATGGGTTCTGATAAGCCTTCAAAGGCCGCATTACAACACATCCACATTGTATCACCGCCCCCATCAGGAGGGATGTCTTTGGCCCTTAAAATACTGGCCGCGGAAGGTCTTTCTCTAAAGGTAACATCTGAATGCCACCGGTTCGTTCCCGTATTTCCGCCTTTTGTTGCAATGACATGAATTTCAGAATGATTGTCGACTTTCTTGAAAAATTCATGAATTTCCAGTTTTCCTAATCTTTTGCCAAGCTCCAGATACTTTTCTTCCGAGATATTCTGGTCTCTGAAAAAAATGACTTTGAACTGGGCTAAGGCTGATCGTATTTCATCATAGACTTCATCTGGATTATCGTTCGCTAAGTCAATATTACTGAGCGTAGCACCAATAGTGGGCGTTGACGGTGTTACATCGAAATGTTTGTATTGTGTATTCATCATTTCCCCCATTTTTATAACTATAATTTCAGTTATGGTTTTGTGTAAATACTTTCTGGATATCCTAATTTTAAGAGTTGATTGGCTTAAGTTTTGAATAAACGGTCAGCATTCTTGTTAAATTTTCTCGCATTTGAGGATCGTCCAGTTTGATAGGGCCGGGATCATTCAGGATCGCTTGTACTAGAGTCCCAAAAAGCATCTGCATTCCAAAAAATATAGAGTTTTTACTCTCTTCTGGAGATTGATCACAAAAATCGGCTTTTAAGGTATCTAAAAGTACTTCTGTCATTTTCTTGCCGCAAACTCGTATTGGCTCCCAACCCAAAGAATCTTTTGGAGAGTTCACGAGGGACTCTCGGAGAACACCTCTAATCTCGCTGGTAACAATATCCATAGTTGCGTTTACCACTTTTCGAAAAACGTCTTCAGGGACAGTTGGAGCTTTGCTTACATCCGTAATAACATACTCTAGACGACGTAACATCTCTGTAACGGAGGCTTCTTGAACAGCCCTGAAAAAGCTTAATTTGTCATCAAATCGACTATAAAATGTGCCTACTGAAAAGCCACAATCCTTGCAAAGATCAGCAATTGAAATTTGAGAAATACTCTTTTTGCATAATAGCTTAATACCTGTATCAATCAGTTGATTTCGGCGATGACGGCTGCGTTGTTGAACAGCTGGTTTTACGCCTGGTACATTTTTATTTAACTGCCATTCAATAACGTTTTTCATATTATTCAACAAACCTACTTGAAATTACTATTAAAACAATCTTGGCGAGAATTATTGTATATTATATTCTTGAAATAATTAAAATCATAGTTATGATTATGCTTCAGGAAAAAATCATATGCAATCAGAAATTTAGAGGATTTCCGTACTGAATTCAAAGTAAATGTCCTGTTTCATCACTTTGATCATTGTTGAAAATGCATTTTTGATGAAGCGAGTTTAAGCATTGTGGTTGCATTAGCCCGGATAAAGTTTGACAGGAGGGGATCAGATGACAAAAACTAGCGTTGTAATTGCGTTATTCGCACTCTTTTTCACAGTAAATTCAGTTGCGAAGGCAACAGCAGAAACAATTTTGAAATTTGCTCTGTCGGCACCAGCTAAGACGCCTTGGACAGCCTCTGCACTGGAACTTGCTAAATCCATTGGGATAAAGACAAATAATTCTGTCAAAGTTAATGTCTTTCCAGGTAGTCAATTAGGCAATGAACAAGACGTTATACGGCAAGTCGTTCGCGGACGTATTCATATAGGAGGGTTTTCCAATACAGCTGCGAGTTTGGTTGTTCCGGAAATTGCATTATTAGCAGCTCCATATTTATGGGATTCCGTTGCTCAAGCCGATTGTGCTTTGGATAACCATTTGAGGGCGGTATTTGAAGAAAAACTCAACCAGAAAGGTCTTGTCCTCTTAGGGTGGAGTGAGGTTGGACTAATGGGATATGCCTCCACAAAACCTCTGTTGGGAATGGACGATTTAGTCGGCATCAAGATGCGCGTTGCGCCCACAAAAGCGTCAGCAATTACTGCAAATACATTGGGTGCAAATTCCGTTGTTTTACCTATAACTGAGGTGGCTTCAGCTCTGCAGACAGGTCTTGTGGAAGGGGCCGATTTACCAGGCTTGGCATTTGCGGCTCTGGGAATTGGAAAAGTTGCACCTAATTGGTTTGCCACAAATCACTCTCATCAAGTTGGCCTTGTGGTTATGAGTGCAAAGGTTTGGAAGAAATTTAGCCCTGAAGTACAGAAGCAAATTATGAAGGCTCAGTTGTCCCCTGATTATATCCGTGTTCGTGTACGCGGAGCCGAAAAAGCTCTGCTCGGAAAATTTGTAAAAGAGGGCGGCAATCTGGTTCCATTGTCTGAAGGGGACAGGACAAAAATGCAAGAGTTAGGGGCACAGGCAACGAAGGAACTTGTAGAGGAACTCGGTGGTGACGCGAGAGACGTTTATCAACAAATTCTGAACGCCAAACAAGCGTGTAGCTGAATTCTACTCTCAATTTCAGGATCGTTTCAGATGATAGTACGTCAATTTTTACAGGCTCAATTTAGGCTAGAAGCAGGGGTTACTGTATTGGCGTATGGAGCCGCAGCTTTAAGTCTTCTTAGTGACATTATTGGGCGAGAGGTTTTTGAGCAGGGGATCTGGGGCGCGCAAAGATTTGCTGTGTATGCAGCAATCGTTGCGGGATTCCTCGGGATGGTACTTGCTGCCGCTGAAAATAGCCTCATTCGGCCTCAAATGCTTGATTTTGTAATCCCAGTGGAAATGGAAGATGGGTTTAATCGAGTGTCGGATTTGGTATCCGCCTTGTTATATGGTGGTTTAGCCTATCTATCGGTGAATTTTGTCTGGGAGACATTCATTAACGGGGATACGGCACCAGTCCTTGACTGGCCTCTTTGGCCAATTCAGCTCATTTTGCCTTATGCTTTTCTTTCCGTTTCATTGAGGTTTTCGTTACAGAGCTTTGACCCTTCTTTGAAGTTAAACAAAGAAATCGGGGGAGTTTAGTAATGGTTGTTTTTGGTTTAATTTGTCTTCCAATTCTACTGCTCATTTTACGGCAAAATTTGATCCTTATTCTTTTTTGCGTCGCAGCCTATATCCATTATTTCTTTGGTGACGGGGTTCTTGAATATATCGTCGAAGATATGTGGATCGGTCTGGATAAAGAAGTATTATTATCGATCCCGCTTTTCATTTTATGCGGAAATATTATGACAAAGGGCCAGATTGCTAAAAGATTAATCGGCCTGGTGTCTGCCCTTGTATCACCGTTCCCAGGTGGTCTTGGTCTGGCAACAATTATCTCTTGTGCTGTTTTTTCTGCAATTTCAGGGTCCTCAGCCGTCACACTGTTATCCGTGGGGGCTGTGCTCTATCCCGCTTTAATGAAGGCGGGGTATGACAAAAAATTTGCTCTTGGCGCTTTGGCATCTGGTGGTACGCTTGGTGTAGTTATTCCGCCCTCAATTCCACTGATATTGTTTGGAATTGTCACAGAAACATCCATCACTGATTTATTTAAAGCGGGAATGATACCGGGACTAGTTCTAACCGGTGTGATGGGCGCTTATGCCATTTACGTGAACCGTCATATGCCGCGCATACCCATAAATTTTCCTGAACTCAAAATTAGAGTGAGAGAAGGTATCTGGTCGATGTTCATGCCCGTTTTACTTTTGGGCGGCATCTACTCCGGGTATTTCACCCCAACCGAAGCGGCGGCTGTAGCCTTGGCCTATGCTTTCATTATCGAGATTTTTATTCATCGCGATATGCGCTTTAAAGATTTTTATGACGTATCTATATCGACGGCTAAGTTGTTAGGGGCGCTATTCCCACTTCTTGCTATTGCTATGAGCCTCAATTTATTATTGGCGTCTGAACAGGTACCACAAGATTTGGCTAATTGGGTTACCTCTTTGGTAGACAGTCCATTAACATTCTTGTTGGCAATGAATTTGTTGCTTCTGCTCGTCGGATGTTTTTTGGATATTAACGCAGGGATCCTGATCTTGGCGCCCATTTTACTTCCTTTAGCGACTAATTTTGGCATTAATCCCGTTCACCTTGGGATTATTATGGTGGTCAACTTAGAGGTTGGGTTTTTAACGCCGCCAATTGGTATAAATCTAATGATCTCGATGACAGCATTTAATGAGAAATTCAAACTGATTTGCCAGTCAGTCGTGCCTTTCATCGGTCTAATCATAGGCGTTGTCTTGCTGGTGACTTATATTCCAGCGATGGCATTGGCTTTAATAAATTAAAGGAGAGGCAATGGCGTGCCTCTCCTTTAATTTTTACCAACTCATTTTGCATTCTTTTGCGTATGGGTCCTGATGCTTTTTATAAACGGTTTCGACAATCTTGGTTGTGTAAGTACCGCCTTCTTCCTTTATTACTTCTAGCAAGTAGAAATCCTGAATGGGCATATGGTTTTGACCATAACTGTAAGGGCCCCGAATACTCTCAAAGTCGGCTGCCCGCAAAGCCGCCCTTATCCTGCCTTTGTCTTTAAGATTTCCGCCTACTTTCACAACCGCGCTATTGATGAGCATGATTGAGTCGTAAGCTTGAGCGCCATAATAAGTAGGATAACGGCCATATTTTTTCTTAAAGTCAGCGACATAACGTTTATTGGCTGGTGCATCCAAATCGCGTGACCAAAAACGGGTCAATTTAATACCCTCAGTATGCTTGCCTACTTTTGGTAAATTGAGATTATCTACGGTGAATGTCGTGTATAGCTGAACTGTATTTTTAAGCCCTGATTGATAATATTGTTTTAAGAATTGCGTACCGTGCTTGCCGGGATAGAAAACCCATAGAGCTTCTGGTTTTGCCGCGCGTACTTTTGCAAGTTCAGCAGAAAAGTCTAATTGTCCTGGGAATTTGGTAAGATCTTTGCCAATAACCTTCCCTTTAAACGTACGCTCGATCCCACTGACCATATTTTTACCAGCAGCATAATTGGGTGCCATTAGATAGAGGGATTTTATGCCCTTCCGATTTAGTAGCTCCCCCATGGCCATCGGTGTCTGGTCATTTTGCCATGAAGTTGAGAACATATTTTCATTGCAGAGTTTTCCTGCGATTAGGCTGTGGCCTGCATTGGAAATAATCAGGAATTTGTCGTTTGAGACAACCGTTTTGTAGGAGGCAAGGAGAACATGGCTCCA
>Ga0209826_1003400_pt1 | contig 10071 bp, 10 predicted proteins | sample GOMGulsemesocosm_5_FD_184637 | JGI IMG/M metagenome (GOLD analysis project Ga0209826, IMG submission 184637) | Methane-oxidizing microbial communities from mesocosms in the Gulf of Mexico - GOM15C Gulf of Mexico (SPAdes) (version 2) | ecosystem: Environmental > Aquatic > Marine > Cold seeps...
CTATCCCACTAGAACTGAAGGAAATGCTCACTACATTAAAGGAAGAGCGCGTAATGATGAACCAGACCATTCAAAATCTGCAGCAGGAAAACGAACAGCTGGTTCTGCAAATGCAAGCAACACTCTCGGAACCGGACTCAAATGGTGGCAATTCAGAACTTATGCAGGAATTTAAGCAACTTCAACACCAATATACTGAGCTAGAAAGTAAATATTTAGAACTGAGAATGAAAGCTTGACCCAAGAGTCTCATTTATAACCACAAGCAGCCCCTGACCGTTAGACAAATGCTGCCAAAAAACCTACTATCACCACTCTTTAGAGGAATCTTGCGCCTTTTACACCAGCTCACATACAAAAATGTGAACTGGTGGCTAGTAAATAGACAAGAACCTCTGCCGAAAACATGAAACAGACCCCAAACTAAGCAGACACTTAGCCGACAAGAGAGCGTCGAAATAGCTGCCGCACAGTAGCGTAGCTTTTTAGCCCAAACCGAGCCGCACACCTAAAATGACTGATCATACGGATGTCCACGAGGACTCCATCAAGTCTCAGTACTACTTCAGAGCGCTTATCTGCTTTGCGGCATCAGGCACGCTTGCCTCTCAACTTAAGCTCGACAACCTCGACCTACTCTCTGTCTCAGTTATGTGCACGAGCTTACTGTATATCTACATAGCCTTTAAAGTCAGCCAGTGGGCCGGCCCAGAGCGATTAGCAAAAACAACCGAATGGCTAGGCTGTATCGACTCCAGCCTTGTTGGCATTGTATTAACCCTCACAAACTTCAGCCTACTGCCATCCATCCTCTTTGTGACCATGGTGCAATTTAACAGCCTACTCAACGGCGGCACCAAAAAATGGACCAGAGATAACTTTGCCCTAGTGGTTGGCGTCGCAATCTGCGCCCTAATACGCGCTCCCGACTGGGTATTATCTGCGCAACTTGAAATTAGCTTGGCCAGCTTAATCGGTATCTCCACCTATTTTTGCGCCTCAGCCCTTTATACCTTTAGCCAAGTTAATACGCTGCGCAAACAAAATGACTTACTCGACAAAGAAAAGAACACTTTCAAAATGCGAGCCTACAAGCTCTCACGCTATCTAAGTCCACCGGTTTGGTCGGCTATCAATGAAGGCAAAGATGTAAGCCAGCAGACAGAACGCAAGCGTCTCACAATTTTTTTCTCAGACATCAAAGACTTTAGCCAGCTATCGGAAGAACTCGAAGCCGAAACGCTGACAGAGATCCTAAACACCTACCTCAAAGAAATGTCGAAAATCGTTGACCAATACGGCGGCACCATCGACAAATTTATGGGCGACGGCATCATGGTGATTTTTGGTGACAGCGATAGCAAAGGCATCAAGCACGACAGTATTCGCTGCGTCTCTATGGCTGTCGCAATGCGCAAAAGAATGAAAGTTCTGCAACAGCAATGGCAAAATCAAGGCATCAAACGTCACATGCAGATTCGCATGGGCATCAACACAGGTTATTGCACGGTTGGAACCTTTGGCACTTCGCATCACCTCGATTACACGGTATTGGGTACGCACGTAAACCTAGCGAGCCGCTTAGAGTCTGCCGCCTCACCTGACGAGATACTGATCACTCACGAGACCTGGTCGCTATGCCGTGACACAATCATGTGCCGCGATAAAGGCGAGATCAGCGTTAAAGGTTTCAGTCATCCAATCAAAGTCTATAGCGTCGTCGGTCTAAGAAAAGAGATGGGGAAGAATCAGAGTTACTTCGAGCACAGTCTTGACGGCTTCTCGATGCATCTCGACATGGATAAAGTGCGAAACTATGACCGAGATCGCGCCATAGCGGTACTAGAAAAAGCGGCTTGCGCACTCAAAGATAAAGCTTAACCTCTTCCTCAAGCCAACACTTAGCCGCCTACCACCTACCGTTACTGCCTAACAAGCCTCACATCCAAAGGCCCTTGCGAACCATTTGTGCGATAAGGGTTTATATCCAACCCACCCCTACGGGTGTAGCGCGCATAGACGCTCAACTCATCTGGGTTGCAATGCTTCTGGATATCCAAGTACATCCTTTCAGCGCAATGCTCATGAAAATCCTGATGCTCACGAAAAGAAATAATGTATTTAAGCAGTGAGGCTCGATCGATTTTCGAACCGCGATATTGAATAAACACACTCGCCCAGTCTGGCTGCCCAGTAACAGGGCAATTGCTCTTTAGTAAATCACTGTATAAGGTTTCAGAGACAACTTTTTCGGGCTTAATCAGCGCCAATAGATCTGGGCTTGGAGAGTAGCAATCAATCTTCACCGGTTCGTGATCAATGCACTCGCCGGTAAAGTGACCCAACCCCTCCTGAGCCGATTGCGCCAAGGTTTTCAACGTCACCATAACCGGTGCCCCAGCAGAGGTGGTCAAATCAGATTCCATCGTTCTGGCAACATCATACATACCTGAAAATGAAGTTTGATTGAACGAGTTCAGATAGAGCTTAAACGACTTTGATTCAATAATATTAGGGCTGCTTGCCGGCACTTCGAACTCGGCCACAGCCACTTCAGGCTTACCATTACTGTCTAACCAAGAGACCTCATAAGCCGTCCAAATATCGACGCCACGAAACGGTAACGCCTCGGGATTAAGCCCCAACTCACGCCGAGACTGCTGGCGAGGAATGGGACACAACAACGAGGGGTTATAAACCGATATGTATTCCGTTTGTTTACCCAGCACATTACCGTGATGGTCAGAAGCTGACGCCATAAATAACTACCTAATCCTTAATCTCATATACTGAGCGTGATCGATTTTAATACGCCTCACCAGAAACAGCCGACAAGTGGCGCATTAAGCTCGCAGGCGTTTGCCCGTCTTCAAAAGATGCAAACAATAGACGTATAACGCGACGATAAACACCCCTACACCAGCAAATGCTAGGCCAATGTTAATGTCGGAAACACCCAAAATCCCAAAGCGAAAGGCGTTGACTACATAGAGCACCGGATTGAGCTGAGAAACGCCCTGCCAAAATTCCGGCAACAGCGAAATCGAGTAAAAAACGCCCCCCAAATAGGTCAACGGAGTCAGAACAAAGGTCGGAATAATTGAGATGTCGTCAAAGGAGTTGGCGTATACCGCGTTTACAAACCCCATTAAGGAAAAGAGGATCGACGTCATCAAAACGATTCCCACCATGGCCGCAAGACTGTGAACCTGCAGCTCAGTAAAGAACATAGACACCATCGTCACAATAAAGCCGACCGACAAACCTCTGGCAACACCGCCGATGGTATAACCCAATAAAATAACGTAATTCGGTGTAGGCGAAACCAACAGTTCCTCAACATTGCGCTGGAATTTTGCACTGTAGAAAGATGAAACCACGTTAGAATAGGAGTTGGTCAATACCGACATCATAATCAAACCCGGCACCACAAATTCCATGTAGCTAAAGCCTTCCATAGAACCGATTCGCGAACCGATCAAATTGCCAAAAATAACGAAATACAGAGTCATCGTAATCACCGGCGGCACCAAGGTTTGAACCCAAATACGCATAAAACGGTGAATTTCTTTGGTCACGATAGTCATTAAGGCTATCCACTGCTCTTTATAACTCATAGCGTTGCCTCCTCGCCCTTTTGCTCTTCATCCGCGCCGTCGGCTTTCTGATCACCACCCACCAAGGACACAAACAATTCCTCTAGCCGATTGGACTTATTGCGCATGCTGACCACATGTACATCTTGCACACTGAGCGCTGCGAACAACTCATTCAGTGACTGCCCCTTCTCAACCTCGACCTCTAAACAATGTTCCTCCACTAGCGATAGAGCATAATTCTCAATCTCAGGAGCGCGGACCATGGATTCGCGGGTATCCAAAATAAACACCTCTTTATTCAGAGTTTTTAGCAGAGCTTTGACACTGGTATTTTCGACGATCCTTCCCTGATCGATGATCGCAATGTTACGACACAAACTCTCAGCCTCTTCCAAATAGTGCGTAGTGAGAATAATAGTGGTGCCCTGGGCGTTGAGCTCCTGAAGAAACTCCCACATGGAGCGGCGCAACTCGATATCAACACCGGCAGTCGGCTCATCCAAAATCAACAACTTGGGCTCATGAATTAAGGCTCTAGCGATCATCAATCGTCGCTTCATACCGCCCGACAACATTCGCGCCGCAGTATCTCGCTTATCCCACAACCCAAGTTTTTTCAGATATTTTTCCGTGCGCACTTTAGCTTCAGCACGTTTCAACCCGTAATAGCCTGCTTGGTTAACCACGATGGAGCTGACAGTGTCGAACTGCGAGAAATTAAATTCCTGAGGAACAATTCCCAGCTCCTTTTTCGCAACGGGGAAGTTTTCATCAATGTCATGGCCAAAAATCGAGACCTTTCCCCCGCTCTTGGTGACCAGCGAGCATATAATCCCAATTGTCGTCGATTTTCCGGCACCATTGGGGCCCAGCAAGGCAAAGAAATCCCCCTGCTCCACCTCTAAGTCGATACCTTTTAGAGCCTGAAATCCGTTCTCGTACGTCTTAGCCAATTGCTTTATCGATAATGCTACGCTCATAACCACCTGCCATGGATTCAATGTTGCTTCTAGCAACATCATATTGGGGTAAACTATGTAAATTAAAGATGAGGCCCAAAATGAGCACAGAATATTTTCAATTTCACCAATCCCTACTCAAAAACCTTCACCAGCTGGCCGAGCAAAGCCTCGACCAAGCACATCGCAGCCAAGAGGATCAAACACTAGTCGATCAGCTGGAACTACTCAGTAGCGCAACAGCAATTAACGAGAGGTTCATTGCAACGGGGCAACAGGCCGTCTGCCGGATTGTGGCTGCCTACCCCCACCTAGCCCCACAAACACCGAGAGATCTGTTTTGGCTGTTTGGTGGCGACTGTTTGCACTACATGCCGGACGAAGAGATTGCCAAATACCAGCGCTTGGATGAATTGCGATTTGAAGCAGAAGATCATAACACTAACTTTGACTACGAGAGTGAACGCGCTGGAATTTTAGGCCTTCACTAAGCTAGCCGCCCAGCCTTCAAGCAACATCGGTCGCCGCCTATCAGTTCAGTGCAGCGGCCTATCAATTCAGTGCAGCGGCCTATAAATTCAGTGCAGCGGCCTATCAGTTCAGTGCAGCGGTCTATCAAACCGCACACTCCAACTCAAAAATCAGCCAAAAAAAAAGCCGCAGACATAAGTCTACAGCTTTTAAATTTGGAGCGGGTGATGAGGATCGAACTCACGACATTCTCGTTGGCAACGAGATGCTCTACCGCTGAGCTACACCCGCATTAAAGCAGCTAAAAAAACAGCCACTTTAAAAAATGGCGTCCCCAAGGGGAGTCGAACCCCTGTTACCGCCGTGAAAGGGCGGTGTCCTAGGCCTCTAGACGATGGGGACGAAAAGTGGTTTGTCCCAATAATAAACCTTGGGCACTTCTCTTTCCTAGGAAAGAAAAACCGTACTAAAAAAATTAGCGCGATTTTAATTTATCACCTTAGCAAACTGTTCAAACAACAGTCTGAAATGGCTCGAACACTTAGCCAAGCTACGCATTCTAAATTTGGAGCGGGTGATGAGGATCGAACTCACGACATTCTCGTTGGCAACGAGATGCTCTACCGCTGAGCTACACCCGCAATGGCGTCCCCAAGGGGAGTCGAACCCCTGTTACCGCCGTGAAAGGGCGGTGTCCTAGGCCTCTAGACGATGGGGACCCGGAACCTTCTGGAAGCGATTTAAGTTTCTGTCGTCTCCTGAAGTGGGGCGCATTCTAAGTAGAGGAGGCATTAGTGTCAACAACCTTAGAGACTTTTTTTCAGTTTCCATAACAAGGACTTAGGTGAATATGACCACACCAGCGAAAACCCCCTATTCGCCGCCCTCCCCTACAATTCGGTTATAAATATCTATACTCTTATCTACAGAAATACATAACCGAACCGTTATTGACCATCAAAGTTATCTCAATACGCGTCGATAATTGCTAGCAAGGCCTTAACTGAGTAGCATAGCCAAATGTCATCTTCATCTATCATAGCTCTAATTATTGTTCTCCTCGTGGCATTGGTTGCCTACGCGTTCGTCTCTCAAACCATGGAGCGCAAACGCAAGCAGCGCCAGCGGATGATTGCCGCCCTAAAATTGAGATCAAAAGACTTCAAATACATGATCAGCGGCTTCCCGCCTGAGTTTTTGTCCAAAGATCTGAGCGCCTTGGTACATCGCTGCCTGACAGAGGTATTGGAGCAGCTGGTAAACTTAGAGCCCCGCAATAAGTCTTATGTGGACGAACTAGCGCTCTACAGCAAGCAATTGGAAGAGGTAAAGAGGAAGCCTAAAAAAACCAGCCGAACCAAGCTGACCAATCCACAGCAGGTAAAAGAAGTTAAAACCATGCTGCAAGGCCTCAATAACTTCATTGGCCTGCAACAGCAACGCGGCAATCTTTCTGCGCCCCAATTCAAGCAATATGAGCAGCAAATTAAGCAGCTCGTTGTCCAGATCACGGTAGACTCTTATATCCTCAACGCCAAACAGGCCCAAGGCAGCGGCAAAACTCGCCTAGCCGTGCATTACTACAACCTTGCTAAAAAGCTGTTAGCGAAAGAGAGCGGCGAGGTGAATTACCAGAAACAGATTTTGCAGATCAATGTCGTTATCGAGCGGCTCGATGCTGAAATGGCCGAGCAAGAACCGCAATACGATACTGACAAGCAAGCCGAAGCGGCCCGAGATCAAGCCACCAGCGAATGGGATGAGTTCAATAAAGACCCCGAAGATCCCTGGAAGAAAAAGTCAGTCTACGATTAGAGTTCAGAAAATGGTTTTAGATTCATACCGCAGAACACCGAGTAGCGCCAGCAATGACGCCGCTCGGTCAACTCAGGCAATCCTGATAAACTATTGCGCTTGAAACGCAGTAAAGTAACGCGCAATTCGCTTCGCATTGGCCCCTAAGTCACTAACACCAACCCGAGAGACCGAACGCATATCAACTCGACTACCGCCCTCAGCGGCCTGAACCCGCACGATAACATCATCCTTAAAACCTAAGATCAGCGTCTCATCCACCGCCTCCAGCTCATAGTTGACGATGTCTTCACGGACAATCATCCAGCCTAACGCTTCGAGTGTCGCTTTCGCCTGCTCATAAGAGTCAAAGGCCGTCTGAGCGACGAGTAATGGCTGAATGTCAGGATAGGCTGCACTCTGCAAAGCGGGCAAGGTTTCTATCTGATAATTAAGGCTATTTTCGCCCTCTTTACGAAGCGATTGAGCAACAGAAAATGTCGGCGGATTATGAATATCAGTGGTGATGTCGTGTATGCGAGGCTTGTCAAAACCATCCCCCGCCGTGACCAGAATGACTAATATTGGCAGTGCAGCAATCATCACTACGGTAATCATAGGTGCATTCCAGCCCTGCTTTTTAGTAGTGTTCGCCCAAATTAACGCCGCCAAAGCAATGGCTCCCATCAATAGTGAACCGCCCAACCCCACCATAAATCCTTGAGCCAACATTGAAAACGGCACTATTTCAAATTTGTGCCCTGCCGCCACAAACGCCAAACCCATCAGCAATAAAACCTGTAATCGCAATAACCAAATTTTCATAACCCACTCCCCTATTTTTAATAATCTATTCAATCGAGGCACACAATAATGCAGCCTTAATTTTGAACGCGCCGGCAAATCATTTCGTTGTATTAACTGCTCTCCTCGGCTCGCAACTTAATCGACGCAGAGTTAATGCAATAGCGCAATCCGGTTGGCGCAGGCCCATCGGGGAACACATGCCCGAGATGACAACCACAATGACTGCACATCACCTCGGTGCGGATCATACCGTGAGCCATATCGCGCTCTTCGGCGATTGCTTGAGTAGCCACAGGCTGAGAAAAACTCGGCCAACCACAACCCGCGTCAAATTTGGTATCAGACTGAAACAAAGGTTCGGCGCAGCACCGACATAGGTATTCACCTTCAGCTGTGGTTTGCCAGTACTCACCGCTAAAAGGCCTTTCTGTGCCTTTCTCGCGACAGACTTGATACTGCTCTGGCGTCAACTGATCACGCCATTGCTCATCTTCCCATAGGCCATCGTTTTTTGAAGACTGATCTGCCATAATTCCACCCATTATTTCGACGACATTACGAAGCACCTCATAGAGTTAGAGGCTGTTTCTCGACATTTAAGCAAGATTTGGCCGCTCCTTAGAGACTAGTTGTAAATAGACTGTGTTGTACATCAACACTTCTACGCACGCAAACAGCTCTAAGAAACCGGCTCGACCGAACAATGGTAAAGCAAAATGTACAACATTGATAAATCACACAAATTGGACGACGTCTGTTACGACATTCGAGGCCCCGTGCTCGAACACGCTAACCGCCTCGAAGAAGAAGGCCACAAAATCCTCAAACTCAACATTGGCAACCCAGCGCCATTTGGGTTTGAAGCGCCTGATGAGATTATTTTGGATGTGATTTACAACCTTCGAAACGCCCAAGGCTACTGCGAGTCACACGGTTTATTCTCAGCCCGTAAAGCCATTATGCAAGAGTGTCAGCAGCTGCAAATTCCTGGCGTCGAGATTAACGATATCTTTCTCGGTAATGGCGTCAGCGAATTGATCGTTATGTCGATGCAAGCGCTGCTAAACGATGGCGACGAGGTGTTAATCCCCTCGCCGGACTACCCTCTGTGGACAGCGGCAGTCAACCTCGGCGGCGGCACCCCCGTGCACTACGTGTGCGATGAGCAGTCTGATTGGTTTCCCGATATTGATGATATCGCCAGTAAAATCACCGACAAAACGCGCGGCATTGTGGTCATTAATCCCAACAACCCCACCGGCGCGGTTTACAGCCAAGAGCTACTGGAACAAATCGTTGAGCTAGCTCGCGAGAAAAACCTAATCATTTTTGCCGACGAAATCTACAGTAAGATTCTGTATGACGACACAGAATTTGTTCCTTTGGCACGACTTGCGCAGGATGACGTGGTTTGCGTCAGTTTCAACGGCCTCTCAAAATCATACCGATTGGCGGGTTTTCGCTCTGGCTGGATGATTATTAGCGGCGCTAAACATCTCGCCAAAGGCTTTATCGAAGGCTTAGAGATGCTCTCTTCAATGCGCCTGTGCGCCAACGTACCGGCCATGTTTGCCATTCAAACGGCACTGGGCGGCTACCAGAGCATTAACGAGCTCATTCTGCCCGGTGGGCGGCTGCGCGATCAACGTGACATGGCCTGGAGCAAGATCAATGACATTCCAGGCGTGAGCTGTGTCAAACCTAAAGGTGCACTGTACCTTTTTCCAAAAATCGATTTAAACATGCACAAGGTGCGTGATGATCGACAACTGGTGCAAGACTTTTTGATTCAAGAAAAGATCTTATTGGTTGAGGGCACCGCCTTTAATTGGCAACAACCGGATCACTTCCGTATTGTCTTTTTGCCCAGAGCGGACGAAATAGAGACCGCCATCAATAAATTTGGCCACTTTATTGAGCGTTACTCTCAATAAGTCATCCCATGCGGTCAGATATATAGTGCTAATCGAGTCGACAGAAGGTGGTTAGAAATAAGTGAGCGATATTCATATTGATGATTTCTACAAAGATAGCGGCAAGATTTTTGTACAGCTGTATCGCTCTTTTCCTCGCAAAGACCTGTTATTGGTCGAAGATATTAGCGGCCCCGACACACCCGATGAATACGGCCTTCACTGCGAGCGTCATCAGTCGTGTTTCGGAGCGGCCATTTGGCTGGCCGAAACAGGATACATTCAATATGGCGAAACCATACGCCAAGAAGGTATGGACCAAGTCGTACTGACTCACAAAGCCTTTACTCTGCTGGCTGCACCGGCGACTTTTATCTCGTCGTCAGCTGCATCGGATGAAGATCTACCCAGCTCTGTCGCTGAGTTCCAACAATCGAACATTCACCAATTGCGTGAAGCGCTAAAATCAGGCTCTTCACAGCGTATCAAACAAACCGTTCAAGACCTGCTAACGCAATCTAAGCACCA
>Ga0209826_1003402_pt1 | contig 10067 bp, 10 predicted proteins | sample GOMGulsemesocosm_5_FD_184637 | JGI IMG/M metagenome (GOLD analysis project Ga0209826, IMG submission 184637) | Methane-oxidizing microbial communities from mesocosms in the Gulf of Mexico - GOM15C Gulf of Mexico (SPAdes) (version 2) | ecosystem: Environmental > Aquatic > Marine > Cold seeps...
CTGCGCGGCATATCTTTCGGCAATTTTCTCATCAAGCAGGTCGTACTGGAGCTGCAGCACGAACTGCCACAACTGAAAAACTTCGCCACCCTCTCGCCTATTCCAGGCTTCATGAACTGGCTGCAAGCAGAGCGCAAATGTGACAGTGAATGGCTCACCACCGAAGACAAACTCACACTCACGCAGCTCGACATGCCGCAGTGGCACGAACAGGGCAGTCAGAGTGAGTCACTGAAAACATTATTGATGAGGCTCGGAGCCCACTATCTCAGCCATGAAAAAAGCGGCAGCCAGCCGCTTGATCCCGTAGCCCGTTTCCATCTCGGTAACGGCGCCAGCATTGGCCAACTGAACTGGCTTGGCGATACCTCGGAGAAGGGCATGCAGCAATCGGCGGGTCTGCTGGTTAATTACCTATACCGCCTCGACAAGGTCGAAGAAAACCACGAAGCTTTTGTCAACAAAGGCGAAGTATTTATGGCCAACGAAGTGAGAAAAATGCTGGCCTAAACACGCCCTTTAATTTTCGGGCCGTTTGAACAAATAGACACCCACTCAAAAGCTCACTTAATGGAGTTCTGAGCGGGTGGAGTGAATACCAATCAGCGACTAAAAAACGCCTACTAGTGGCTGCCTGTCGACGAGAACAGGTTAATAACCACCACCCCGGCGACAATCAGCGTCATGCCGATTATCGCTGGCCAGTCGGGAACCTCCTTCAAAACAATCGCACCCACGGCAACAATAGCCGCCACACCCACACCCGCCCAGATAGCATAGGCAATGCCTACGGGCATGCTCCTCAGCACCAGCGCCAAAAAGTAAATCGAAGCGCAGTAGCCGACAACCACGAGGGCACTGGGCCAAAACCGAGTAAATTCCTCCGTCGACTTCAGCGCGCTGGTCGCAACCACCTCCGATAAAATAGCGATGGCTAAATACCAATAACCCATAATCCCTCCACCTTAACGTTGTTGTTGCGACGCGACACGCCCAGCGCAAACCTAACGGCTAGCGCTATTTTAGACTTGGGACTAGCCTGCAGTAATCGCTTTACTCTTGCCGCTAGCATAAACGCTTGCTTGCGAGCAGCACCCGATACGAATTACAAATGTTTACCTTCTTCCCGGGCAGCACCCATATCGCTCTAAAGCGTGATGGGATTAGAATATCCGCCACAGACAATAAAAATAAAGGATACACGATGCAGCGTTTAGACAACAAAGTAGCCCTGGTGACCGGAGCCGCCTCAGGCATAGGCCAGGCCACTGCCATACAGCTAGCCAGTGAGGGCGCACGAATTTTGCTCGCTGACATCAACGAGCAGGGCTTACAGGAGACTAAGGCAACCATCACGGAGGCCGGCGGCGAGGCACATTACCAGTTATGTAATGTTGCCCAACGCGATGATTGCGAAAAACTCATAAGCGCCACCCTCGAGCAGTTTGGCGGCCTAGACATTCTCTGTAATATCGCAGGCATCGCCTTCAGCAAACACTTTGCCGACGTTGAGCAGAGCGCTTGGCAACGCATGGTCGATGTAAACCTTAACGGCGTATTCAACTTGTGCCAGCTCGCCATGCCACATTTACTGGAGCGCAAAGGCAACATCGTCAACATGTCATCCACGGCCGCCCTCGACGGGCAAATATACAACGCCGCCTACTGCGCCACAAAAGGCGCTGTGCTTATGCTGAGCAAAGCACTGGCCATCGAGTTTGCGTCTCAGGGCGTACGTGTCAACGCTATCTGCCCAGGTCTTGTGCAAACGCCGCTGGTGGCCAATTTCAGCCTACCCGATGACGCGGACATGATGCAGGTTATGAAAATGGCGCCCATACTGGATCCGTCAGAGCCGATTGAGATCGCCAAAGCAGTTGCCTATCTAGCCTCCGAAGACGCTCGTTATATCACCGGCATAGGCCTGCCAATTGATGGAGGGCAAACCATAGGCTAGGTCTCGCCAGTGGACGTGAGTATGGTCCGCGGCCATAATTCATTAGCCAGCCAAATCTAGGGGCTCAGCCCCTAGCTCTCAAGCCGCGTCAGTCTGACACCTGCGACCAGCGGTCGCTCTGCACGCTAACCTCAGGAGGTCCGAGCACAGTGACAAGCACACTTTTCACCCTGCCCCCCCTCTTAACGTTAACGGTACTGTTGTTCAGCTTGATCGCCGCGCCCTTGCAAGCCAGCGACACCCAGAACAAATCCGACACCCTCGAAATTCGTACCATTGATATCCTGCCCTACGGCATTAAAAGCACAGGAAAAACCAGGGGTATTTATTACGACATTGCCAATCAACTCGCCGCAGAAGCCGGTTACCCTGCGCGAAATTACGTGGCGCCCTACGCTCGTATAATTTTCGAACTGAAATCCGGCCAAACAGACATGAGCATTCTGTTTAAGTACCCGGAACTGCAAGACCACGTTATTTACATCGCCCCATTAGCGCCACTTAAAACAGTCGTGATTGCACTAAAGGGTACAGACATCAACTCCATTTCATCCCTGCAAGGAAAGACTCTAGGCTATCTACGCGGGGCCAAGTTCAGTGATGCGATAGATCAAGATACACAAATTAACAAGCTGGAAACGCTCGACTTTTTACAGGCTGTTAAAATGCTAATGTTTAAGCGCGTGGACGCCATTATTGGCCCCATGGATCCAATCATCAGCGCTGCCATAGAGCTAGGCGAGGACCAGTACTTATTCGGCCGCCCACTCACCGTTGATGAACGTACCCCCTGGGTACAAATTTCGAAGAAAAGTCTCACTCGTATTTCAGCCGAGCGCCTAACTGAGGCGTTCGACACGCTGAACGATCGAGATACGATCAGACAAATTCGCCAGCGCTATCTAGGCACCTCTGATTAATGGAGCTGCAGCTCAGGCCTTCAGGCGAGTTCGCAATCTAGACGCTGCTTTGAGGCAGGCTGGCTGCCTGTCGATAAGCGGCAACGACGAGTGGGTAATCGCCTGAAGGCCCCGTAGGGCGGGTCCTCAAACAACCATCTGCTGCGTTACACCTTTTGCTAAGGACTACGGCCATTAGCGGCGAGGTGCGCCTCGCTTAAAAGCGCCTACTGTTGGTGCATCTGGATGTTTGAGGCGCCCGCTGAGCGCTAACACCATTTTTCAGAGGTGCCCTAGCTCCCAAGCAGGTCAACACCCCCGCCAGTAAGCCCTCCCCATCTGTGACACCGCCCTCGTAAGCAACGGCTATTGCTAACGAGACAAGTGCCCTAGTCCGCAAACCCCCAGTAGGTAAAACCCGCCACTTTGGGTGTACTCGGCAGGTAGAGGGTTTCCAACTGCTGAACCTTAAAGCCACCCTGGTACAACAATTGCGGAATATCACGATTTAAATGACAGCCGCCGGCCAGTTTCCCCCATAGAGGATCAATTCGGTCCTGCCATTTTTTTACCGCCGCATCGGGCGCTTGGCCGTGCTCACTGAACAACAACTTGCCGCCTGGCTTCAGTACACGGCGCATTTGCTGCAGCGCGCCCAACCAATCCGGAATCGTACAAAGGGTGTAGGTCAACACAATCGTATCCACACTGTTGTCTTCGAGTGGGATTTCCTCTCCGGGCAGATCGAGCCATTCGAGATCAAACGCTGCAGTTTTAACACGGCTCCGCGCTTTTTCCCGCATGCCCTGCGAGGGCTCCAAACCCCAGAGTTTTTCTACCTTCAAAGGGTCATAGTATTGAATGTTGATACCCGAGCCCATGCCCACCTCAAGTATGCGACCTTCGGCCTGGGGTACAATTTTCTCTCGCTGCTTGAGAATCGGTTTGCTACCGCAGGCCAGATGTATAACGTGCGGTAAAATTTTATCGTCATAAAAGCTCATTCAATACCTCTCCTTGTATTCAATCTCATCACGGAGCTTCGACGGCAATGATTAATCACTGCCCGTCACCCGCAAGGCTTGTTAAACTGGCGCCGCCACTTCAGCCAAGTACTCCATCATGCCCACAGACAGCGCAAAACAAAATACTCAAACACAGAGCTATCTCAGCGAGTATCGCCTCGACCGTGACTATTTCTCGGAGTGTTTCGATGAATCCAAGCAGCGTAAAAATGGGTTCAGCGCCTACCGTAAAGCTGGGGTGCTGCTCATCGTTGCCCTAGGTTTATCGCTTACTGACATCAACCCCTACGCGCCTTGGTTTTTGCTCGCGATGGCCACTGTTGAGGCCCTATCGGTACGCTACCAACGCAGCTGGTGGATCGCACGGCAAATGTTTACCCGCGCCGCTGGCAGCCAAATCAAGCTCACCTTGAGTGACACGGGCATTAGTACTGAAAACCCACTGTATCAGCAACACATCGACTGGGCCGAGATTTCGTCCATAGAAGAAACCCAACGCGGATTCATCATCGTGTACCCCAGGGGGCGCAACTATCTGTCAAAGCAAGCTTTGTCGACAGAGGCCCGCGACTACATCCAACAGCGAAACCTGTCATAAGCTAGGTTGCGAGTGCCCAAACAGACAAGGCGCCCCTAGGCGCCTTGTGCTTCTGACGATATAAGACCGTTCACTACTCCTGAGAGCGAGCAAACTGCGATAAATACTGCCCAATGCCACCGCAACCGCCCTGCGACCAAGCCCCGTCAACCGGCAACACCACGCCACTGATATAAGACGCCAAATCCGACCCTAAAAACATGCAGGCATTGGCGATGTCTTTTTTGTAGCCAATACGCTTAAGCGGTACAGACTGTATCGTCATTTCACGCAGCTCTGGGGTTGGCGCTAAGCGATCCATGCCTTCAGTTTCATCAATTGGGCCTGGGACCACCGAGTTAATGCGAATACCGTCTGGGCCCCACTCCATCGACAGCGTGCGCGTTATCATGTCCACCCCCGCCTTGGCCGCACAAACGTGGGATTGCGCCTCCAGCGGCAGGAAAGATTGCGGCGCTGAAATGTTGATCACGCTGCAACCTGGCTTGCGTAGAAACGGATAAGCACCGTTCAATACGTGGAAGGTACCCAGTACATCTATATCAATAACAGACTTAAACGCATTCGGTGACATGCTGCGCGCCATGGCCGGAAAATTGCCTGCCGCACCGGAAATTAACACATCAAAATCACCAAAGGCTTCGTGAACCGATTGCAGGCCCGCGCGCACACCTTCGGCGTCGCGTACATCCACAGAGAAACCCATCGCCGCGCTAGCACCCGCTTTCTTTAACGCAGCCACCGTATCGTCGACTTTATCTTGGCTGCGGCTTGCCACAGCCACCTTCGCACCCTGCTCTGCAAACTGCTCAGCGACGCCACGGTTAATACCGCTGGTACCGCCCACTACCACAACCGTTTTACCGGCAAAATCCATGACTAAGCTCATTGCCTTATCCTCTCTGTTGAGCCACACGTTTTACCTGTATCAATACAGGCTCGTATTCATTGCGGCGGTCCGCGCTCATTTATCGCTTTAGCGGCTGTATGCATCGCCCTGCAGCCAAGCGTCAATTAGCCTTAAAGCTTACGAAAAGTCGGGCGCACGCTTTTCAAGAAAGGCCGTCACAGCCTCTTTGAATTCAGCTCCCTGCAAACCTTCGGCGAACCGCTGAGATTCATTTTTAATAATAGGACGTAAATCCTGCTGACCACTGCTGGTCATGAGGTGTTTATTCACCTGTGTTGAAATAGGCGGCTGCTTCGCCAGAGTCTGAGCTCGCTCAAGAGCGTGCGTCTGCACGTCGTCGACCACATCCACCACGATGCCCAAAGCCTTGGCCTTGGCCCCGTCAAACACCTCGCCAAACAGCATCAGCTCCATCGCCTGAGCCCGCCCCATCATGCGCGGTAATAAATACGTAGAACCAAACTCACCGCACAAGCCCAAGCTATTAAAGGGCATCGCCAATTTGGCACTCGCGTCGGCATACACCAGGTCGCAGTGCAATAGGGTCGTCACGCCAATACCGACCGCGACCCCATCTACAGCCGCAATGACCGGTTTGGAGCACTGCATCAGAGCTTCCATATACTGTGAGGCCGATGAGTTCTCATCCAACTCCATCTCACCCGAGGCAAAATCGCTCAAGTCATTACCACTGGTAAAGTTCCCGCCCACACCGCTCAGCAGTAAAACCCGCACACCGGCATCGGCATCAGCTTCATTAATCGCATTCGCCATCAGTTGGTAGCAGTGCATGGTAATGGCATTTTTTACCGCCGGTCGATTGATCTGAATACGACAAACAGCCCCATCACGGGACACTAAAATCTCTTCTGGCATAACAATCTCTATTTATTCTTATTGGGTATTCAATCGTGTAGTTCATCGCCCGCTGTGCTTATTGGACAGCTAGGAATTCTCCGAGCCAATATGACACACAGAAATAAAATTGTGTAACCCGACAAGACTATAGAGGTCAGACTCAATAAAGAGCGAAAGCCTCGACTTACTCACAACTAGTAACATATGTTACTATAATATTCGTTACCAACTACCCTAGCCTGAGCAACCAGCATAAAATGACCGACGATACCCAGTTCGCAGCAGGCTCCCTGAGTCTCATCTCAGACTCCCACCGAATGTTTGCCGCGGCTCTCTATCGACGCCTCAAGGCTGAAGGCATTCCCTTAACCCGCTCTCAATGGCGTGCCCTCACGCACCTTAAATTCCAAGACGGGCTCTCCCAGTCAGAACTCGCTGAGCGCTTATGGATGGCGAAAGCTCCGCTTGGCACTCTGCTCGACAAGCTCGAAACCACCGGCCTGATCGAGCGGCGCGCGGCTCCAGACGATCGCCGCGTGCGCCTGGTCTATGTCACCGCTAAAGCCGGACCATTGCTGCCGTTGATCGAGCAACAAGTCAACACGCTCAGCGATGCGGCCCTTGAAGGTTTATCCGCGCAAGAGCAAGCAGAATTAACCCGACTGATGGCCAAATTGCACAGCAACATGCTCGGTATACGCCAGCTCGATCGCGACTGATCTGGCCTAAATATTTAGAAAAGAATCGCTGAGGAATTTATGTCTGCTTTCATGTCACACCTACCCTTTCTGTACAGCAATGGTGAGCTGGATCGCTCGCGTGCCAAGTGGCTGCTGATCCTCATCGCAACACTCGCCCTAGGCTATTGGGTTTATGAGCGCAGCGGCCACGTATATATTGACGACGCGCGCATCGCCAGCAACGTGGTCATCATCAGTGCCAACACCTCTGGCTGGATCACTGACTTCCCCGCCAGCAGCGGCGCACACGTCAAAGCGGGGCAACTGCTGGTGCAGGTCGATGATCGCGCTGCCGAATTGGAGCTGGCGGAAATCAACCAACAAATCGCCACCCAGAAGGCGGAGATTGAACGTACCCGCCGCCAACGGGGCATGGTCTTTCAGGAGCAAAGCAGCGAACTCAGCACCCAGCAAGCGCGACTGGAAAGCGTCCAGGCCGCCGCGAGCAAAGCCAGTTCGGAGCTGACGCTGGCCGACAGTAACTTCCAGCGTGCCTCCACGCTGCGCGACAAGGAGCTGATATCCAGAAAGCGCTGGGAAGAAGAAGAGCTGCGCCTCAAACAAGCTCAGCAGTCATTCAAACAAGCGCAATCCGCCCTCGCCCAAGGTTCCGCCAAACTGCGTAAGGTCGAAGCTCAGCAAATCAGCGTCGACCTGCTCGATCAGCAGGTGATCATCATGCAACACCAGCTCAAGCGCTTAGCCATCCAGCGCCAGCAGTTGGCGCTGGACGTGTCCGATCGACAGGTACGCAGCCCCATCGATGCCGTGGTGGATAAAACCTTCAGCCACTCAGGGGAGTACGTCTCGCCGGGCCGTCGGGTAGTGATGCTGCACAACCCCGAGGACATCTGGATCAACGCCAATATTAAAGAAACCGAAATGCGCCACCTGCGCCTCGGCATGAAAGCCAAAGTCAGCGTCGACGCTTACCCTGACCAGCTGTTTGATGCCAGTGTGGTCAGCATTGCCAATGCCACCAGCAGTGAGTTTGCCCTGCTGCCCAATCCCAACCCCAGCGGTAATTTCACCAAAGTCACCCAGCGACTGCGGGTTAAGCTCGCACTGCAACAACAGCAAGAGCTTCTCAAGCCCGGGATGATGGTTGAAGTCACCATCAATACGCGGGAAATATGACGCCCTTGCACGCCCTGAGAGAACGCTTTGGTCGCCCGGCACCAGAATCCATAGAAGCGTTGTTTGCCCAGTATGGTGAGCGCTACCGCTGGTTAGCGGTGGCCACCATTGGTTTGGGCACCTTTGCGGTATTGCTGATGTCGACCATCGTTAATGTCGCCATCCCCGAGATTATGGGGGCTTTCGGCATAGGTCAGAGTGATGCCCAGTGGCTGTCCACCGCCTACCTCGCCAGTTCGACCATCAGCATGCTCATGTCTTCCTGGGCCATTGCCCGCTTCGGCATTCAGTTGACGTTTATTGTGCCGACGCTGATTTTTATTGTCAGCGCGGTGATTGGCGGACTCAGCCCCAACGCCGACATACTCATCTTCTCGCGCGTCATACAGGGTTTTGCCTACGGCTTTTTCCTGCCACTGGCGATGTATTTGATGACACGCATATTCCCGCCAGAAAAGCAGGGCACGGGCATGGGCATCTTTGGGGTGCTTGCGGTGATGGGGCCCGCCATCGGCCCTTACGTAGGCGGCATCACGGTGGACACCCTTGGCTGGCGCGCGGTGTTTTATATCCCCCTGCCACTGGCCTTGCTGGCCTTGCCGCTGGCACTGATTTACTTCCCTGGACCTGAGCGCACTGACAACCCCAAACCCACCCTAGACTGGCAGGGCCTAACCTGGCTCAGCCTCTGCATCGTGCATTTTTTGGTCGCCATCAGTAACACCCAAAAACACGGCCTGCAGTCAGACTTCATTGTTACCTGCCTAGTGATCAGCGCCATCACGGGGCTGGGTTTTATCTACCAGCAGCAGCGGTGTCCCACGCCGCTGATGAATCTGTCACTGTTTAAAAACCGTAACTATGCGCTAGCGGCTATTATTTCAGCCCTTTATGGCGCCGCCCTGTTCGGCGGCATGTACGCGGTACCGCTCTTCCTGCAGTCCATACAAGGGCTGACCGCCACCACAGCAGGCCTAGCCCTGCTGCCCGCAGGCCTCATGCTCACCGTTGCCTTTCCTATCTGTGGTCACCTCAGTGATCGCCTGCCCCCGCACACCATGATTATGGTCGGCATGGTGCTGCTGGCCTACGCCTCTCTGGTGATGGTACAGGCCGACCCCTTTACCACCTTTGCCACCATCTGCTGGTGGCTGGTCATCAGCCGGGCGGGCATGGCAATGGTGATGCCCTCGCTGAACCTCGCCGCCTTTAGCACCCTGCCGCGCTCGGAACTCACCCAGGCCTCTGCCAGCATTAACTTTGTACGACAAATAGGCGGGGCGCTGGGTGTTAACCTAACTTCCGTATTCATAGACCGTAATACCAGTGCTCACCTAGACTACATAGTCAGCAGCCAAGATGCCGCCAACCCCGAGACCCAAAACATGCTGGCTGCGCTGATACCCAGTCTCAACTCAATGGGTGTGGAGCAGGCCTACCAAGCCCCTCTGGCTGGCTGGATTCTCAGCGGTGAGCTCTACAAGCAAGCATTAACCCTCGGCTTTCAAGACACCTTCTTTTACACCGGCTTGGTGCTCTCTGTCGCGATCATTCCCGCTTATATGCTGCGCAATGCCGTGCGCAGCGAAGCAATTGACCAAAGCTGAACAGCCGCCCTTGCATCTGCTGGGTGCACAGCTACAATCGCGCTACCTAATTTGCCGCTGTGGCGGTCACTCCCCGAGAGCATCGCCACACAACGCGCCACCTCAAGCCAATAGATCATCGAGTCGCCATGAATATCCGCGAGTATCTCAATCAGCAAGTTCACACCGCCATGGGCAAAGCAGGCATTCCTGCTCAATGCAGCGCCGCTCTAGCCCCCTCGAAGAAAGCCGGCTTCGGTGACTATCAGGCCAACGGTGCGATGGCCGCCGCCAAGATCATGAAGACCAAACCCCGCGACCTCGCGCAACTGATCCTCGATCAACTCGATTTAAGCG
>Ga0209826_1003403_pt1 | contig 10066 bp, 6 predicted proteins | sample GOMGulsemesocosm_5_FD_184637 | JGI IMG/M metagenome (GOLD analysis project Ga0209826, IMG submission 184637) | Methane-oxidizing microbial communities from mesocosms in the Gulf of Mexico - GOM15C Gulf of Mexico (SPAdes) (version 2) | ecosystem: Environmental > Aquatic > Marine > Cold seeps...
ATAATACCTCTCAAGGTTTTTTGTCCTTTGGCATAGATTTTTTAATTGAACTTGAGTATTCAAATGAGTGTGAAAAACTACTTGAAAAAGATTTACATAATAAAAACATTGCTAATTTACTTTTCAAAAAAGATGTAGACAGTTCAAATTTTTTTAAAGAGACCATGATAGATGCATATAATGAGAGTAACGAATTAACTCGCACCTTGCTTTTAACTTTGTTGCCAAATGTTCTCATTTTAAATAAAAGAGCCTTACAGGTTGAATATAAAGTATTGGAAAATAATAAGTTTATGTTAATTTTAACCAATATCACTGAAAAGAAAAAACTAGAATCAAAGATAAAAAAAGAGCAACAAGTATTAAAAATGATTGTTTCAATTGCAAGTGATACGGTCCTTTTTTATGAAACAAAAGAGAATTATGAAGAATTTTGTAAAAAAATAAAAACTCATGTGAATACAAATAAGTCTGCACATGATAACGTACAAGCTATTTATATTTTAATTCATACTTTTAAAGGTACTTTTGCGCAACTGTATATGCAAGATACTGTTAAAGAATTACACAAATTTGAATCCAAACTGCTTGTCCTTATTGAGAACAGTACTAATGATAATGAAAAATTTGAACAGCTTCTTACCCAAAGTAATATGATTAAGTTTATGAATGCAGATTTAATGACTATTGTAAATACCTTGGGAGAAGCTTTTTTAAATGAAAAACATTTTTATAAAATTAATAAAAATGAACTTAATGGTTTAGAAGAAAAACTATTGATATTGAGTAGAGATAAAAGTGAAGACATTTATGGTGAATTGCTTAGTGATGTAAAACATTTAAAAAACAAATCTTTATATGAATATTTGAGTGTTTATCCCAAGTTGTGTAAACGTTTATGTGATAGTTCGGATAAAGAAATATATAACTTTGATATCACAGGAGACTTGCATATCTTAGTATCTGAAAACATTAAACCTTTTATCAATTCCCTTATTCATGTCTTTAGAAACTGTTGTGAACATGGAATTGAAAGTAAAGAGATAAGAAATATGGGAAGTAAAGAACTGTTGGGCCGTATATCTTGTGAAATAAAGCAAGACTACAATATCTTATTTATAACAATTAGTGATGATGGGAAAGGAATTGATATGGATTCCGTAAAGCAGAAAATAATTCAGAACAATTTACTTGAATCAGCTGTATTAGAAAAGTTAAGTAAAAGTGAAATTTTAAATTATATATTTAATGTATGTTTCTCAACAACACAAGAGTTATCTGATGTATCAGGAAGAGGAGTGGGATTAACAGCGGTTAAAAATGAGGTTGATAAATTAAAAGGATATATTGAAGTAGTGAGTAATGAAAATGAAGGTACTCAATTTGTTTTTAAAATACCCGAGTTAGCATAAAGATAAAGCAACAATCAAAAAGAAAGCAAAAAAGTAAAACGTAAAAAGCTAAAAAGACCAATCATAAAGTCATTTGTTTTTTTTACTTTACATAAATTTTAACTTAAAAAATAATCTAAAACACTGCCTTTACAGTATCTTTAAGAAGTAATCACTAGAATAATCCTATGTACAATTTTTGATCAAAATTGACAATAATAACTTCAAAAAGGATTATTGTGATTCGTATAGTATTATTGATTATCATACCTTTTTTATTATTTTCAAAAGAGCTAACTCCCAAGCATATACTTTTACTTAATTCTTACAATCAAACCATGACTTGGGTACAAGATATTACTAAAGCTGTCCATGATATTCTAAAACCACAAGAAAATAATTTAATCATACATATAGAAAATATGGACACAAAAAGAATCTATACCACTGAGCATTTAAATCAGTTGAAAAATACATACAAACATAAATATAAAAATATTGATTTATCCTTAATTCTTTCAAGTGATAATAATGCTTTGGAATTTTTAAAAAAGAACAGAGATGAGTTATTTGGAAATATTCCTGTTGTTTTTTCTGGGATTAATTTTTTCAAGGACTCTGACTTATATGGTTATGAAAATTATACGGGGATAACGGAAGAATTTGACCTTTTAGGAACGCTTCGAACAGCTATTAAACTAAAACCATATACAAAAGAAGTCTTTATTATAAATGATTATTTGACAAGTGGAATTGCTTGGAAAAAAACCATGCAAGAGCAATTGAAATATTTTAATGATGAGTTGAAAATAACATACTCATCTGAGTCTAGTATTGAGGAGTTAAAAACACAATTATCTACTTTGTCAAAAGATACAATTGTAATATTAGGTGTTTACTTTAAAGATAAAGATGGCACTTATTTTACCTATGAAAAAATCGGAGAAATACTTTCTGCTCATAGTAGTGTACCTGTCTTTGCTCTTTTAGAATTCAACCTTAATAAAGGTGTTGTTGGAGGAAATGTTATCGGTGGTTATTACCAAGGTGAGGGTATGTCAAAAATTGCACAACAAGTATTAAAAGGAAAAGATGTCTTAAACATACCTGTACAGAAAACGGGAAATATAGAATCAATATATAACTATGCAGAACTAAAAAAACATAATCTTGATGTAACTAAACTCCCTAAAAACTCCACTATTATTCAAAAACCAAAAAATGATGTTTTTTACACGAAAGAAGAATTGAAATATTTAAAAGCTAAAAAAAGAATTACAATGTGTATTGATCCCAATTGGATGCCCTTTGAAAAGTTAGATAATCAAGGAAATCATATTGGCTTGAGTCGGGATTACTTTAAGTTATTTGAAAAAAATATCGGTATACCTATTGAGGTGATTAAAACTGTAAATTGGAGTGATTCTCTACGTTTTGCGAAGGAGAGAAAATGCGATATATTATCTCTTGCCATGTCTACGCCCCAAAGGGACAAATATCTAAATTTTACAAGTTCATATGTTAATTTACCTCTAACTTTAGCTACAAAAGAAAATATCACTTTTATTGAAAACTTCAAACAATTGGATAAAAAAAGAATAGGAATTGTTAAGGCATATGCTTATAATGAATTATTACGTAACAAATACCCAAACGTTGAAATTATAGACGTTAAAAATACCAAGGAGGGTTTATCCCTGGTTGTTAATGAAAAGCTATTTGGGTTTGTGGGAAGTATTGCAGATATTGGATATGTTTTTCAGAAGAATTCTTTTGGAGATATTAAAATCAGTGGAAAATTTGATGAAAAATTGAACTTAGGGGTTGCTGTTAGAAATGATGATTCTATGCTCTTAGGTATTTTTGAAAAAAATGTGAAACACTTAAGTGAAGATACCAAGCAAAAGATTCTAAATAAACACATAGCTATTAAATATGAAAAAGGGGTAGATTACACTTTGTTATGGGAGGTTCTTATTGTTGTATTTATCGTTTTTTTAGCATTTTGGTATCATCATTTGGTTTTAAAAAGATCATATAAAATATTAGATATTAAGGTTAAAGAAAAAACACAAGAATTACAAGAACTTAATATTGATTTAGAAAAAAAAATAGAATCAAGAACCCATTTATTGGCGATTAAAGCCCATAGGTTAAATTATCTCTTGGATAATGCTTCTCAGGGTTTTTTATCCTTTGGTAGTGATTGTTTAATAGAATATGAATATTCCATCGAATGTGAAAAATTGTTAGAAAAAGATTTAAATAATAAAGATATTAGTATTTTATTATTTAAAAATAAAACTGAAAAAGTTTCCTTTTTTAAAGAAACTATTCTAGATGCTTATAATGAAAAAAATGCATTGACCTCAAACTTGTTGTTAACACTACTGCCTAAAGAACTTGTAGTTAATAAAAGAGCAATTCAATTAGAATACAAAATTTTAGCCAACAACAAATTTATGGTGATTTTAACCAATATTACTGAGAAAATAAAATTACAAACCAAAATAAAAAATGAACAAGAAATGCTAAAAATGATTGTATCAATTGTTAGTGATCATGTTCTGTTTTATGAAACAAAAAACAATTTTGAACAGTTTTGTAATGAGTATAATCTTTACATCAATTCTTCAAACTCAACAAAAGAGAATGCACAAGCGATATACATTTTGATTCATACTTTCAAGGGGATCTTTGCCCAATTGTATATGAAAAACATGGTTAGAAAACTACATGAATTTGAGTCATTGCTGAGCGAATTTATTGATACCGAAAATAATGATAATGAAAAGTTAAAACAACTACTTGGAATAAAAAATTTAAATAATTTTATAGACGAGGACTTAGGTATTCTTAACAATATATTGGGTGAATCATTTTTAAATGGAGATACTTTTTTAAAGATAAATAAAAATTCAATCAATAAACTTGAGCGAAAATTGGAAAAATTCAAGTCTTTAGATAAAAATAATATAAATTATTCAGAACTACTAGACGACTTACAAAGCTTAAAAAATAAGTCCCTTAAAGAGTATTTGAGTAATTACCCAAAACTTTGTCAACAACTTTGTCAAAGTTTAAATAAAAGTATTCATAACTTTGAAATACTTGGAGATCCTTCTATTTTAGTCCCAGAGTCTTTTACTCCTTTTATAAATTCTTTAATTCATGTTTTTAGAAATTGTTGTGACCATGGAATAGAAACAAAAGAAAAAAGAATGTTGATAAATAAAAGTGACATGGGAGTAATCTCCTGTAGCTTCAAAAAAGAAAAGAACTTCATTTATACGGAAATAAGTGATGATGGATCAGGAATAGATGTTGATCTTGTGAAAGAAAAAGCTCTTCAAAGAGGGCTAATAACAAAAGATAAAATGGATATGTTATCTGAATCTGAGATTCTAAATTTTATTTTTGATGCTCAATTCAGTACTTATGAAACTGTAAATGACTTATCTGGTAGGGGTGTTGGACTGGCTGCTGTTATGATTGAATTAGAAAAGTTAAATGGACAAATAGAAATTGATACTGAAATAAGTAAGGGTACATCGTTTAATTTTAAAATACCGTTAATAAGCTTGTAGGAGGATACAAAAATGTTAAAAGTTCTTATAGTAGATGATTCTTTGGTTATTAGAGCAAAAATGAAGGGTTATATTAAAAAGCTAGGACATAGTGTTATTGGGGAGGCTAAAGATGGACAAGATGCGGTTTTAATGAATAAACAACTATCTCCTGATTTAATTACTATGGATGTTAGTATGCCCATCATGAATGGTCTTGAAGCGCTTAAAAAAATAATGGAAACTTCTAATATGGAAGAAACCAATATTATTATGATTACAGCAAATGGACAAGATGGCATTGTAAAAGATGCTTTAAAGTCGGGAGCTAAAGGTTATATTTTAAAACCAATTTCTGAAGAAAAGTTACAAGATTCAATAGGGAAAATATTTCCTCAATATTGTATTGAAGACAATGACTTTTTAGATGAAAACGATTTAAATGAAATGTTAAGTTAAGGATCTATGATGGAGAAAAAAATAGAAGTTGTACATACGTATACAAAAGATGTGTTATTACCCATAATCAAAAGAGTAAAGAGTTATATGGAAACTGAGATGAAGATAGATATTTTTAATGTGAGTGAAATTGCATATCCTAAAAATATTCACCTGAAGAAAAACACCATAATGTTAGGTACCAGTGGATCAATAAAACTTATTATTACTTTAGGATATGACGATATATTATTAAATAAACTTGTTGAAATGTTTGTTGATGGTGATGATGTTGATGATTATGAGTCAGAAGAGGTTCGAAATAGTGTTGCTTGTGAAATATCAAATACTATTATCGGAAATGCTATTGATAATCCCATTGATAATACTGATATTTATATAACACCACCTGTTTTAGTAAGTGAGGCAAAAACTTTGTATAAAGATAAGTTTTCTAAGTTTGTTTTTGTGACGTTTGCGACTAAGTACGGAGATGTTCAATTAACAGCTGTTGGTCCAAAAGAACAATTTGAAGAAGAACTAGATTTTAAGGAAATATAAGATGTTAAAAGTATTAATAGTTGATGACTCATTAATCATGAGAAGAAATATAAAAAAATATTTAACAAGTTTGGGACATAATATAATAGGTGAAGCAAAAAATGCCAATGAAGCTTTGGCTTTTTGTAAAGAAAATAAACCAAATTTGATTACTATGGATATTTCCATGCCTGGAATGAATGGCTTGGAAGTAATTAACAAAATCAAAAATATCAGTCAGTATTTTGCCATCATTATGATTACATCTTATGGGAATAATTCTTTTGTTAAAAGTGCGATACAAGAGGGTGCACAAGGATATATCTTAAAACCAGTTACTGCTGAAAAACTTTATGAATCAATCAGTAAGATTTATCCGGAATATCTAAAAGATGAAGATTTGGAAAATCTTGATGAATAAGTAAAGGAATTGTGATGAGTGGTTATAAAAAAAGAGCAATAAAAAAAGCAATAAAAAATTTTTTAAATATGGAAGCAATTGAAAACACTTCTTTATTTGGTGTATATATTGTGGATATAAACTCATATGAAGTTGAATATGTGAATCAAGCCATAAAAAATATTATGGCAGATAGTAATGCAAAGTATTGCTGGGAAGCTATATACGGAGAAGAATCGCCCTGTCATTGGTGTAAGATACCTGAGTTAATTAACAAATATAAAAAATCAAATGATAAAAGTGTTCTGTCTGAACATTTTAATGAAGTTAATGATAAATGGTACCAATTACAAGAACAAGTGATTGATGTCAATGAAACTTTAACAATAAAAAATGCTTTTGCAATAGATATTTCCTTGCAAAAAGAGGCCCAAGGTGAACTCATAAAATCCAATGTGAAACTCTCACTGCAAAGTAATGAACTCAAAGAGGCTCATCTTGAACTTAAAGAACTATCAAATCGTGATCCTATGACTAACTTATATAATCGAAGATATTTGACTGAAGTATCAACTGAATTATTTTTACTTTCTAAAAGAAATAGGTCTTCCTTATGTGTATTGATGATTGATATTGATAAGTTTAAACTCATTAATGATTCTTATGGACACGATATTGGGGATGATGTAATCAAGTTATTGGCAAATACTTTGACCAAATCTCTCAGGGAAACAGATATTGTTGCAAGACTGGGAGGAGAAGAATTTGTAATTATACTTCCTGAAACTAATATAAAAAGTGCTGAGAAAAAAGCAGAAGAGCTAAGACAAATAGTCGAAGATTTAACGTATAATATTGATAGTTCTAAGAAAAGAGAGTTTACAATAAGTATTGGAGTGAGTGATTATAATAAATTAGATACTTCTTTTGATAGCTTACTTAAAAAAGCAGATAAGGCTTTGTATGAAGCCAAAGAAAGAGGACGAAATAGAGTTGTATTAAGTGAAAGTTAGAGTGATTTCAAATAAATAAAAATTAGTATATAATACTAATGAATAGTTTATTTAGAATTATTTATAATCATATAATAAGTTAAAGATAAAAATAATTTTAATAATATCTATAAATAGGTTATATATAGATATAATTATATTTAATAATTTTTTTGATATGATTAAGTAGAATATCTACTAGGAGGTTTGGATGTTTGAGAATTTATTTTCTAAACCAACAAATGCAGATTTGTTAAAAATACTAAAAAAATCCCCTTTTAACGAAAAAAAAGCAAATTCTATTTTAGAACATGTGAATATTAACTCAGTGGATAATGAGGGAAAAACTTTTTTACATCACTTGTGTACTGAAAATATAACAGAACCCTTAAGCTGGCTAGTAAAACAAGGTATCAATAAAGAACTGGCTGACTATTATGATAATACTGCTTTAAATCTTGCAATAAGTACTGATTCTTTTGATTCTTTTTATTCTTTATTAAAAGAGGGTTACAATGTTGACTTGCGAAATAGATGCGGAAGAACCGTACTTCAAGATGCTTTGTTATTAAATGATTCCAAATTTTATAAAAGTATCAAAAAATATTCCAAAAACATCAATAACATTGATGACAATGGTAAGAATATACTCTTTGACGTTTTATTATCTGGAAATAATAAACTAATAGAAGAGGTATTATTAGAAGATATTGATAAAAGTCTTATTGATAAAACTGGAAAACCAGCACTATTTTCAATTCAGGTATTAAATAATATCGACCTTTTAAAACTGTTTGTTGATAATCATGTAAATATATCCTTACAAGATTTCGAGGGAAACAATATCTTGTATCATATTTTACAAAGTGAAACCATAGATGTTGATGTGGTTAATTTTGTTTTAGAACATGACTTTGAGCTTAACTCTTTAAATAAAAAAGGTAATACTGTTTTGATGGAAATCCTATATGTGATTTATAAACAAAATAGTGAAGGCAACCTTGATAAGTTAAATAAAAAAATTATTTTAAATACTGTTGATAAGTTAATTGAAGGTGGCATTGATATTAACCTACAAAATGAAAATGGACAAAATGTCCTAATGATATCTTCTAAGTTAAATAATATTGAAGTTGTTAAACGCTTGATTAATAACAATGTTCAAGTTAATCTTCAAGACAATGATGGAGATACAGCATTGAGTCTAGCTGCTATTCAAGGGAACAGTTATAAAGAAGTTATCTTTTTCTTAGTTGTAAATTCAGCGAATGCCTATCTTAAAGATGTTAATAATCAAACAGTTATAGATAAACTTATAGATGCTATTTTACATCTACACAATAAAAAAAGAATCAGTTCCCGACTTATAATGAAGATGAATGAGAACTGTGATTATTTTGTCATTTTAAAAGAAATTTTAATCAAAATAAAAATTGACTTATATTCTTTAAACGCTCAAGATGAACCCTATTTCTTTGAGGCCATAGTTTATGGAAATACAGATTTATTTAAACTTATAATTCAATCTGGATACCATATTGATCAAGCTGATATCAATGGTTTAACAGTTATATATAAATTGATGTCTACTTTCGAGGGTCTTAATAATGAAGAGTTAAAACAATATTATTTATCTTTACATGTTTTACTTGATATGCGCGCCAATGTAAATGCAAGAGATAGTTTTGGAGGTACCACTTTACATAAAGCTATTTTAGCCAATGACCTTCAAACTGTGCACATGCTTTTAAATGCCAATGTAGACTTAGACGCCAAAGATGATCAAGGCCGTAATTACATTCATAATAGTATATGGAAAAACAAAGTGCAAATTATGAGAGCGATACATTCTTTAAATACAAAACTACTTAATACTCCCGATAAATACGGTGTATTGCCTATTAATTATGCTGCTTTTTTGGGGTATACTGATTTGGTTATTGAGCTTATTAATCTTGGATCTATTATCAATAATACCAGTCCTAAAAAACAATATATTTTAGAGTTTTTAAAGAAGTTTCATAAAAACATCTTACCCATGTTTAGAAATACAAGAAACTCTGCAGATGAACAACTTATTGCAAAATTGATTAAAAATATGAGGCAAGAATTTAAATTTTAGAAGAGAGGTATATTACTTATAGGAAGAGATCCTATAAGTAGTTTTCTTTATTATCACTAAAGTCGAGTTCTTGACCAATTTCTTTGTACTTTTGGAAATAGTACTCTACAAAAGAATAAATAGTTGAGTTGATTGGCATAAAATAATCATCCTCTTTTGTAGCATATTTATTTAAAAATAACGTGGCATCTTTTTTGTTTAAATAATGTAGTGCGAGATTTTGATAAGCTGTGATGTACCATCTTTTTAAGTTTTCGTATTTTTCTACACTCATATCAATAGTTAATTTTTGTCTTTTCCACGTAAGTACTTCTGAATCAAACAAAGCATTTAAATGAATCAATCCTTCACAATAATAAGGCTGTACTTCATCTACTTCCATCCATCCAATAAGTCCAACAGCTCTTTTGATAGAATCAGTTAAAACTTGAGTTTGTAAATCAGCTTCATCATTTGAGATGAAAAATGATACAAGTCCCCCTGTAGTTGCTTTAAATTCTTCAATATTTTTGAAGTTTCCTGTTTTATTCATGAGGGTTTCCGTTTCTTCATCACACCATAAAATATGCCCATATTCATGACCAATGGTAGTGATATCATAAACTTGATGCCATTTT
>Ga0209826_1003405_pt1 | contig 10061 bp, 9 predicted proteins | sample GOMGulsemesocosm_5_FD_184637 | JGI IMG/M metagenome (GOLD analysis project Ga0209826, IMG submission 184637) | Methane-oxidizing microbial communities from mesocosms in the Gulf of Mexico - GOM15C Gulf of Mexico (SPAdes) (version 2) | ecosystem: Environmental > Aquatic > Marine > Cold seeps...
CCCAAAGCCCCTGCTGGCGACGAGTCAATCGATTAGAAGAAGAGGGTTATATTCAAAAGCGCGTGGCTATTTTGGACGCCGAGAAATTGGGGATGGATGTTGTGGTATTTTGCAGCGTCAATTTGTCGGCCCACGGCAGGCGCTCGCTAGAAGAATTTGAAAGTGCGGTGACACAATTACCGGAAGTAACAGAGTGCTACACCATGACAGGAAGTATGGATTACATGCTCAAGGTGGTTACCAAGGATATTCGCCACTATGAAAAATTCGTACGCACTTTTCTCTCACAGATGACAGGCATCCAAGAGATCCACTCCAATGTTGCTGTCACCAAAATCAAGAACACCACCGCGCTGCCGCTAAGCACTCAGCTCTAATGACGAGTTCAGGAATCGATCCAGAGCAAGGGCAAATGAATGTCCTAGGATATTGGGCTTAACTTACGGTTATCACGAATTGACGTTATTCAATCGAATTAATCAATGAGGGCTTACTGTCTTTGGCATCTACACTCTTCGGGGAAGAGCCATTTTCACGGTAGGCAACCACCCCTTTTGGCAGCGGTCGATCACCATAGTAACGTTGATATATTTTCACATAATCACCGTTCGAGCGAATTTCTGCCACCCCCTTCTCGAGAACAGCCTTCAAGTGCTGCTGAGAAGGCGGAAATATGGCATCCCCAGAAACTCGATGAATTGGATTTTCTGCCATTTCAAATTCATGCGCATAATCCGAAAAATTCCGTGAGATCATCGCCCAACCACCGAGCTCCATGGCCGCAAACATATCGATTCTTTCTGCGTAGACCTTTTTTACGTTTTGCTCTAAGTTATTCACTAGCTGGGGATGAACTCCTGCATCCGCAAAAAGGGGTATCAGTGAGCCTCCGTGAATATAGCCGATAGAGAATTGACGTAGGTCATTCAAATTTTGATATCGCAGACCATCGGGAAATTTTCTTTTTAAATAAAACAAATGCAGATTTCCGGAATAGAGTTGAACCGAATGCAATTGCATTTTTTGTAAATCGACATGAAACCAACCTACACTGCCAACCACAGGTATATCTCTGCCCTCTAAAATCGACCACGCAATTTTCGCCACTGGGTAGATCTCATACTTAACCCGTATTGCTTGAGTTTCAAAGGCGGCTTTAACCAAATCCGTCATTATGCCCCCCTCAAGCCCCATTAACGGTGGATAATCCACCGTCGCGATGGTGAGGTCTTGAAACTCTGTATTCGCTATTTTATCTATTTCTCGAGCCGAGGCTGGCAAGCAGGCAAAGCCGAGACTCAATAGAATGAAAATAAGAAAACGACCACTGCTAAGCACCAATGAAACCCCCTTTAGCTCGACCATGCGGTGATGAAGGGGGCAATGCTAATATACAAAATTGCCAGTGCTAGCAGGCAGTAAGCAAGCACCTGCGTGGGGTACTTTAAAAAGCGCTGTAAAAAGCTCTCTACCGGTTGATCGCCATTTTGTTCTTGCGCCGAGAATTGTCGTGCATGTTGATACTCTTCTAATAGGAGTTGAGCCCTATCAAGCTGACTCTCATCGCTCAACCATATCGCGGCAAGCGACACCCCCCAATTGCCGGCAGTGGTTTCGTAGCATTCGATACCCGCCTCTTCCAGCAAGCAGCGTATATCGTCGGCCTCATCGTCAGGAACACCATTTAACTTAAAAAGCAGCTTTGCCACTATTGTTCTCTCTGTGAAAATTGCGATCCAATTCGATACGTCGCTCTAGCCGTAAAGCACCAGCTAAGTCACGGCTGTCATAGGACATTAAAGACAGCCCCGAAACGCTCAAAGGTATCGGCTCTCGATCACTTGGATCGGAAACTAAGAAATACAGCTCGGGTATCGCTAGAGCTCGATGAAAAAGCCCTAGGGTAATATGTGGACAATAACCTATTGAGCGGAAATCGTCATCTTGAGGCGACAGACAATTGCGCAGCCGTTGCAACTTATGCTCATGGGAAGGATCGATGACTTCAAGAAATGGTGCAGAGGCAAAGCTATTGGTCCCCAATACACTTAATTCAAACGAGGACCAGGGAAAATCTGCTATCTGCGACAATTGTCGCTGAAGATCAACTTCGAAAAAATCATCGCCGCGAGGTGATAACAACGGCAAAGACTGCCAAAAACCACACACCGCAAGCGTTAGATGTGGCTGTCGTTGATAACTAGGCATAATTAGCCCGCTGAGACGTCGTTGTTGGCGTTCAACTCGAGCCGTTATTTGAGGGCTAGACACGTCTATACACCAGCACCAATAGCGCTGACGCCCTTGTCGCCAAGGCTCGACATCAGTGTATCTCACCGATCGCACACGCTGTTGAGCTAAAAACTCCACGGCGATCGAGCGGTAATGGCAGTGAATATTGGCGGCTGTCGCCTCGAACAACGATTCCATGAATAAGCAGGTGCCTAATAACTCTACAAGATCGCTATTGTAACACTACCGTGTGATCAACAGACTCGCGCCCCAAACTAGCGGCTAAACGACTTTCTCATTAACATACAAACCTGGTGCAGGTGACAGCGGCGGGTGCTTGTCGCTGCCCAAGACCTGAGGCGCTTCGCGACTATCACCGCCACGCTCATTCAGCCATTGAGACCAATGACACCACCAACTGCCATCGTTCTTTTGTGCTGACGCCAACCATTGCTCAGCATCACTTGAGTGATTTTCGTTGGTATAAAACACTGTATTGGCAATACCGGGGGGACGCAAAATACTTTGAATATGACCGCTGGTACTGAGTACCAGCGTACAGTCCGAAGCAATTAGGTCGGGTACTTCGAAACACTTCTTCCACGGCATTAGATAATCATCGTCACCACCAACACAATAGAAATCCATGGTGATCTGTCGAATATCGATAGCATAACCACGAACCTTCAATTTACCGGGTTGAGAAAAAGCATTGCCGATAAAAACATCCAAAAAGTCGCTGTGAAGGGCCGCAGGTAATCGGGTGGAATCGTTGTCCCAATAGAGCACGTCCATTGAAGGTGGCTCTTTTCCTAACAGATAATTATTGATCCAAAAATTCCACACCAGATCTGTCGGCCGAAGCCAATTGAAGATATGCGACAATGACTTACCGTCCATATAACCTTGACGACTCGCCAGCCTTCGACTTAGCTCCACCGCCTCCCGAGTGACGAACAAACCCAGAGAAGACGAGTCATCTGCCTGTAGCGCCGTTACGAACATTGAATGTGAATGCACTAGAGGCTTGTTGGCCGCCTGCAAATACCCTAACAACGCCATTGAAGTAATGCCGCCGGCGCAAGCACTGGCCAAGTTAATTTGATCGCTGCCTGTTATTTCACACATTACCTCGATCGCTTTTTCCAATTCAAAAATATAGCGATCAAGATTCCATTGGGCGTTGTGTTGACTCGGATTGCGCCAACTAATCACAAACGGCTGTACACCTTGCGACTGTAAGTACTTCACTAAACTGTTTTTAGGTGTTAAATCAAAAATATAATATTTATTGAGTTGCGGAGGGATGATCAATACCGGCCGCTGACTAACGCTTTGACTGTCGTCCATTTGGAACTGCAAGAGCTCAAGCACTTCGCTGCGGTGAACGACGGCCCCCTTGGACTGCGCGAGATCCTTTCCCACCACGTATGAATCAGCCCGCACTTGACTGGGCATACCATGATTGGTGTGAATATCTTCTAACACGTGTTTCAGACCGGACAACACGCTCTTTCCACCAGTTTGATAAGCGCGCTTAACCGCCACAGGATTAAGCGGTGAGTTAGTGGGTGATAGCATCGCACTGACTTGTTCATGCAAAAATTCGCTGCGTCTACGATCGGCTTCATCTAGATCCAAATCTTCGACCCAGCCAGCCACTTCTTTATCCCACGCGAGATAGGTTTGCATAACCGATCGATAAAGAAAGTTGTCTCTCCATACCGCATCGCGAAAACGCTTGTCTTTGCGCTCAGGCTGCAATGTCGACTTCGACCGTACAATGTTACTCACTTCTTTAACGAAACCCGAGTAGTGATTTAGAAAAACCTCTGGCTGTTTGATAGTTTGTATAAAAAATCGGCCTGCTGATTGTGCAAGACTTTTGCCTGGCAACGCCAAATTATCATCTGTATCGCCTACGGCCGGCACAGAGCTCGGCGTATTAATGCCTAGCGGCTCTGACGTTAACGCCTCTGGCCGAGTACCGGAGCTGTCTAGAGCGTCTTCGGTCAGAGCTCTAACCGCTGTATCATCATCAAAAGCATATTGAACTCTAAGATCCTTGGCCAACTGATTGAGCGCAGAGGAACTGCGTCGCAGCTTTTCTAAGCTGGATTCAAAATTCGACCGGTCAGGCTCATCATCAAGATTCGGCTGGAGCGATTGATAACAAGCTGCTTGTTTTGACTCTTGCACGTCGGGGCGATCACCCACACCCCGACCGGCGCCGACCACTTTCGCCATCATCATCGGACTTACCTCGACCACCCCAGATACAGCCTCAACTTGATTCATACCCTGAATCCACCTCACCATGTCTATTTCAATAATGATGACACCATCATCTATCCATTGATCGATAGCATCATCCTACAAATACGTCTAAGCCACAGATGCCTGACCGTCTGACTTTGACTTTTTCGAACGACTCGCTACTACGGGGGCCACCTTTTGCTCTTGTAGCTGTGACGATAGCTCGTTTATCGAATCGGCCATGTCTTTCATCAAGCTAGTCATTTGATCCATATCCTTACGACTGGGAACCCCCATAAAGTGTAACGATCGATTTACGCCCTCATCTAATGCCTGCTCGACGTGGGTTATTTTCTCTTGCGCCTTGTACTTCAGCTCAGCGCTGGCATGGCTAATTTTCGCCTTTGGGACATCCAGTCGCCGAGAGATAATACTGGGTTTAATTTCTACGCTGGCGCCTTTAACCGCCATTTTCTTTCCGAAACCGACCACTTTTTCCTCTACCGTAACGGCCGTTCCCAGACAGGTATGCCATGCAAGTTTGTAGACAGATCCCACGCCACTGATCACTCGTATAAGCCGACTTCCCTTTTTCTCGACAGCCATATTGTCGATAACGGTGCCATCTTCAATGACAGGAGATGTCGACGCTGTCGATTCCGTTGTACTTTCCATCATATAGTCCTCTATAAATCATTAGAAAATTAACAAGTCACTCGAAACGAGTTTTTTGCAAATAGCTATTGAGAGTGGGAGAGAAGCATTCCATTGCGGAGAAAAATCCGACGACTAACACCAATCACTGCTCATCCATTCTCAGTGCCTACATGAGAAAAGTATGCACAGACTGCGATTGTGTCAATGAACATACTGTTAAAAAATTGTGAAAATAATTTTCGACCGCGGCGTGCATTACAGTAGTGCAATAATGTCGACATCTTGCTGTAACTTTGGGCACAAAAAGATATTTTAAACGCCATTATTACTAATATTAATAAAACCTTAATATATTCTTGCTAAACAGAAATTCATCAACATACTGATCATCAGCAATGCTATTTATCTATTGGGAATTTCAATCTTGGAAATCGAAGAGTGCTTCGTTGAGGTGATAGGTCTACAGATTCATGTCGCACGGAAACTCGACAAAAGTAATCGACCACTGCTTCTATTTAATGGAATAGGTGCCAATTTAGAAATCTTAATACCTCTGATGCAAGAACTCGATGGCATCGAATGCATCACCTTCGATATGCCAGGCATTGGCTTGTCAGAGGCTCCTAGGTTCCCAATGAGGTTCAAAGCGCTGGCCAAAATGTCTGCTCAAATATTGGATCATTTCGGCTACGGCCAAGTCGATACGCTAGGTGTCTCTTGGGGCGGAGCTATTGCTCAGGAGTTTTCCTATCGTTTCCCAAAACGTTGTCAAAATTTGATTCTAGCGGCCACCAGTGCCGGCGCCATCATGGTGCCAGGAAAACCGTCTGTCTTTATGAAGCTATCCAATCCGAAACGTTATTTTGATAAAGACTATTTAAAAGACATTGCTCAACACATTTACGGCGGTGAGCTACGTAAGGATCCAGAGCTTATGAATGAATACACCGATCGAGTACGACCACCAAAATCGAGTCAAGGTTATCTCTTTCAACTCTACGCGGCGGCCTATTGGACGAGCATTCACTGGTTACACAAACTTCAGCAGCCCACTTTGATTTTGGCTGGCACCGATGACCCTCTCGTTCCAGTCATCAACGCCCGCATACTTCACAGTCGTATACCATATAGTCAACTGATAGAAATTGACTGTGGACATTTGTTCCTGATGACAAAAATGTCGGAAATCGCACCTATGATCACAGACTTTTTGACGCACTCTAGCCCCTTACAACAAGCGGAAGTTATTCACTAGTCAATCTCGGAGATTGTCATGTTATTGCCCACGATTTTGTTTCTTAGCTTTGCACTTTGGACGCTTCTTCATTGGCAAGAACTACCCAAACTGTTACGAGACGAAACGGCAGATGAACGCTGGCCTCTGAGCATTCACTATACCGCCACTCCCGTTCGATTTATTACAGTAGCCAGTCTGTATGCGTTACTGAGTATTCTATTGCTGAAGGCGACGTCAATAGGGCTCTCTCAATTTAGCCCTTCAAATGTTGTTGGCTGGATCTCTGCGAGCTTGTTAATTGGATTACACTTCGCCCCATACAGCTCTACACTGAGCAGCCATATACGTTACTTTTTTCAGCGCCATCTATTTTTTCCTTCATTACCCAGTCACCAAGAAGATGCCATTATCAGCACTTTAATGCAGCAGGCCCATACACATGACAGCTTAGCTAATGAGGTGCTGCACCTGCAGACGTTGATCAAACAACAGTTTAAAATCACCACCCATACATTTAATTTGGTCAATCTAAAAAACGAAAGGAAATTGGTAAGGCGAGAATTCAAAAAAATTAGTCGTCGCGGACTATTCACCAACCCAGAACTTACTGATGCAGAACAGCAACTACTTCGATTTCATTTATATTCTTGTTATCGATTACTCACAAGAATGACACTCGCTCGTTACTGGGCGGGCCGAGATCGTCGAAAAGCGTTTCGAAATCTCGGCTACAACATAAATATCGGTGATAGTAACGTCTATTCGAAATGTCGACGCCTGAAATTCTCGATCAATTACTATTTATTACATAGATAGATTTAATCAGCCTGATAATCAGGCCGACTAAAATTAAATATATTAAGCTCAATAATCAAAAACCCTGACAACCATAGAACCGCGTCGAGAAAGTCCACGATACTACCCACCACCCCCCAAAATGAGGCCACCAACAATAGCGTTAGGTACAAGCCAGCCTTCAACCAATAACTGGATCTTCTTGTCAGCTCTTTTAGTCGATCTTTCGCCTGAATTAAGATCTCAAATTGGATCACGGCAACAACCAAAATCCACGCTAATGAATTGATCACACTGGCCCAAGCCAAGCCGACAACCTTGCTATAAATTTCGGGCTCAAAAATAATATTTTTGCCCGATAACTTACTCAAGCTTTCCACGCTCACAGTAGAACATCGCTCTTGCGTCAGAGATTCATACTCATCCATATCGACAATCAGAAGATACTCTCCTGCGGCTGCACAAGGGTTCTCAAGTAATGGTTCCACACTACTCAGCATCAGCATTTTTCCGATATAGCCAACCAGCGCGTAAACGATAATGAGGTAACAGGCGATAGAAACAACGGACAATAGATGCTTGCCTTTTTCCGTAATCCATTGACTGCCGAAACGACTCGTCTCCAATTCAAACGCCACCAGAAGCGCAAGCCACGCCAAGGTATCGATGGAGACTGAAAAGATATTGATCACATCAACCCAGCTCGAGCTTTCATTTAGAATCAATTGAGCGGCGACATAGTCCTCCATCAGAAACTGATAGCTGGTAAAACAGAGGGCGCTGTAAACGACGCACTTAAAAATGAATAAAAAGTGGTGCGATTGGATACTTACGGCAAGGCTTGTCATGGATAATTCCGTTATTATTTTTGTTGTAAGCTGGCGCTACTCGTTCATAACTAGCAATGAATTTTCGCTTGTGCTGAAATCCTCTGCCACAGTTCTTTCAAGCAAAGCATCATTAACTCTCCATCTTGCTGAGGAAAAGACCCAACCCCTATTGCGAAAACGTCGTTATCAAGATCAAACCAAGCAAACTGGCCATGTATTCCCAACATCGAAAACTGACGCTGAGCAGTATCCACACCCCAGTATTGATGACTGTATTGACCTTGCGGGAAAACTTTGTCGGGTTGCAATCGCTGATAAATTTTCTGTGCTTCAACACTCGGTGTGGCAAGCATCGCCGGAAACTCTGGGCTGAACAGATGTTCACCCGTGAGCGAGCGCCCCTCATTCGCCAATGCCCACGCGCAGCGGGCAAAATCACGAAGCGATAGACTTAATTGACCTTCGGCAATGGGAAAACCCAAATGGTCGGTATTGAAGTAGCCATCCATCTCGGCACCAACGTGTCGATAGAATTGTTGTTCAAAAATTTCAACCAAAGGCTGTCGATAAACGCTCTCTAACGCCATGCCTAGTACATTGGTGAGACAAGAGTTGTATAAGAATTCTTCTCCCGGCCGCTGCGAGCGCTCAGTAAGATTATTGAAAATCCACTTTTTCACCCCCAGTACAGGCTCTCCAGCAAGTGGCGGGTAGTAACCCGCCGAGCGGGCATAACTCCAGTAGTGGGCGCCGGGATCAGTATAGTCTTCACTGTAATTAATCCCTGCCTGCATGTTCCACACTTGCTGCAGTGTCACACTCCCCCAGGCCTTGAGCGCCGCCAATTCGGGCACATACGTGCCTATCTCTGCACTAGGATCGAGCAGCCTTCGCTCTACCGCTTGCCGCACCAGAATGGAAATTAGAGATTTGGTACACGAGTGAATAACGTGACGGTCCTGCGCCGACATACCGTTGCGGTAACTCTCATGAACAACTTTGCCCCGATGAACAATCAGGAGCGCGTCGTTAAAAAGTCGACGATTTAGAAATTGCTCAGCAGTGATCGTACGTTCAGGCCTCAGAATGTCTGAGAAAATTTCATCATCAAGCGGCCAATGCTGATCGGCCTGAGGCAGAGGCATTGTATTGCAGCCCCTGTCGACCGAAACCGTTTTGAAAAGTTGTTCCATCGTCAATTGGCCAATCGCCAAATGCTCGGGGTGATCCCAGTTTGACTGATTAATAGCAAGCTCTGGAGAGATATTCAACGTCGGTTGCGAGGTAATTATACGGCTCATACGCCACCAAATTATTTGAATTATTATTCGACTTTGGAGGCTAGTGTATATGGCGCCAGCATAATACCCAAGTATTATTTGGACAGGAAAATTCAGAGTATATTGGCCAAGAGATGGCAGGTATTAAAGACCCATGGCCTGTTTTACGACGACATTCTTGAGCGCGGGTACAGTATCAAGCCGTCGCAGTCCCTCATTACGCAACCATCGAGTCGGCAGATTATCGGCGGCAAACAATCGCTTAAAACCTTCCATCATGGCCATCATGGCCAGGTTGTGTGACTTTCGACTGCGTTGATAGCGTTTGAGAATAGAAAAATCAGTTAAGGGTAAGTGTCGATTTTGTGCACGTAGAATTTCATCGCGCATCGCACACACATCCAAAAATCCAAGGTTCACACCTTGCCCCGCCAGAGGATGGATCGTATGAGCCGCGTCACCTAACAACGCAATACCGTCTTGTACGTAATCGACCGCGTGACGCTGACGCAGCGGAAACGAAAAACGTTTAGCCACCGACTCTACCTCACCCAAACGAGACTCAAATGCCGTCGACAGAGCTTGCATAAACTCATCATCGTTCAACGCCATAACTTCGGCAACTTGATCGGATTCGAGCGACCATACAATAGAGCTGTAGTGATCATTCAACTCGAGGTCAGCCAATTCATCGACCCCGCCCTGAATTTTCAATGGCAAGAATGCTAAAGGCCCGCTTGACAGAAAACGTTGCCAAGCGGTGTATTGATGGGG
>Ga0209826_1003409_pt1 | contig 10050 bp, 10 predicted proteins | sample GOMGulsemesocosm_5_FD_184637 | JGI IMG/M metagenome (GOLD analysis project Ga0209826, IMG submission 184637) | Methane-oxidizing microbial communities from mesocosms in the Gulf of Mexico - GOM15C Gulf of Mexico (SPAdes) (version 2) | ecosystem: Environmental > Aquatic > Marine > Cold seeps...
CCCTTAGCCAGTGCATCTCTTGTTTCTAAACCTTTTGATGCTGCATATTCACGTACATCTTGACTGATTTTCATAGAACAAAAATGCGGCCCACACATTGAACAAAAATGCGCCACTTTGGCAGAGTCTTTCGGCAAAGTTTCATCGTGATATTCACGTGCACGATCAGGGTCTAGCCCTAGGTTAAATTGATCTTCCCAACGGAATTCAAAACGCGCTTTGGATAACGCATTATCACGAATTTGCGCACCTGGATGGCCTTTCGCCAAATCGGCGGCATGTGCGGCAATTTTGTAGGTAATGATACCAACACGCACATCTTCTTTATTGGGTAAACCAAGATGCTCTTTAGGTGTTACATAACATAGCATTGCACAGCCATACCAGCCGATCATCGCCGCACCAATACCCGAGGTAATATGATCGTAGCCTGGGGCGATATCGGTGGTTAGCGGGCCAAGCGTATAGAAAGGCGCTTCATCACAACACTCTAGCTGCTTGTCCATGTTTTCTTTAATCATATGCATCGGCACATGACCTGGGCCTTCGATCATGGTTTGCACATCATGCTTCCAAGCAATTTTGGTTAACTCACCCAGTGTTTCTAGTTCGCCAAATTGTGCTTCATCATTCGCATCGGCCAGTGAACCTGGGCGCAGGCCATCGCCAAGTGAAAACGACACATCATAGGCTTTCATGATTTCGCAAATTTCTTCAAAATGGGTGTAGAGGAAGTTTTCTTGGTGATGCGCCAAGCACCACTTCGCCATAATAGAGCCACCGCGCGACACAATACCAGTCATCCGCTTAGCGGTCATCGGTACGTAGCGTAATAACACACCAGCATGAATGGTAAAGTAATCAACGCCTTGCTCTGCTTGCTCGATTAAGGTGTCGCGGAAAATTTCCCAAGTCAGGTCTTCCGCTTTACCGTTTACTTTCTCTAGTGCTTGGTAAATAGGGACTGTACCAATTGGTACCGGTGAATTACGTAAGATCCATTCACGGGTTTCATGAATATTTTTACCGGTTGATAAATCCATAATGGTATCGGCACCCCAACGAATTCCCCAGACCATTTTGTCCACTTCTTCTTCGATTGAAGAGGTGACGGCTGAATTACCCAGGTTGCCGTTTATTTTCACCAAAAAGTTACGGCCAATAATCATCGGCTCAACTTCTGGGTGATTAATATTAGCCGGGATAATCGCGCGGCCTAGTGCTATTTCTGAGCGTACAAATTCTGCCGTAATATCTTCTGGAATACTGGCACCGAATGATTCGCCCGGGTGTTGCTCGGCATTAATTTCTGAGCGTTTCATGTTTTCACGAATCGCAATATATTCCATTTCTGGGGTAATTATGCCCTGCTTGGCATAATGCATTTGGCTTACATTTTTACCTGCTTTAGCACGTCTTGGCGAGTGGATATGCTCAAACCTTAAACTAGCCAGCTCTGGGTCGGTTTGGCGTTGCTGCCCAAAATTTGATGTTGGCCCATCTAATAATTCCGTATCATCTCTTTCTAAAATCCACGGTGCACGCACATCTGGCAAGCCTTTATGCAAATCAATCGTTGCATCAGGGTCTGTATAAACACCTGAGCAATCATAAACATACACGTCTGGGTTTTTTTCTGCACCGAAGCTGGTAGCCGTGTCAGCAAGCGATATTTTACGCATCGGCACCTTAATATCATCTCGCGAGCCTTGGATATAGACCTTTTCGGAATTTGCCATCGGTTGTATTGCTGCCTTTTGCATGGCTTCTGTTCTATCTTTAAAATCTTTAGGTATTGCGCTCATGAGTTCTCTCTGTGAATTGCGTTTGCTTAAATATGGCCATCTAGATTTGGCCGACAGCACGTACTTGCTATAATAACTTTTATTGTAAAAAAAGAGAGAACATTTTGCAGCATTTAAGCCCACTTGAGTTAAACACCCTTCTTAAGACTAATGATAAGCCCATCTATTTACTCGATGTACGTGAACAGCATGAGTTTGACTTTTGCCATATCGAGAACAGCTACTTGATGCCTATGCAAACAGTTCCCTCTAAGATGGCTGAACTACCTAAAGATAAAACCATCGTTGTTATTTGCCACCATGGGATGCGTAGCCAGCAAGTTGCTAACTTCTTAATTCAAAAAGATTTTAACAATATTGCCAATCTTGATGGTGGTGTAGCCGCTTGGGCAAACCAAGTTAATGCCGATATGCCTCAATATTAACCATTACTCCGTGCAAACCTTACCTGACTTGCTCAATCAGCAAGTACAAATACTCAGTATTGGCTTAAACCCGTCATTACCTTCAGTTCGCGAAGGGTTTTACTTTGCAAACCCACGTAATCGCTTTTGGAAGGCGCTAAATAATAGTGGCTTGAGCGAGAGCCCAGTTCCTCCTAGCCTAGCTGGCTGCCAACAATTGCTAGAACAATTTCATATTGGCATGACCGACTTAGTAAAACGACCAACCGCAGGTTGTAAGGATTTAAAAGCTGCCGATTATCGGCTTGGTGCCGTTCGCTTAATTGAGCTAATCCACTCAATCAAACCCTCTTTAATATGGATTCACGGCAAACTAACCTGCCAAAAATTTTTGCAATACCAACCCACTACTAATAACGCTCCCCCATCGGCTTTTAGAAAAGGTATCAGTGACATCGCTTGGGGTGTTCAAGACTGGCAAATAAATAACACGCCGGTATATATTTCCCCCAACCCTAGCCCTGCTAATGCCGCTTATTCTTTAACCGATATCAGTGATAGCTACCAAGCGCTGCTTGCTTTCTCCCAAAAAATAATCGAGGCTAAACAATAATGCTCGCGGTTATTCAACGTGTTTCACAGGCTCACGTAGAAGTTGACGGGCAGATAATTGGGCAGATTGAAAAGGGAATTCTCGCCTTATTGGCGATTGAAAAAAATGATACCAAACAGCAGGCAGAACAGCTTATTAAACGAATCTTAAATTATCGAATTTTTGCAGATTCTGATGACAAAATGAACCTTAGCCTGATTGATACTAATTCAGGCCTTTTACTGGTTCCGCAATTCACCTTAGCAGCTGATACTAGAAAAGGCCTGCGCCCCAGTTTCACCCCTGCCGCACCACCCACAATAGCCGAAACCTTATTTAACGATGCATTACATTACGCACAGCAACACCATAATCTTATTGAAAGTGGCTGTTTTGGTGCTAATATGAATGTTCAGCTATGTAATGATGGCCCTGTGACCTTTATTCTAAAGAACCCATAAAATATGAGATATTCAAACGTTATAGTTAGTTGCGTACTATTTTTTACGGCATCTCTCGCCAACGCACAAGAAGGTGCAGCCGTAGCCGGCTCATTTGATTTAATACAAACCTATCAACTTGCTGTACAAAATGATGCCGAACTACAAGCAGCAGCATCAACACTACAAGCTGAAAAGGAAGCCAAGCCTCAAGCTCTTGCTGATTTACTTCCTAATATCAGTGCCAAGGTTAACTCTGGCAACCTAAGAAACGAAAGCACTAGTGCTGGCCGGTCAACAGATGAATACCGTGATGAAGGTTTTTCCGTTAGCCTCACACAAACTCTTTTTAACTGGCAGCAGTTTGGCCGCCTTGATCAAGCAAACAAGGAAGTATTACGTGCCGGCATTCAGTACCAACTTGCTGAACAAGAACTGATTTTACGTGTTACCGAGCGATATCTTAATACGTTAACAGCTCAAGCAAGTCTTAGCCTTGCTAACGATAACGTAAAAGCTTTTCAGCAACAGCTCGAACAAGCAAAGTTTCGTTTTGAAGTGGGTATTGTTGCCATCACTGATGTACATGATGCTCAAGCGCGCCATGATCTTGCTGTGGCCAGTAAGATCTCCGCAGAAGACGGTGTTTCTTCTACACGTGAGGCATTGCTTGAAGTCATTCAAACTGATTACACCCAACTAGCGGCTCTAAAAAAAGAGTTTGTGGCAGTTTCTCCTGAACCCAACAATATTTCTGACTGGGAAAACACAGCGTCTCAACATAATCTTGCGGTTAAAATTGCTAGCTCAAATGTGGCTATAGCAAAAAAACAAATCTCAATTTTACAATCAGGTCACCTACCTACCTTAGATTTTGTTGCTTCACACAGCTATAATGAGACAGGTGACGACCATTTTAGTAGCGAGTCTGACCGTATCGGGGTTGAACTAAATATTCCTCTATTTTCAGGCGGTAAAACATCATCACGCGTTCAGCAGGCAGTTAAGTTGCACCAAGTCTCCTTAGATTCATTAAAATCTACTCAGCGAACCAACAAACGTGAAACACGTGATGCTTTTCGTGGTGTGAATGCCAGCTTGCATAGAATTAGTGCGTTAAAACAGGCTACCATCTCTAACCAAAGTTCTTTAGAGGCATCTGAAGCTGGGCTAGGTGCTGGCACACGTACCATTGTTGACGTACTAGATGCCCAGAGTAATTTAACCTCAGCTAAGTTTGAGCTAATCAAGGAAAAGGAAAAGTATCTATTAGAAGTGCTTAAGCTTAAAAGTGCCGCAGGGACTTTATCAACAATAGACCTTGAACAAATTAATCAATGGCTTAGTCATTAATTTAAAGCTATTCAATAGTTTGAAAGCCTGATTAAAATCAGGCTTTTTTTTGCCGTTAAAAAATCTCTGGTTGAATTTAGATTGAGATGAAATGGTTCCAAAATTCAGCCAATATCAAGTAATCATGAGTTGATCAGGGCCTCTCTAATAGCTCACTTACTTTATTGGCAACTGCCTTAACTGCTCCTCGATTCTGCTGCACAAAGCTTTGCCCTGCCATTCCCATATCCGAACGTTTAGCTGCATCATCCAACAAAGCAATCACTTCTTTCGCTAGCTCATTGCTATCCATTACCTGAATAGCTGCCTTAGAATCTAGTAAACACCGGCTTATTTCCATAAAATTGAATACATGCGGACCAAATAATATTGGGACAGCCAGTGAAGCAGGCTCTAACATATTATGCCCGCCTGTTTCTACCAAGCTACCACCAACAAAAGCGACATCAACAGTAGCGTAATATAACTTTAGCTCTCCTAACGTATCGAGTAAAAAGATATCACTATTCATCTTACCTGCTTTATTTTCACTCCTTCGGGTTACACTAAAACCCAATGTGCTACATTTTTTTGCAACATCAGAAAAACGTTCGGGGTGCCGAGGAACCAGTACCAACATAGCATTCGGCAACTGTTTTTTAATCACCGAAAAGGCCGCCAATACTTGTTCATCCTCACCCTCATGGGTACTGGCTGCAATCCAGCTTGGTCGTTGCTGGAAACTATCACGGCGAATTCCTTCTGCTTGTTCATGCTGGCTTACTGGCATTTCAATATCAAACTTAATATTGCCCAGTACGCTAATCTTATCCTTAGCTAGCCCAAGCTGAATAAAGCGCTCTGCCGCAACATCTGTTTGTGCACAAATATGCGTTATTGAACCTAATATTGCCGAAGTGAACTTAGCAAACCGCGCATAACCTGCCGTAGAACGTTCTGATAAACGCGCATTAACCATTAATGTAGGGACGCCACGACGTTGCGCTTGGAATAACATATTAGGCCAAATTTCTGTCTCTAAAATAATACCTATTTTTGGCTTAAAACACTTATAGAAGCGGCGCATCGCACCTGGCGTATCATAAGGTAAGTAAACATGGCTAACCCGGTGCCCTAAGAAAGCTTTTACTCTGGCAGAACCCGTTGGCGTGGTCGTAGTGACTAATATTTTTTGCTCTGGATGCTGCTTGGCAAGCCTATCGATCAGTGGAAAAGCTGCTTCTGCCTCACCGACAGAAACGGTATGAAACCAAATGACATTTTTGGGTTGTGTACGTGGTTTTGAATAAAAGCCAAATCGCTCATTCCAACGCTGCCAATAAGCCGGTGCTTTACGGCCTCGCATTGCAAGCCTTAACACCAAGAATGGCATTAGCAGGTACATTAACGCTGAATATAAATAGCGCATCGAACGATCTTACTACTTAGCTAACCATTCCATATACAGTTTGACACCTTCATCAACGGTTTTGAATTGCTGCTCACAACCTGCTTCTCGGAGTGAACTAATATCAGCCTCTGTAAAGCTCTGGTAGCGACCAACTAAATGCTCCGGGAAAGGAATATAGCTCAAGCTGCCACTCTGATGATAATCCAACACGCCTTTAGCAACATCATTAAATGACTGGCTACGCCCTGTACCGAGGTTGAAAATTCCACTTACCTCAGGTTGATCTAAGAACCATAGGTTTACATCAACCACATCGGAAACATAGATAAAGTCTCGAACTTGCTCGCCATTACCATAGCCATCACAGCCTTCGAATAATTTAATGTCGCCTTTCTCAAGCATTTGATTATTCAAATGATAAGCAACGCTGGCCATACTACCTTTGTGCTGCTCACGCGGACCATAAACATTGAAATAACGTAGGCCAACCACTTGGCTAGTTAATTCTTGAGTACGTACATATTGATCAAATAAGTATTTTGAATAGCCGTAAACATTTAATGGCGCTTCATTAGCTGGGTCTTCTTTAAAGACTTTACCTCCGCCATAAACCGATGCGCTAGAGGCATAAATGAAGGAAGCACCATGTTGCTGACAAAAATGAAACAGTGTTTTAGTGTATTCATAGTTATTTTGCATCATGAACTTACCATCCCACTCGGTGGTTGATGAACAAGCACCCTCATGGAAAATCGCTTCAACTTTTTGGCCGTTAAATTCACCTGCTTTAATCTTAACCAGGAAGTCATCCTTATCCATATAATCAGCAATACTTGCACCGACTAAATTAGTGAATTTAGTTCCATCGGTTAAATCATCCACCACTAACACATTATTAATGCCACGCGCATTAAGTGCCATGACAATATTGCTACCAATAAACCCTGCACCACCGGTTACTATAATCATATCTTTACCTTTTATCCTAACGTTCTGATTTTCTAATATTTTCAATCAGGTTTGTTGTCGAACAACCTGCTACAAAGTCCAGCACCTGAGTATGGCCACCTGCTTTAGCAACACAATCATGCCCTTCTATATCTTCAATACTGGTGTAATCCCCGCCTTTAACCAGAACATCTGGCAAAATACGGCAAATATGCTCGCGCGGTGAGTCTTCAGTGAATTCACACACCCAATCAACACAGGCTAATGCCGCTAACATTTCCGCTCGTGTTTCAACGGTATTAATTGGTCGCTCTGGGCCTTTTAAACGGCGCACCGACGCATCATCATTAACTAAAATCACCAAACGGTCACCAAGTGCTTTAGCTTGCTGCAAATAACGTACATGACCCGGGTGTAAAATATCAAAGCAGCCATTGGTTAATACAATTTTTTCACCATTAAGTCGAGCTGTTGTAATCGCAAGGTCTAGATCATCGGCGCTAACAAACCCACGTGGCATGTCATCAATAGTATGCTGTGTTGCACGTAACTCTTGTTGATTAATTGTTGCCGTGCCTAATTTTCCAACCACAAGGCCAGCGGCTTGATTAGCCAATACGGTTGCTTCAGAAAAATCTGCGCCGGCTGCAAGGCTGGCAGCTAAAGTAGAAATAACCGTATCACCAGCACCGGTCACATCAAATACTTCACGCGCTAACGTGGGCAGGTGTAATGGCGGTTGATTTGGCTGCAATAGTGTCATCCCTTTTTCACCGCGCGTTACCAATAAGGCCTCTAGCTGCAAATCATTTAATAACGCCAAGCCTTTCTGCTCTACCTCTTGATCAGTGGAACATTCACCCACCACGGCTTGAAACTCACTCCAGTTTGGGGTGATCAGCGTTGCCCCACGATATTTCTCAAAATCCATCCCTTTCGGGTCAACTAGTACTTTTTTACCCGCTTTCCTTGCTGATTGAATAAGCTGTTGCGCGGCAGCCAGGGTACCTTTTCCATAGTCAGACAGAATAACCGTATCGTGATCACTTAAAGCAGCATCAAAACGTTGCTGCATACTCGCCATTGGCAAATCATGAAAGCTTTCTTCAAAATCTAGTCTAATGAGCTGCTGGTGCCGACTTAACACCCGTAATTTGGTAATCGTTGGCTGGTCATCTAACTGCTCAAATAAGCAGTTTACTTGCGCATTAGTGAGCGCGGTTTGCAGTGCTTGCCCAGCATCATCTTTGCCGACAAAACCCAATAAGGTGATTTTTGAGTTCAATGCTGCAATATTAAGTGCCACATTGCCTGCTCCACCAGGTCTATCATCCGATTCTTTTACATGTACCACTGGTACTGGGGCTTCGGGCGAAATCCTCGTGGTATCGCCATGCCAGTTTCGATCCAGCATTAAGTCACCAACAACCAGCACAGACGCTTGGCTAAAATCAGGTAGTTTCATAGTTTATTATCTTAGGCATGTAAGCTATTTGTATTAATAGCATCATACCATGTTGCTATTAATTACATCTTATACTCAAAGGGCATCTATGCTCTGGAGTATAAGTTTCATTGAATCGGGAGATGAAGCATTCCCGATTAATTCAGCTTTATACACACAGAGTATGAGTTTCATTGAATCGGGAGATGAAGCATTCCCGATTAATTCAGCTTTAACCGTGAGCCTGCTATGGGTTTTATCTGATATTCCTTTATAATCGCCCAGATTACAAAACCAAGGAAACTCATGAGCGTTAAAATTTACCATAACCCTCGTTGCAGCAAATCACGCCAAACGTTACAGCTTCTTGAGGAAAAAGGTGTTGAAGTAGACGTTATTGAATACCTTAAAGTAGCTCCGAGCGAAGAAGAGTTAAACTCCGCGCTTGAACTATTAGGCTTTTCGCCTCGGCAATTAATGCGTAAGGGTGAAAAGGTTTATAAAGAACTTAACCTTGGTGATAAGGATCTAAGCGGTCAACAACTTATTACTGCTATGTTAGAAAACCCTATTTTAATTGAACGCCCTATTGTTTTTGCAAACGGAAAAGCAGCGATTGGTCGTCCACCAGAATCTGTTTTAAACATTCTATAAAAATAGGTTTATTAAAATGACGCTCCCCAGTAAAAAGTTCGCTTATCACTTACAAATTTATAGCTACTTGAGTTTAATCGCCTTTATAACCGCTTGGATAGTGGTTATTTCACCACCTCAAACTTTTCCTATCTCTCTCGTATTAATTGTTTGCGTCCTTCCTTTACTGTTGCCCATGCGCGGTGTTTTACATGGCCGAGATACTTCATCTAATTGGGCCACTTACCTTAGCCTACTATATTTAATGCATGGTATTAGTGAGGTATATGCAGCACCTGAGACACGATGGTTAGGTGCTATTGAAATCGTTTTAAGCTCCCTTCTTTTTTCAAGCAGCTCGCTGCTGCTTAACCGATTGAAAAAAGACAAGAGCGCCCAATACTAAAGTATGCACGCGCAACTTCCTCTTCCCTTTAAGCTACGGGAAACATACACCTTTGATAATTTTATTGAAGGTAGTAATGCGCTGCTAATAAACAGCCTAAAACAAGCTAATGAGGCTTTTATTTTCTTATGGGGAGAAGCGGGTACAGGTAAAACCCATTTGCTACAAGCCGCTTGCCAATATGCAACCGTCGTTGGTAAAACGGCTAGCTACTTGCCCCTGAACGAATTATATCAAGCCCCCCCAGAAATCATTGATGGTTTAGGGCAGCTGGATCTTATTTGCATTGATGACATAGAGAGCATTAGCACTAAAAAACCTTGGGAAGAAGCGCTTTTTAATTTATTTAATCAACTGAAACTGCATGGTGGTCAGCTGGTCATTAGCGGTCAGTCATCCCCTAAAAACCTACCCATCCAACTAGCAGATTTACATAGTAGGCTTAACAGTGGACTTGCTCTAAATATTCTTCCACTCGATGAGACTGCCACCTTACTTGCAATTAATAAACGTGCCGAACAGCATGGTTTTATATTGACCCAGGAAGTAGCTCACTACCTATTAACACGCTTCCCAAGGGACTTACCTTCACTATGGAGGTTACTAGATAAGCTAGATCATGCAACCTTGTCTGC